>Ga0114959_10004110_pt1 | contig 11254 bp, 10 predicted proteins | sample C_130625_EF_Meta_FD_87317 | JGI IMG/M metagenome (GOLD analysis project Ga0114959, IMG submission 87317) | Freshwater microbial communities from Lake Croche, Canada to study carbon cycling - C_130625_EF_MetaG | ecosystem: Environmental > Aquatic > Freshwater > Lake | place: Lake Croche, Canada...
GCCAGCAGTTTGGACGGATGAGTCTAAATTCAAGTCTAATCAAGAAAAGTTAATTACTGCAACTGCTAGCTTAACTAGTGCAGCTAATTCTGGTGACTTAGAAGCCGTGAAAAGAGCCACTGCAGCAGTTGGTGGCACCTGTAAGAATTGTCATGATGACTTCAAAAAGAAGTAATTAAGCAAGTACAACGTACTTAAATACAACTGCAAGTAGTATCAGTATTACCAGTGCCAGTACTCGAATCTTGATGTCATCTTTTGATGCCATGGTTTGATCTACTGGCTGATTTTTTTGATCAATTTCTTTATCGCCATAGATCATCGGTCCAATGAGATTATTTTTCTTTTTCCATTGATAATAAAAAATGGCAATCAAATGTAACGCAACAATGCCATAGACCATTAAGTGATTCGTTGCATGTATCTGATTCATGAGTTTGACCACATTCTCAGCGACATACTTGGTTAAAGGTCCCTGAAAACTAATCTCGTCATCGGCAAATAATCCGGAACTGGCTTGTACCAACACAATCAATAATATCGCTATAACTGACAATGCCCCCAATGGGTTATGCCCAAATGAGCTAAACGATTTACCTTTTATAAAATCCTTCAGAGCAGATACTGATGGAATAAATGATGAAAATCTTGCGTGACGCGGCCCAATAAATCCCCAAATAATTCTGAAGACGACTAACACGAGCGCTGTATAACCACAGTAACTATGCCATACGATTTCGTCTAATAAATCCGTAACAATCGAACCTATGACCGCTAAAGAAAATCCCCAGTGAAATAGTCGTGTTGGCAGGTCCCAAATGCGTATTTTTTCCATTTATTTAATCCTTTTTGATATTTTTAATATTGTAGATAATGATGGTTATCATTTAAAAAATACCATTTGTTAACGAACTCACCCAAGAAATAGTCTTGTAGTTTCACCACACTATCTCTTCGGCGTGGAAAGATATTAGTGGCTTATTTTTGGGGCTTAGAATAGTTTTGTGTTTTCAACTTCCAGGAATAATTCCAGGCGGAAGTGTCAAACAATAGTTGGCGACATCCATTGGCCTTGCCTTCCATACACGATCCGCATGTGGATGCTCTAAGCAGTGCTTCAGAGCTAATCTGAGATTGCGTAATCTAAATGGCTGTCCAAAAACATAGGGATGTATCGACACGTTCATGACCAGCGGGTGACGCTCTGACTGTTCAATCATTTCATCAAACTGATCAACAATCATGTCACAAAAATCTTTGCTATCTTGCTTGCGGTGAATAATGACTTGCGAGTCATTTAATTCAACAGGATAAGGGATGGATAAGATGGGACCACTTCTGGTCTTCATCCAAATGGGCTGATCATCCATAGGCCAGTCCATTAAGTATTTAAAGCCTGCTTCTTTGAGTAAGTCCGGTGTGTGTGATGTCTCGTAGGCGCCCGCCCCCATCCAACCCATTGGTGCGGCACCTTCGTGTTTTACAAACGTATCAACCACTTCCTGGATGAGTCTTTTTTCATCGGCTTCCCACATACCTCTTAAGTTTTCCGCGTTGGTTCTGCCGTGCGCAACAAATTCATCGCCACGCTTGCGTATCGCTTCCATCACCTGTGGGGCATATTCATAGAGTAGACTATTTACATTGTGACCCGCTGGAATCTTGAGTTCTTCAAAGAGTTCAAAGAAACGCCAAATTCCAATGCGATTGCCATAATCTCTCCACGCATAATTTCGGTGGGTTTGTGGCTCTCCGGTTTTTGCTGGATCATGACCCATACCTGCACCAAACGCAAAACACTCGACATTCGTCGTCATCACAAAAGCAAGGCGTTTGCCTTCCGGCCAACTATAGTCTTTGCGTTCAGTGAGCGGAACATAATCATAGCGTTGGTGTTTAGGTAATAAATTAGTCATGTTTTTCTCAGTCAATTAATCGATGTGTGCGCCGGCCACTTTCACAGCCTGTACCATTTTAGTCACATCTTGACCCATTTGGGTTGTGAACTCAGCAGGTGTATTAATGATGGGGTCAGCTCCGATCGATGCATACACTTGACGCATGTCTGCACTATTGACCACCTCGGAGAAAAGTTGATTAATTTTCTTTACTAAATCAGGTGACATTCCTTTGGGGCCTAAAATACCGCTATACAAAACAAATTCATAACCAGGTATGCCAGCCTCTGCAACCGTTGGGACATCTGGAGCGGCTGCAACTCTTTTTTTGGTGGTCACTCCCAGTGCAATTAACTTTTTACCTTGAACTAAACTGAGCGCTGGGGGCATTGTGGAAAAAGTAAATCCTACATCGCCCGCTAAAACTGCTTGAGTTGCTGGTGAGCTTCCTTTAAATGGCACATGAACTGGGGTGATCCCTATCGTCTTATTGAATGTTTCAGCAGCTAAGTGTGGAATCGTTCCATTACCTGAGGATGCATAGGCTAAAGCATCACCTTTTGATTTAGCATAGGGAATAAATTCTTTGAGTGTATTTACTTTTAAGCTTGGATGAACAACCAGCATCAGGGGCGTTGAAGCGACGAGGGTAATTGGTGAAAAATCTTTGATTGCATCGTAAGGTAAATTTTTGTATAGCCCCACATTAATCGCATGTGTTGTCATATCCTGTAAAAACAATATATAACCATCAGGAGAAGACTTCGAAACAAAATCTGCTGCAATAGTAGTCCCTGCACCTGGTTTATTTTCTACAATGACACCTTGACCAGTTACATTCGATAATTTAGCTGCCAGCGCTCTACCTAACACATCAGATATGCCACCTGCAGAAAATCCTACAATTAAGCGTATGGGCTTATTAGGATAGGAGCTAACATCTTGCGCTTGAGTCAACGCTGCTGAAAAGACGCCTAAAGATACTAGTGTCCAGCAAATTAACTTTTTATAAACAGTGGCGATTGTGTTCATTGAATTCCTCAAATGGTTGAAGGTGGTATTTACTTGCTCTACCTTACTAGATTAACTGATTAGCCTAGTAAAAGAAAAGTTTCATGCACTTTTTTGAGCAAATGAATTTGCAATGCACTTGAAAGTAACCTATTTTATAGGGTCTCAATTGGCAAGCGAGTGAAGATCAAGCTCAAAAAAAATCCCCACCTAAGTGAGGATTTAACTATTGGTACTGTCTTCTTAAAATTTATAACCGATACCAAACTTAATTTCCATAGCGCTAGCAGAAATCGTGCCATTATTAACAGCACCTGTTAAGGGCGCTTTATTAAAATAGTTTGTTGGCAAATCCGCATCACCATACTTTGCATAAGCTAACTCCGCAAATCCATACAGATTTTTATCAAAATTACGTGAATATCCTGCGGCAAACATCATCCCTTTTAAATTAATGGATGCTGTATCCCCATTGGATGTTAAACCTGTATAACCAACTTTGCCGTAAACCGTACTGTCCTTATCAAGGACATACGATGGTTTTACAAATAAAGAATAAGCATTATTAAACCAGTATCTACCAGAAGTAGTAGAACTTGCTGGTGCGGAAAGGGTTACAGATTGATTTCCTGTATTACTGTTAAATGGAGCGTAAGATCCACCCACTCCAATTAACCAACTATCATTAACCGCATAATCATAACCAAGGCCTAAGAAAAACAATGGCGTATTAAGGTTGTCTGCTGCAGCAGTGTATGAGGTGGCGTATGGAGTACCAGATATAGTTCCACCAGAAGAGGATGGTTTTACTTGAGCGTAACCTGCTCCTAATTCAGCTTTAAAGCCTTCAAAGTTTTTTGCTTGAGCTGCCGCGAAAAGCGGACTAGCCATTAAAACAGTACCCAATGTTGCAATAAATAAACGCTTCATATTAATCCCTTATTAAATTTGTAATTTATATGATACTAAAGTGAGTCTTTTTTTATATTATGGATTCTACCTATACGTGATAAATTGTTATTTTTATTACAACAATTTACAGGGTTAAACTTTGACCCGCTCCAACGCTTCTTTGACGAAGATTTCTTCTGGCTTCATATGCCGCTTGGTAATCCCTTGCTCATAAGCATACTGAGTAAAAGCTTCTAATGTACTTCTATTTTTTTCGATGCCATATGGCCAATAATCCTCGCCCATGATGTTTTTCGATATTTGTGTATAGTCAGGCACCCATGGTATTGGGTAGTAGGACGCGGTAATATCCGACGCCCGCTCTAATGATCGTTCTTTAGCCTCTTCAAATGCATTCATGAGATTGCCAGCAATCCATGGATTTTGCTCATAGGTTTCACGTTTGATTCCGATAACATGCATGATTGGGAAAATGTTCGTTTTTTCCCAGTAAGCCATTTCGAGCTCGCGGTAATTGGGCAATAGTCGTTCCACTTGATCTGGATGCTTTAAAAAAGCATTGGGTGGGCGCGCACTCAAAACTGCGTCTAATTGTCCGTCGAGCAACATCTGGGAAAGAGAGTTTTGTGGCATCGCTGTATACCGAATCCCTTTGGGCAACTGCAACTCTACTTTTTCTTTTCTGCCGGCATCATTTACTCCCGCCTGATACCAATCAATAGTGGTTAAATCAACCCCATATTCATGGGCAAGCATTCCTCTTGAATAAATAGACGCCGTTTGAGCCCACTCAGGCACGCCCACTCTTTTCCCTGCAAGGTCTTGTGGTGTTTTAATTCCAGAGTTTTTTCTGATGTAAATGGAGGAATGTCGAAATGCTCTTGACGGGAATACCGGAATTAAAACTAACCAAGGATCTTCTTGTGAGACCAATGAAAGCGCTTTAGCAAAAGATACTTCAGAAACATCAAACTCGTGATACTTGATAAACCGAAAAAAGGTTTCTTCAATCGATAAGTTAATTGGATGAATATCGATGCCTTCAGCACGAACCCGCCCATTGGTGAAATCTCTTAATTGGTCGTAATCACCAATGGCTACCGATAATTTTAAGTTGGTCAAAGATGGCTCCGGGTCAATTAATCTAACTGCAAATTTAAACTACGAATAATCGTGCTGTACTTGTTTTGATCTTTTTTAATCAAATTTGCAAATTCTTCAGAACTGGTAATTAAGGGCTCAATGCCACCGGCCTTGTTGAGTGATTCAACCATGGATGGATCTTTTAGTGCTTTATTGACTTCAAGTCGCATCTTCTGGATGATCGCCTCTGGCGTATCTTTTGATGCAAATAACCCAATCCAAATCGTGTTATCGAAGCCAGGATATGTTTCTGCAATCGTTGGAACATCAGGCATTTCTTTTGATCGATTCGCTCCTGATACAGCAATTGCTTTTAATTTTCCGGATTTAATTAAACCTGCATTGGACGTTCCTGAAAACATCGCCACACTATCGCCGCCCATCGTGGCAGTTGTAGCTTCAACACCACCTTTATAGGGGATGTGTAGTAAATCAATCCCCGCTCGTGACTTGAGCATTTCCATGGTGAGGTGATGCTGACTTCCATTACCTCCCGAGGCATAGGCTGGAGCAGGCTTCGTTTTTTTGACGTACTCTACAAATTCTTTAAGGTTATTGGCTGGCACTTTTGGGTTAATCGCTAGAACAAACTCATTAGCGGCTAATGTAGCAATGGGCTTAAATTGTTTATTCGCATCTAGGATTTTTTTGTATAAAAATGGATTAATCACAAATAAGCTATCCATACCGATGAGGAGTGTGTATCCATCAGCTGGGGCGTTGGCCACAAAATCAGCCGCAATATTGCCGTTCGAGCCTACTTTGTTCTCAACAAAAACAGATAAGCCCATTTGCTTTGTGAGTGTTGCTGCTAGAGCCCGAGCCACTAAATCAGGCGCCCCTCCAGGTGGTATTGGGGAGATTAGTCGAATCGGCTTTTCAGGATATTGCTGGGCATGCGCTGCGAAAAAATAGATTCCCGCAATACTGATCAACAGAATCTGAAATACTTTTTTAAGCATGTTTATTAGCTGATTAGTCTGATTTAATATTTGCCGATTTAACTAACTTGGCATAACTAATTAAGTCGTTATGTATTAATTTTGCTAAATCTGCCCCAGTGCCCCGGTAAGACTCTACCCCAGCATTGGATAAATTTTGCTTTACTTCAGGCTCATCCAAGATTTTATTTACATCTGCCTGAACTTTTGCAACGATGTCACTTGGGAGATTGGCTGGCCCCATTAATGCATACCATACTGAAAAATCCATATCTTTAATGCCTTGCTCCTTAAAGGTTAGATTGTCTGGCATCAATGCATAACGGTGCGCTGTGGTGACGCCTACTGAATTGAGTCGTCCAATCTTAACGTACTGGGATACTAGATTTGCACTCACAATAGCTAATTCAATTTGACCACCAACAACGTCCGTTACTGCAGGCGCACATCCTTTATAACCAATATGTGATGCTTTCACACCCGTTTGCTCTTTAATAATTTCCACCATAAAGTGTTGTGGAGTACCAATGCCACAAGACCCATAATTTAATCCCGTCGGATTTTTTTTCGAGTATTCAATTAAGTCTTTTAAATTTTTGATCTTGGTTTTTTCAGCAGCCGCTAATGACATCGGCGTTAATCCAAGCAGCATAATTGGCGTTAAATCTTTTTCTGGGTCGTAATTGAGTTTCCCAGCGAGTGCTGCACTGGTGACCATCGTTGAATTTTGCAGCAACAAGGTGTAGCCATCGCTCGGTGAACGCACTACCGCTTCACTTCCAATATTCCCAGAAGCGCCAGGCCGGTTATCCACAACAATGGATTGTCCCCAAATATTTTGTAAGCGCACACCAATTTGACGAGCAAGGATATCAGACCCTCCGCCTGTGGCATACGGCACAATTAATTTAATCGGTTTATTTGGGTAAGCGCTCTGTGCGTTTGCAGTTGTGATTCCAAATAAACAAACAATAAGGCAAAGTATCGATTTGATGGTTGTAGTCATTTGCTAATCCTATTCATTTCTTAGGTTAAATAAGGCCTTCTTCTTGTTGGCACCAGAAATCCCATGCGCGCTTGATTTGCCCTTCATTTGTTGCCATCGCATTGCGTGCTTCTTTTTCGTTTAAGTAGCTTATGGGTGAATTAAGGGACATCGCTGTGAGCTGGAGTTTGGCATTTGATTCAGCATAGTAGGATCTAAATACAGCAATCTCTACAGATGGCGCAGCAATCGTTGCACCGTGACCGCGCATTAATACAAAGTTCTTTCTGCCGAGCGATGTAGCTAATGCCTCTCCAAGATTTCGGTCACGTATTAGCAAATCATTGTCGTCGCCTGCCGCATCACGTATCTCAAACCTCGCCACACCGCCTCCTAAAAAACCACTCATGTGATAAATGGGCTTAAGTTCCACATCTGTCACGCCAAAGGGAATGATGTTGGCTGAGTGACTATGTACCACGGACATCACGTCCGGACGCAAGCGGTAAATTTCACTATGGATATAGCGCTCTAAATAGGAACGTTTATCCGTTTTAATCGCCAATTCACCCTGCATGTCATAAATCAAAATATCTTCTGCAGCAACTAAGCCAGGCGCCCTATTACAAGCTAATAAAAAATGCTCAGGTGAATTGTCCATCCGGGCACTGATATGGCCAAAACCATCTAATATGCCTAATTTATAAAGCATCCGATTTGCTTTTGCGACTTTTTCAACTAATTCAGGATTCGCTTGCAGGGCCATCTTTAGATCTCCATTTTATGTCTATTGGTTATGAATCATCATATCACTTTTGGGTGTGACTTCTTTTCACAATCGTGATTGCCGGTCGTTCCTAGCCAGCCCAATGCCTTTGTGGTTAAATGGCATCAATCTTTCCATTTTTTTATATTAAATAAGCAGATTTATATGTCCTTTGAACGCAATCTCCACCCTGATGTTTTGATCATTGGCGCTGGGCCAGTCGGCTTAGCTCTTGCCATTGAACTTGGTCATCGATCAATCTCTTGTTTAGTTGTTGAGCGCAATGAAAGGGTTGGCTATGCGCCTCGGGCAAAAACAACCAATGCCCGCACGCGTGAACTGTTTCGTCGCTGGGGGATTGCTAATGATTTAAGACGTGCCTCCCCACTGGGCATGAACTATCCGTCTAATGTGATTTTTTGTACGCGTTTGTCTGGCTATGAACTGATGCGCTTTGAAAATGCCTTTTATTGTGCACCTGGCAGAAATCCTCTTTACTCAGAGCACTCTCAGTGGGTTCCTCAATATACGGTTGAGGAAGTGATGCGCGCGCATGCAATGACCTTGCCTAGTGTTCAAATCATCTTTAATACAGAATTACTTGAATCAATCCAAGATTATGAACAAGTGGTCTCCGGGATTAAAGACCGCAAATCGAATGAAACCTACCAAGTGCACTCTAAATATGTTGTGGGGGCTGATGGCTCTCGTTCTCGGGTTCGAGAGCAAATTGGTGCGGAGATGGTCGGTGAACAAGGCTTGTCGAAAAATTACAATATTGTCTTTAAAGCCCCTGGCTTAGATAAAGCCCACCAATTGGGGCCAGCTATTATGTATTGGCACGTCAACAAGGATGCTCCGGGCCTCATCGGCCCTATGGATAAGGATCGCTGGTTTTTTATGCCAACGGGTGTAGCAAATGACAAAAAGTTCGATCTTAATTCGTCGGTGGATTTAATCAAAAAGTCTACGGGTATCGATCTTCCCTATGAGGTCCTATCTTCGGATGAGTGGATCGCTAGTCGTTTAATTGCCACCAAATATCAAGACCGACGAATATTTTTAGCGGGTGATGCTTGCCATCTTCACCCACCTTTTGGTGGGTATGGTATGAATATGGGGATTGCGGATGGCTTCGACTTGGGGTGGAAAATCGCCGCCAATTTAAGGTTGGGGCGGTCCCACTCTCCTGGATAGTTATGAGATAGAACGGCGTCAAGTTCACGATCTCGTGATGAATGAGGCAGTGGCGAATCATACCGTTTTAGGTAATCAACTTTTTCAAGATGGTCTTGAGGATCCGGGCGCTGAGGGTGATCTTTTACGTCAAACAACGGGTAAACGTATTGAGTTGTCGAAGATTCGCGAATTCTATACGCTAGGTATTATTCTCGGCTATCGATATGAGCATTCTCCCGTCATCGAATACGATGGATTACCCTATGCAACTAGTGATTATATTAATTATGTACCCTCTTCACGGGCGGGCTGTTTAGCTCCCCATGCTTGGTTAAATGATGGCACTTCTTTATATGATCACTTTGGTGCTGGCCTCACTTTATTAGTGAGTGATGTCGATACAGATGATCAAGCTCAGGAATTACTTGCTAGTGCGACTAACGAAGGAATCCCTTTAAAAATACTAAGGCCTTCTGAGTCCGGAATTGGTAATCTCTATCCGCATCGTTTTACCATCATTCGTCCTGATCAACATGTTGCCTGGCGTGGGGATGACCTGCCTAAAAATCACGCGGCATTTTTAAGCTATTTCTTGGGTATCAAAATGCATTAAACTTGAATCAAATAGGAGACATTCATGTATACAAAAAGAATCTATCGATTATTGTCACTTGTTGTTTTTTGCTGTGGAGTTTTTTCACATGCAATTGCACAAAATAATGTCGCTAATTACCCAAATAAAGTAGTTTCTTTAGTGGTTCCATTTACCTCGGGTAGTGGGAGCGATACGATTTCAAGAATCATTAGTCCCAAACTCAGTGAGCGCTGGAAACAGGCTGTCATTGTTGATAATCGTGCTGGCGCAAGCGGCAATATCGGTGCTGATCATGTGGCTAAATCAAGTCCAGATGGCTACACCATATTAATGGCAATCGATACAATGACGATGACTCCGGCGGTGTATAAGTCGCTACCATTTGATCCGATCAAGGATCTTGATCCGATTGCTCGTCTTGCCACTTCAAGCTATGCATTGGCAGTTACGAGTACCTTACCTGCTAAAGATATGAACTCTTTAATGGCTTTAATTAAAAGTAAGCCAGGTCAATATAACTATGGTTCTCCTGGCAATGGTACGCCCCATCATTTATCAATGGAGCTACTCAAAAGCATGAAGGGGCTAGATATTGTGCATGTCCCATATAAAGGTATCGCAGGTGCCACTACTGATTTGATCGGTGGCCAAGTTCAAGTAATGTTTGCTACTTTTAATTCTTTACTTCCTTTTGCCAAGGCTGGCAAGCTCAAGATGATTGCCGTCACTGGCGCTAAGCGCTCTGAACTCATGCCTGATGTACCTACGTTTACTGAACAAGGCATCGCTGAGCTGGAGAATTTGTATCCTTGGTATGGTGTTCTCGTTCCGGCTGGAACTCCAAAGGAAATCCAAAATAAACTCTTTAACGATTACAGTGCGGTTATGAAACTTCCTGAAGTTGAAAAACAACTTAACGAATTAGGTATCCAAGTCCGTCTTTCTAATGCAGAGCAACTGAAAGAAATTATCCAATCAGATATTGCGCGCTGGAAAAAAGTAGTCAAAGACGCCAATATACAAACTAACTAATCCTATGACTACACATACTCTATCCTCTCAGCCCGTTATTGATATCTATAACCATGTGATGCCTCCTAAATATATGGAGGAGTTAAAAAAGTACAGTAAGGATCCTGGTCTGCTCAAAAGAATGAGCTCTTTGCGCTTGTTGTGGGATATCCCTGCCCGCGTGGAGATGCTTAAAAAATGGCCACAGGTAAAACAAGTTTTAACGCTTGCAGTTCCCTCCCCTGAAATGTTAGTCGATGGTGATTTATCTCCGCACTTAGCCAGGATTGCTAATGAAGGTATGCATGAGATGTGTACTACGTGGCCTGATTTTTTTCCGTGTTTTGCGGCAACGCTACCGATGAATAATCCTAAAGCTGCTCTTGCAGAAATGGATTATGCCATTGAGCATCTTGGTGCTAGAGGTGTACAAGTGTTGTCAAGTGTCAACGGTGTTGCTCTGGATCATCCTGACTATTTTCCGATCTTTGAGCGGATGGCCAATCATCATCAATTACCTGTATGGATGCATCCGATTCGTCTTGCCAAAAAACCTGATTACGTCGATGAAGAAAAATCAAAATATGAGGTCTGGCAAGTGCTCGGATGGCCTTATGAAACAAGTGTGGCAATGTCCCGAATTGTGTTTTCAGGCTTATTGGATAAATTACCTAATCTCAAAATGATTACACATCATTGTGGCGGTATGATTCCATACTTTAGTGGGCGTGCTGAGACTTTGTGGGCGCAACTCGGTTCACGTAGTGCTGATAATAGTGAGGCTGATGTACTGAAGTCTTTAAGTAAACATCC
>Ga0114959_10004116_pt1 | contig 11245 bp, 7 predicted proteins | sample C_130625_EF_Meta_FD_87317 | JGI IMG/M metagenome (GOLD analysis project Ga0114959, IMG submission 87317) | Freshwater microbial communities from Lake Croche, Canada to study carbon cycling - C_130625_EF_MetaG | ecosystem: Environmental > Aquatic > Freshwater > Lake | place: Lake Croche, Canada...
AAAAGTACAACTACTGCTTTACTGTATCATATCTGTAAGCTAGTGAATGAAGATGTTGCCATGGTAGGTAATATTGGTTATTCATTTGCAAGACAAATTGCACAAGCCCCAAAGGCTTTATACATCATTGAAGTGAGCTCTTTTCAATTAGACGACATTCAATATTTTAAACCAGAAATTGCCATCTTATTGAATATTACAGAAGATCATTTAGACAGGTATGATCACCAATTTGAAAATTATATTAAAAGCAAGTTTAGAATTATAGAGAATCAAACTTCAGAAGATTATTTCATCTATTGTATAGATGATGAAACCATCGTAAAACATCTAGAACTACTAACCATCAATACTAACCCACTACCATTTTCTATGAAACAAGAAGTAAAAAAAGGAGGCTACATCAAGAACGATCAAATGATGTTAAAAATCCAAGAAGAACGCGTTACTATGAGCATTTATGATTTTGCCTTAAAAGGAAAGCATAATGCTTATAATACCATGGCTGCAAGTATTGCAGCAACTACCTTAGGTATCAGAAAAGAAAAAATTCGCGAAGCAGTAAGTAATTTCCATAGTCTAGAACATAGAATGGAATTTGTTGCCACTGTAAGAGGCGTTGATTTCATTAATGATAGCAAGGCTACAAATGTAAACAGTACTTGGTATGCACTTGAAAGCATGCAAAAGAATACTGTTTTAATTTTAGGCGGTGTTGACAAAGGAAACGATTATGAATTAATTGCCGATTTAGTTAAAGAAAAAGTTAAGGCAATTATATGTATGGGTACAGACAATAAAAAAATTATAGAATTTTTTAAAGATAAAGTAAGCACCATTGTTGAAGTAGATAGTGCAAAAAAAGCAGTGAACGCTTCATTCAAATTAGCGGAAAAAGGAGATTTAGTTTTAATGAGTCCTGCTTGCGCCAGTTTTGATTTATTTAAAAATTATGAAGATAGAGGCCGTCAATTTAAGGAGTCTGTAAAAGAACTTTAATTTCTGTAAAAGAACTATAATTTATGTTTAACGAAACTGCAGATAAACTATTTTCACAAATGCCCACTATTGGTGGGATGAAAGAACATTTAGATCAAAGAACTAGAGGTGATAGGTACATATGGGGGTTAGTCATTGTACTTTCACTTATTTCTATATTGGTAGTGTATAGTGCTACTGGTTCCTTGGCTTATAAAATGTATCGTGGAAATACAAGTGTGTATTTGATTAAACAAGTTATTTTTACTTTAGTAGGTTTGTTAGTCATTTTTGGTTTGCACCGGGTAAACTATACTGTCTTTTCAAAAATAGCCACCATCTTATTTATGTTGTCTATTCCTTTATTAATTTATACTTTATTTTTTGGTGCGAAAATTAATGAAGGAAGTAGGTGGATCAAATTGCCTATTATTAACTTAACTATACAGACTAGTGATTTAGCCAAGTTAGCCTTATTTATGTATTTATCTAAGATGTTAAGTAAGAAGCAGGAAGTGATCAAAGATTTTAAGAATGGTTTTTTACCTGTTATTACACCTGTCTTAATTATTTGTGCTTTAATTATGCCTGCGAATTTATCAAATGCACTTTTAACAGGAGCTACTTCTTTATTATTAATGTTTATTGGTCGAGTAAGTATTAAACATATTTTATTAACCATAGTAGTAGCCCTCATTCCTGTAGTTATTATTGTAGGTGTGGCAATGGCTACACATTCTAATAAATCTGTGGAAGGAAGTCCGGTGGTGGCTGAGAAGATGAAAAGTTTTGGACGTTTTGGTACATGGGTAAGCAGGGTTCAAGATTTTATGTATGCCAAAGACAATGAAGTGCCTTATCAAGTTCAACAAGCAAAAATTGCCATTGCAAATGGAGGTATTTTTATGGGATTAGGTCCTGGTAATAGTAGACAAAGAAATTTTCTACCCCAAGCTTATAACGACTTTATTTATGCAGTCATTATTGAGGAGTATGGATTATTAGGCGGGGCTTTTATCATTTTCATTTATATCGTTTTTTTATTTCGATGCATAAGAATATTTAGAAAATGTCCCTATGCCTTTGGTGCCTTTCTAGCGCTGGGATTAAGTTTTACATTAATCATTCAAGCCATTGCAAATATGGCAGTGAATGTAAACATAGTACCTGTAACAGGTGTAACCTTACCATTAGTAAGTATGGGAGGAAGTTCATTCATATTTACATGTTGTTCTATAGGACTTATATTAAGTGTAGCTAGAAACGTAGAGCAAATGGAAGGTAAGGCACCTATAGAAACAGAGATTGGAATATCTGAAGAAAATAACAAAATAGACACCGAAAATAATGTCATTGAAGCAAAAGCATAATACATTACGCATCATCATTGCAGGTGGGGGAACGGGAGGTCATATCTTTCCAGCCATTGCTGTTGCGCAAGCTATCAAAGCTTTAGCGCCTAATGCCTCAATTTTATTTGTTGGCGCATTAGGGAAAATGGAAATGGAAAAAGTACCTCAAGCAGGATTCAAAATTCAAGGTATAACTATTGCTGGTTTTAATAGATCTCAATTAATAAAAAATATATCATTGCCTTGGAAATTATTAAAAAGCTTTTTTCAGGTAAGTACTATTTTTAAATCATTTAAACCTAATGCCGTATTTGGAGTAGGGGGTTATTCTAGTTTTCCTGTTTTAAAATATGCACAAACAAAAAATATTCCTACTTATATACATGAATCAAATGCCTTTGCTGGTAAAGCCAATACTTGGCTGGCTAAAAACGCGAAAAAAATATTTACAGGTACTGCTGGTATGGAATCTTTTTTTCCTGCGTCTAAAATTTTAGTAACAGGAAATCCAATTCGAAAAAATATAATTGAAAATAATTACTCAAAGCAAACAGCATTAGAAGTTTTTCATTTACAGGCAAATAAAAAAACTATTTTAATTATCGGAGGAAGTTTAGGTGCAAGTTCTATAAATAAAGCTATTCAAGCCAATTTAGTATCCTTCTTTGATAAAGACATCCAATTAATTTGGCAGACTGGTAAGCCAAATGCTGAAGTATACGCAAACTCGGCTCATGGTTATGAAAATGTGTTTGTGCATTCATTCATTGACAATATGAGTGCCGCGTATGCAGCTGCAGACATTGTAATTAGTAGGTCTGGTGCTATGGCAGTTTCAGAAATTTGTATTACCGGCAAACCAGCTGTATTTGTGCCTTATCCACTAGCTGCAGAAGATCATCAAACTTTTAATGCTATGGCACTTGTTCATAAAAGTGCAGCAGCTATTGTGAAAGATAAAGAAGTAGACAATTTATTGATACCTACTGTTATTGAATTATTAGCAAATGAAGCGCAATTGCAAGTAATGAAAAATAACATAAAGTCCTTTGCTTTTAGCAATGCAGATGAAATTATTGCAAAAGAAATTTTGAAACAAATAAATGAATAGTTGAAAAATGAATCCGTTAACAAATTGTAAGAACATATATTTTATTGGTATTGGAGGCATTGGTATGAGTGCTTTGGCTAGGTACTTTAATACGCAAGGTGTTGTGGTGAGTGGATATGATAAGACACCTACACTTTTAACAGACGCTTTAATTGAAGAAGGTATTCAAATTCATTTTGAAGATGATTTAAATAAAATAGATAAAGAAGCTACTGTTATAGTATATACACCAGCAATACCTGCTGAGCATGACGAATTGAATTATTATATAGATAACAATTACTTAGTGGTAAAAAGAAGTGATGTACTTCAATGGATTACGGAGAATGCTTTCACAATTGCCATTGCAGGCACACATGGTAAAACTACTACCACTTCTATGACAGCTCATATATTAAGACAAACTGGTTATGGGTGTAATGCATTTTTAGGAGGTATTGCCACTAATTATGGAACTAATTTTTGGAGCCATGAAAAAAATGTAGTGGTAGTGGAAGCCGATGAATATGATCGTAGCTTTTTAAAATTAGCACCCAATATTGCAGTTATTACTGCTGTAGACCCAGACCATTTAGATATATACGGTACAGCAGAAGAAGTTGTGAAGGCCTTTGGTGAATTTTCAGATAAAATAAAAACAGGAGGTATACTTATACAAAAATGGGGAACTGAATTTAAAACTAATACAAGTAATAAGACGGTACGCTCTTATGGATATGACCATAATGAAGCCACTTACCATACTACTAATTTAAAAGTAGTAGAGGGATCTTATCATTTTGACTTAGTGCATCCTGCAGGAATTTGTAAAGACATAGTATTGAATATGGGTGGATTGCATAATGTAGAAAATGTAAGTGCTGCCATTGCAATTGCTTTAAACCTAGCAATAGATGAAACAAAAATAAAAGAGGCGGTGGCAAGTTTTGCAGGAGTTAAGAGAAGATTTGAATTCAAGGTAAAGACTGCAAGCAAAGTTTTAATTGACGATTATGCACATCATCCAGAAGAATTAAATGCTTTAATAAGTGGTGTGCGTAGTTTATATCCAAATGAGAAAATGGTACTAGTATTTCAACCTCATTTATATAGTAGAACCAAGGACCAATGCGATGGTTTCGTTGAAACCTTGGATAAAGCAGACGAAGTTATTTTATTACCCATATATCCTGCCAGAGAGCTTCCTATGGAAGGAGTGAGTAGTGAAATGTTATTAGATAAAATGAAACTGAAAAATAAAAAAATAATGTCTAAAGAAGCCTTATTTGAATGGGCAGCAAGCACGACAGATAAGCTAATTGTAATGGCAGGTGCCGGTGATATTGATACCTGTATTTTAAAAGTTCAAGAAATTCTTTTAAAAAAATAAATGAAACACTGGCAAACCATATTAATTAAAGTTCTTTGGAGTATAGCAGGTGCTGCGCTAATTGTATTATTTGTATTAGCTTGGAAAGCGAAGGAAGAAAAAAAATGCAGCTCTATTCAAATTGAATTAGTGGGAGAGAATACAGCCGCTTTGTTTATGGATGAAAAAGAAATTTTACAAATAATTCATGAACAAGGTGTCAAAGAAGGTGTTGCTATTAGTGCGGTGAACTTAAATGCATTAGAAAAATATTTACAAACTATTCGATGGGTAAAAAATGTAGAATTATTTTTAGATAATACGCAAAACTTGCAAGTTAAGATTGAACAACGTATTCCTATCGCACGCATATTTACAGCTTCAGGTAATTCTTTTTATATAGATAAAGAAGGCTTGAGGTTGCCCTTGAAACAACTTACAGTATTACGTTTGCCAGTTTTCACTAATTTCTCTTCAGACCAAGAAAAATTAGCCAAACCCGATAGTTTGTTATTAAGTGATATTTTACATTTCACCAAGGTGGTCCAAACCGATTCTTTTTTTATGGCACAAATAGCACAAGTGAATATTGCAGCAAATGGTGATTTTGAATTAGTCCCTACTGTCGGCGATCATCTAGTACTAATTGGCTCTGTAGAAAATATAGAAGATAAATTAAATAGGCTTTATACTTTTTATAAAAAAGTATGGATACAAAGTGGAGTTAACGCTTATCAAGTTATTGATTGTCGATTTGATAATCAAATTGTGGCGCTCAAAAAAGGCATGCAACCTATTCAATTTTTAGCAAGTGACTTACCTATTAAGGATTCTGTAGCGGCTTTAACTTTAAAAGGCGATTCTGTAATAAGTTCTGAAAAAATTACAGAACCAAGCCCAACTAAAATAGTAAAAGCAAGTCCTGTTCCTAAAATTACTCCAAAAACTGGATCAAAAACTGGGTCAAAAATTGGGTCAAAAACTGCAGCTAAAAAAGGAGTGAAAATACTTAGTAAAACAAGTACAAAAACAGACAATAAATCCACACCAAAATCGTTAATAAAAGTGAAGCAGTCTGCCAAGGCTATAATGCCTAAAAAGACAGCTTCCACAACAAACAACTAAAAAACAACAAAATGAGTCAGCACGAATCACCCATTATCGTAGGTCTTGATATTGGAACCACAAAAATCGCTGCCATTGCAGGAAGAAAGAATGAGTTTGGCAAGTTAGAAATCTTAGGATTTGGACGTGCTAATAGCAATGGTGTTCAACATGGTCAAGTTTTGAATATTGACCAAACCATTAAAGCCATTCAACAAGCTTTACAGAATTGTCATTTAAGCAATCCCGATTTAGAAATTAACGAAGTATATGTGGGTATTGCTGGCCATCATATTAAAAGTCTACAAACAAGAGGAGATCAAGTTCGTCAAGACGCTGAGAATGAAATTCAAGCTTGGGAGATTGAGCAACTTATCAATAATCAAAGAAAAACTTTTATTCCTGCAGGAGACCAAATCATAGATGTTATTGCACAAGAATTTCATGTCGATAATAATCAAAATATTAAAGACCCAGTGGGAGTGAATGGCGTAAAAGTGGGTGCTAATTTTTTAATCTTAACTGGAGATAGAAACGCTATTAGAAATATTAATCGTTCTGTTGAAAGAAGTGGTTTAGTGACAAAAGATTTAGTCTTACAACCTTTGGCTTCTGCAAGTGCAGTAATGAGCGATGTAGATATGGAAGCGGGTGTGGCAATTTTAGATATTGGCGGTGGTACGAGTGACTTGGCTGTATTTTATGAAGGTGTTTTAAAACATACAGCAGTAATTCCTTTTGGCGGAGAAAATATTACCAATGATATTAGAATGGGTTTAGGTGTATTAAAAAGTCAAGCTGAAGCAATGAAGGTGCAGTTTGGAAGTGCTTTAACCGATGAAGCAAAAGCCAATGCCTATGTGACTATCCCAGGTTTGAAAGGAATGCCAGCGAAAGAAATTAGTGTAAAAAGTTTAGCAGGTATTATTCAAGCTAGAATGAGTGAAATACTAGATTTTGTCACTTATCATTTAAAGCAAGTGGGAATGGATAGCCGCATGTTAAATGGTGGAGTAATATTAACAGGAGGTGGCTCTCAGTTGAAACACTTAATTCAATTAACAGAATATATAACTGGTTTAAATGCAAGAATAGGATTACCTAATGAGCATTTAGCACCTAATCATATTGAAGAATTAAAAAAACCAATGTACTCAACTTGTATTGGTTTAATCTTAAAAGGGTATAACGATTACGAACAAAATTATAAAGTATTTGCAGAAACATTTAAGAAGGTAGAAGTGCCAAAATCTTTAACTGTAAATACCACAGGATCTGCTAATGGTTTAACAAGTCAAAAAGTAGAAGTAGCGCCTCCTACTACTTTAACACCAGAACAAATAGAGAAAAGAAAGAGCAAATTCTGGGATCGTTTCAAGAACAACCTTATTGAAATATTCAGTGAGGAAGATGACAAATTATTACCATAATATTTACCCACATTATGGTTATAAATAACAAATAGATTAAAATCTAAAAACGGTAATTTCGATATAACTAACTAAGAACGAACCATCTAACTAACCCATCTAAACACAAAAAAATGATTCAATTTGACTTGCCAAAGCAAAAATCATCCATCATCAAGGTCCTCGGCGTAGGCGGCGGTGGAAGCAATGCTGTCAACTTTATGTTTAATCAAGATATTGAAGGAGTTGATTTTATTATCTGCAACACCGATTCTAAAGCGATTGAGCAAAGTACAGTGCCCAATAAAATTCAGTTAGGACCACATTTGACACAAGGTTTAGGCGCGGGTGCCGATCCTTCAGTAGGTAAGTTAGCAACAGAAGAATCTTTGGATGAAATCAGAAAAATTTTAGAAGTGAATACCCGTATGGCATTTATTACGGTTGGTATGGGTGGAGGCACTGGCACAGGAGGTGCTCCCATTATTGCAAAAATTTGTAAAGATTTAGGCATTTTAACTGTAGGTATTGTAACTACTCCTTTCGGATTTGAAGGGCCACGTAGACAAGCACAAGCAGAAGAAGGTATCAAACAACTAAAACCATTAGTAGATACTCTACTTGTTATTTCTAACGATAAATTACGTGTTCAATATGGTAATTTAAAAATGAAAGAGGCTTTCACTAAAGCCGATAATGTTTTAGCTACTGCTGCTAAATGTATCACCGATGTTATTAATAGCCGTGGGCATATTATTGTAGATTTTGCAGATGTATGCACAGTTATGAAAAATGGCGGTGTCGCAATTTTAGGAAAAGCAGAGGTAGAAGGAGAGAATAGGGCAAAAAGAGCTATTGAAGAAGCTTTGAATTCACCTTTATTAAATGATAACGATATTAGTGGTGCAAAATGGATTTTATTAAATATTAATAGTGCAGAAGGAGATCATGAGTGTTCGATGGATGAATTAGAAACCATTAATAATTACTTACGTGAGCGTACAGGAGAAAAATCTGATGTAATTATGGGAATGGGTTATGATGCTTCTCTTGGAGAAAAAATTGGTATCACCCTTATTGCAACTGGCTTTGAGCATAAAGATCCATTCCAAAAGCAAACACCAAAAAAAGCGGAGGCTCCTGTTGAAGAAAAAATTGTAATGACATTGGTTTCTGAAGAAGTCAACAATGATACAAACAATTTAATGACTGCACCTACAGTAGCCGAAACTCCAACAGAAGAGCCAAAAACAGAAGAACCTACAATAGGTGATAGTTATTTTACTTTAGGAGAGGAAGTGGTAGAAGCCAATGAGGAAGTAGCTGCAATTGTGGAAGAAGTAGAAGAGGTAATGAGTATACATGAAGTAGATGAAATTTCAGAAAAAGAGTACGAGGCTGAAATAGATGCTCAAATAAGTATTGCGGCAAGTGAAGTGATGGAGGAAATGGTAAGTCAACCCATTATATTTGAAATTAATGATGTGTATGAGGGGGAAGATCTAGAAGAAGAGAAAGATATTGAAGAAGAGGAAGATATTGAAGAAGAGGAAGTAGTTGTAAGTGAACTAGCAGCCCCAGTCACTGAAATAAATCAATTCATTTTAACAAAGCCTACTAATATTTACGCAACGCATACTGAAGAAGACCCATCATTGGAAGAGTTAGAGGAAATGCCTGAACTAGAAGAGATGGAAGAGTTTGAAGAGATGGAAGAATTAGAAGAAATGGAAGAGATGGAAGAAATGGCAATGCATGATGATTTAGCAGTTACGATGGAAGAAATAGTAGAAGAAGAAATGGTAGAAGAAGAAATAGTAGAAGAAGAAATAGAAGAAGTAACTGAGATAACCATGCAAACTCCAGTTCAAGAGCCTGTATATGAAAGCTCATTTAGAATGGAAGAAGAGCCTGCTATGCAACTAGTGATGAGAGAGGAGTCTTCTTTTATTTCAAATCAAAACAATGTAAAGAAACATCCTTCTTCTTTAGATATGCCAATGGATGATGCAGAGGATCAGAGAAGAAAAGTAGCAGAACGTATTCAGAAATTAAGAAATTTATCTTTTAACATAAACAACGCTTCTGATCCTAATAATGAATTTGATGCAGTGCCTGCCTATGTGAGAAGAAATCTAGATTTATTTGGTAATACTATGGCCTCTGTAGAAAACTATTATAGTAAGTATACAGTAGAAAAAGATGAACATAACCAAACGCAAATTTCTACCATTAATACTTTTTTAGACGGTAAAAAACCAGATTAAACTTGTTTTTTGTGTACAGTTGATTTTTGTTGTAATCCCGTCCTGATTCATCTGGACGGGATTTTTGTTATCATTTTTTCATGTACTTTTACTCTATGCAAACAGTATTAATTACAGGCGGAACGGGTATGATTGGACAGGCATTGGCTAAGCAGTTATTAGCTAATGGTTATGAGGTTATCATACTAACTAGAAACCCTAAAAGGTCTAGTAGGGAAAATTTATCTTTTGCTAAATGGGATATAGAGAAGTCAGAAATAGACATGGAGGCTTTGTCCAAAGCAAATATTATTGTGCATTTAGCAGGCGAAGGCGTGGCTGATAAAAGATGGACCCTTAAAAGAAAACAAGCCATTGTTGATAGTAGAGTGAAGTCTGGTAATTTATTAGTAAAGGCTTTAAGTGAAAGTAAACACCAAGTAAAAACATTTATAGCGGCTTCTGCCATTGGTTGGTATGGTCCAGACACAGCTGCAAGTTTAGAAAATGGTTTTCTAGAAACCGATACACCTGATCATTCTTATTTAGGAAATACCTGTCAGTTATGGGAGCAAAGCACTGCAGGCATAGCAACAATGGGTATTCGACTAATCACATTAAGAATTGGTATTGTATTTAATAAAAAAGGTGGTGCGCTTGCTGAATTTTTAAAGCCTGCTAAATTCGCCTTGGCTACCATACTGGGTAATGGCAAACAAATAGTCAGTTGGATACATCATCAAGATTTATGTAAAATGATTCAATATGCTATCGAAACTGTTGCTTTACAAGGAGTGTACAATGCAGTAGCACCCCATCCGGTGACCAATAAAAAATTAGTATTAACCATTGCCAAAAATACTTATCCTATTTATTTCCCTTCATTTGTACCCTCGTTTGTACTCAAAATTATGTTGGGAGAAATGAGCATTGAGGTTTTGAAAAGCACGAATGTAAGTGCACAAAAAATACAAGACGCAGGTTTTGTATTTGATTATCCCAATGTGGAGGAAGCTATTATTGACTTAATAAAATAAGCCTTTACTAATTTCTGATAGGTCTTCCAGAAGTAATCACCGATTGTATTCTTTCCAAAGTTTTTTTCTGTCCACATAAACTTAAGAAGGCTTCTCTTTCTAAATCGAGTAAGTATTGCTCATTCACTAAAGTAGGCTCACTTAAATCGCCACCACACATTACATAGGCTAATTTTTTAGCCACTAATACATCGTGATCGCTTGCATATCCTGCTCTCCACATACCATTAATGCCCGCGTAAAGTGCACCTAGGCCTGCTTTTCCAAGTACTTTTATATCTTTTCTTTGTTGAGGTTGCGTATAACCTGCTTTAAATAATTGTAGTGCTTGTTCTTTTGCATTCGCAATACGGCGTGATTGATTCAGTACAATAAAGTCTTGCCCTTTTCTTAATATACCCATATCCATAGCTTCACTTGCAGAAGTAGCTACCTTGGCAGTAGCAATATTCATAAACCTTTTATTGAGTGTAATAGTTTCTGGTTCGTCTACATGCATTTCATCAGAAGCGCGTAAAACAAATTCTTTAGTACCGCCTCCACCAGGAATAACACCTATACCTAATTCCACCAGTCCTACATAGGTTTCTGCTGCAGCACAAATACTATCAGCGTGTAAGTTCATCTCACAGCCACCGCCTAAGCAAAGGCCATGTGGAG
>Ga0114959_10004119_pt1 | contig 11241 bp, 10 predicted proteins | sample C_130625_EF_Meta_FD_87317 | JGI IMG/M metagenome (GOLD analysis project Ga0114959, IMG submission 87317) | Freshwater microbial communities from Lake Croche, Canada to study carbon cycling - C_130625_EF_MetaG | ecosystem: Environmental > Aquatic > Freshwater > Lake | place: Lake Croche, Canada...
GCGACCATCAATACGAATCGTCGGCCAAACTTGTCGGCCAGAATTCCGGTGCTGATCACCGATGCAGCGATGGCCAAAGTTTGAACGCTGGCGGCGAGGGCGACTTCACTTCCGCGCATATCGAGCCCGCGGCTGGCATCGACCAATGCGGTGCTTGAAATGTTGGGCGCTGCACCCTGAATTGCGCCCAGTACGCCCAGCAGTGGCACGGCAAATTTCGAAACTTCTTTAACGTTCGCCAAGGTGGCACCCGAGGTGGGCTGAGCGGTCATTCGCTCAGAGTAGGACAGCGCGATCTGTGCGACCCAGACGGGACTCGAACCCGCGACCTCCGCCGTGACAGGGCGGCGCGCTAACCAACTGCGCTACTGGGCCAAACAACGTGCGTACCCCCAACGGGATTCGAACCCGTGCTACCGCCGTGAAAGGGCGGCGTCCTAGGCCACTAGACGATGGGGGCGTAACTGTTCGGTGCTGCGTGCTTGTGTACTTCACTTTCCCGAACCCGTACACGGTACCTGAACCCATCGCCGGGTCCGTCGAGAGCCTGCTCAGCATAAGGGACAACGGGGTGACTTTACGAACTGGGTTTGGGTTGAGGCCCCCATGTGCGAGTATCGCCCGGTGGATACAGATCAGGCCATAGCCACCGCGCAACGCCACTTCGCCGCAGGGCAAGCCGAACTCGCAGTTCCCTCGATCGCATGGGGACTCATGCGCGCTGGCGTTCTGGTGCACACCGAAGGCCTTGGCGAGACGGTGCTGGGCAGCGGTGAACCTCCCACCGCCGACACGGTGTTTCGAATCGCATCGATGACCAAAAGTTTCACTGCCTCGGCGATCCTTCTGCTTCGCGATCGAGGCGCGCTGCGGCTCGACGACTTGCTGACCGATCATTGCCCGTGGACCGCGACTATCGGCTCGGCCGCGCCCATCTCGATCCGCGATCTGCTGAGCATGCAGGCCGGGCTGCCCACTGACGATCCGTGGGGAGATCGCCAAGAAGATCTAGCCATCGATGCGTTCGACGGATTGGTAGCCGGTGGCCTGTCATTTGCACGCGAGCCGCGCCGAGCCTTCGAATACTCGAATCTTGGTTACGCACTTTTGGGCCGCGTGATCACATCGGCCAGCGGAGTTGATTACCGCGAATTCGTTCGCACCGAGTTGCTCGAGCCGCTCGGAATGAGTTCAACGGGCTTCGACGCCAATGCCGTAGCCGTAGACCGACGTGCTCAGGGCTATGCGCCGGTCGACGCGGGATTGGTTGCCGAACCGTTCACGGGTTCGGGTGCTTTCAGTTCAATGGGCGGGCTACTCAGCACGGTCAACGATTTAGCCGTATGGGTTGAAGGCTTGGCTGGCGCGGCAGCCGGTCGCGATGGTGTGCATCCGTTGTCGGCATCAAGCCGACTCGAAATGCAAGCGCCGCAGATGCTGGTTGGTACCACGGTGCCCACTGATTCCGATGGAAACAAGACTGCGGTAACACGTTCGTATTGCTACGGCCTAGCAACCGACGATGACCAAAACCTGGGCAGATTCGTCAGCCACAGTGGCGGTTACCCGGGCTTCGGCTCGCATATGCGTTGGCACCCGGGCACTGACTGGGCGATCGTTGCATTGGGTAACCGCACCTACGCCAACATGACTCGCTTGGCGTCGCAAGCTTTGGCCGAGATCGTTAAGAACACCGATCGCGACAAGGCACCAACTCTGTGGCCGGCCACCGAACAAGCGATGCTCGATACCGAGGCCCTGCTCGCCGCGTGGGATGACGACCTTGCCGATCGAGTGCTCGCAATGAACATCGATCTTGATCGTCCGCGCGAAGAGCGCGCCCGAGCATGGCGTGAACTCGGCTCGAAGATTTCGCCATTTACTCGAGCGAGTCAGCTTGTTGAGTCAGATTCGCCGGCTTACGCCAAATGGTGGGTCGAAGGTGCCGGAGGCAGGGTCAAACTCGAGGTGTTGATGTCGCCTGAGAAGAGTGCGCGCATTCAATATCTGCAGGCCACACCCGACGACGAACCTTCCTGACCTTCACGTCAGGGTGTCGAGTACCGCGGCGAAGGCGCCGATCGCGGCGATTGATTCCAGTAACGATGCGCGGTGGATTCCGGTCATGTTCATGTATCCGTGAACTAGCCCGGGTGCCCGGCGAAGGACGACCCGAACGCCGGCGGCCTGTAGAGCCTGGGCATAGGCCTCGCCCTCATCGCGTAGCGGATCAAATGCGGCGGTGGTAATCACCGCAGGTGCCAGCCCAGCGAGTGACTCGGCGCACAGAGGTGAAAGTCGTGGTTCGGTTCGTGAACCCCCGGCCGAGTAGGTATCCCAATACCAATCCATCTGGCGTCGAGTGAGAAAGAAACCTTCGGCGAACAAAGTCTTTGATGGGCGCGCGACACTGGAATCGGTTGCGGGGTAGAGCAGAAATTGCGCTGCCGGTTGGGTGGTGCCCGCGTCGCGGGTTATCTGGGCAACCACTGCTGCAAGGTTGCCGCCTGCGCTGTCACCGGCCACGGCTACCCGCGAAGGGTCAGCGCCGAGTTCTTCGGCATGTGCAACGGCCCACGCGAAGGCAGCAGTGGCATCGTTCACGGCGGCCGGAAACGGATGTTCGGGGGCGAGGCGGTAATCAACTGCGAGCACGTGAACATCGGCGTAGCTGCTGATCAATCGGCACGGCTGATCGTGGGTATCAAGGTCGCCAACCACGAAACCGCCGCCGTGAAAGAAGACCACCAAGGGGCGATTCGCGTTTCCAGAGGCAGGGGAGTAGTGCCGAGCTTTGAGCTTTCCGACCTCTCCATCGACAGTGAGATCAACAACCGCGCCTACCGCTACGGGTTTTCCAGCGGCGATTGCTGCGGCCGCTTGGGTGTTGGCGCGCTGTGCCGCGACACCAATGTCGGCGCTGTCAGGGCGAAGTCGAGCGTTGAGCGCCAAAACCATCGCTAGATGCGGATCTAAAGTTTGACCATCAACGGTCACTGGGCCGCGGCCCACTTTCGTGGCGGCGCCGTCGGGCAGCGAATCCATCAATCGGGCGAGACGATGCTGTGCGGCTGCGGCAATCGACTTGGCAGATAACGACATGGAGCAAGAGTAAGCGTCGAACTACTTCTCGGCAGAGAGTTCGCTCAGGATTGGCTCGAGCTGACCGGCCTTGACTGTGCCGATGATGCGCGCGGCGATCAGCCCGTGCTTGTCGACCACGATGGTGCTCGGAATTGCATAAGGCGGCACCCCAGGAATTTGAGCAAGAAGGTGAGCTCCGTCGTCGATCATGCTCGGGTACGGAATGTTGAATTCCTTCACTCGTGCCTCGGCCGGCGCTTGTTTGTCGTTGACGTCAAGGCCAACGAAGGCAACCTCTTTGGGGTTCGCCGAATTGGCCAGGCTGACGAGCACCGGAAGTTCCTCACGGCACGGGTCACACCACGACGCCCAGTTATTGACGACTACAACCTTGTCGCGTTCGGCGGCAAGGTTGTATGTCGTGCCCGTGAGAGTGGGGCCTGTTAGTGCGGGCGCGGGCTGACGTTCACCGATCGCATAGCGAGTCAGACCCATTGATAGATCGCTGGTTCCTGAATACGACGGGTCAGGAATCGAGGTGGCCGAAGGAGTGCTGCGGGTTGGGCTGGCTAACGTTGGCAGCATTGAGCAGCCCGAAATCAGTAGCGCGCCAAGTGGCAGGGCGAGCAGCAACTTCACGTACGGCCGCCGGCTGCGATTTCGGCTGCGATTTCGGCATCGACTCGGTGGCTGCGACGTTCTTCGCTCTTGAAGAATTCGGCTGCCATCCACATCATCCAGAACGCTTCGACCACCATGACAAGTGCCCACATCAGGGCACCGGCGAATTTCTGATCCGTGAGCGGGTCGGGGCCAAAGGGCCGCTGCGAACGAGCGAATACTGAATAGAGAACCACGGGTGAGAAGTAGATCACCGCACCAACGACTGCTTCGGGAATCATCATTACCGACATTGAGACCAGTCGATGCGATGCCCGACTCGGGTGTGGCAAAAGATCGCAGTTAATCACCGGCCAGTAGTACAGCAGGGCGGCGATCAGGAACAAGGGTTGCTCGATGAAGGTGTCGGCATCGTGGTTTTGCAGGGCCCAGTCGTAGAAGGGTGTGAAGTGCGTGGCGAGCAGTACGCCGGCGAAAAGGAGCCAGGTGAAAACCGGGTTGGTCAGCACCGACACGACTCGGCTGCGCAGAACCGGCACCACAATCTGTCGGCGAGCCCGAGGGGTACTGACTCGGAGCCACAGGTAGATCGGTGAGCCCAATACGAGCAGAGGGGCCGCGGCCATCATCACGATCAGGTGTTGGGCCATATGTACCCAGAAGAAGGTGTGCGACCACGCGGGTAGGGGCCCGAGGTAAACCACGGCCAAGAGTGCCAAACCCAGCAGAAAACAGGCGGTCGAGGCCTTCTTCCAAGGCGCCTTTGGAGTTCGGGTATTGACGTTGCCGACGGCCCACAGGTAGATCGCCGCTATCGCCGCGAGATTGAAGGCTATGAACGGGTCGAACGACCAAGCAGAGAAGAACTGCCCCATGCCTCACCTCACTTCTGGCGATCCACTGCCAATGTTGCCGTCGAGTCGATGGTAGGCGACCAGACATTTCGTGGTCCGGTTTGACCCCCAACGGCACCCCTAAACCGCTAGGTTGAGGGGTGATTCATCAACGAGAGGGGATCGCATTGAAACGCGGCCTGTTTGCGCTGCTCACCGTTCTCATCGGTGCGGCCATTGTGGCTGGAACGGCGGTGATCGTTTCGGCGAGAGGTGCTGAGCCCCCCACGTTGAAGGCCACGGTGGTCGGTAAGGCCCAGACCGCCAAGGGCGAACTCACCCACGCCACGCTCGACATGTCGATCTTCCCGAATGCCTCAGCCAGCCAGCCCGGCCCCAACATTCCCCAGGGCGAGGCGGCAATGGTCGGCGCGGCTCAGGGATGGCCCTTCTACTCGCCATCGACCTCACTGGAATTACCTGCCAACTCGTTGGTCACAGTAACGCTGCATCAGTACGACACCGGTGGCCAGATTTATAACGACTGGTTGGCCAAGGTAACGGGCACCGTTGACGGCAAGGCCTCGTACGCCGGAGTCGAGAAGACCTCGATTGACCCGAATAACGTCGCCCACACCTTCACGATTCACCAGTACCCCGAAAGCACTCAGCCCTACTTCTTCGTCAGCGTGCCGGTTCCGGCGCAGGCCGACAATGCACCTAATGAAGCCAACGGGTATCCCAAGCCGATCGACGTCACCTTCTCATTCATCACTGGTGCGCCCGGAACCTACGTCTGGAACTGCGAATTCCCCTGTGGCACCGGCTACGTCGAATTTGGCGGCCCGATGAGCCAGCGCGGGTTCATGAGCGGAACGGTCACGGTGGTCTGACATGTCAACAGTTGACGAGCGCACTCCTGAGGCCGACGAGCCCGAGGTTCCCACCAACCGTCCGCCGGGCATGCATCTGGCCAGCGATTGGCTCAAGCGTCCCTACGTGCGACGCATTCTCATCCTGACGGTCGTTATCGCGGCGGTGATCATTGCGTTGACCTTCGTGATGGTCGCCTTCATGAATATGTCGGGCGGACCTGCGAGCGACATTCAGGCTCAAATTGAACAGACGATGTTTGTGCTGACTTTTGCCAGCGCGCCGCTCATGGGTTTCACCCTCGCCATTTTGACTTACAGCTGGTGGGGTGGCTGGGGCAAGGTCACGACTGAAACCGAGCCCACCGAAGAAGGCCCTGCAATTCGCACCAACGGCGTTGCAGTCGTTACCTGGATTACGGTCTGCAGCCTTTTGGCCGCGTTCTTGGTGATTTGGGGCCTCGTGGCTCTGGCCCAGATCACGGCAGGCTCGTACGGCTCAACTCCGGTTAATCAGCAGCCCAATGCCACCAAGGCGATCGACATCAATGTCACCGGACAGCAGTGGCTCTGGTCGTTTGAGTACCCCGATAACGGCCGAATCACCAGCGACGTCTTAGTGGTTCCGATCAACGTGCCGCTGTACTTCAACGTCACGTCAAAGGATGTCGTGCACAGCTTCTGGGTGGTTGAGGCCGGTGTGAAGATCGACGCCAACCCCGGCGCAATCACCAACACCGGATTTACGCCCAACAAACTGGGCTCCTTCAACGTGCGGTGCGCCGAGTTGTGCGGCCTGCATCACGCGTACATGGAAACCAAAATGCAAGTTGTAACTCAAGAGCAGTTCAACAGTTGGGTGCGCGAACAAGGAGGGGTGAAGACCTCATGAGCACTGTTATTAGCCCACCCGGCGGCGGCACTACCGTGGCCATTCACGAGCAGCCACATGTGCCGCAGCCCAAGCAGGTCGGTAAGCCGGGTGGCTTCTTGCGTCGCACCAACTTCCTGACCGCTGTCATTAGCGGCATCGTGCTGGCGGCGATTTTCTACTTCGTCACAGTGGCTATCGTGAACAAGGTCACTGGCGGCGGCCAGCAAGATGACCTGTCGCTGCCCGATGGCCTGCAGGCCGAAATTGCCATGATGTACATCGGTTGGGTTATCGGCTTCATGGCCGGAATCGGTGCCTTCGCCGGACCGATTCGTTGGTTCCTCGGCAACGACCTCACTCACGCCGATGCCGAATACATGTCGGGCAAAGACATGGGCCGCGAAAAGTACTGGAAGTACACCACCGATCACAAGGTTGTCGGTATTCAGTACTTCATCGTGATGATGGTGCTGTTCGGTGTGGGCGGTTTGCTGGCCATGCTGATTCGTACCGAGTTGGGCATCACGTGGGCTGAGGTGTTCAACCCGAACTTCTACAACTCGCTGATCGGCACCCACGGCATCGTGATGATCATCGCCATGATCATTGCGGTTACTGGTCCGCTCGGAAACTTCATCATGCCGCTAATGGTGGGCGCTCGCGATATGGCCTTTCCACGCCTCAATGCATTGAGCATCTGGCTTCTCGTTGCCGCGATTCCGCCGCTGATTAGCAATTTGTTCATGGGTGGAATTCGTGATGGTTGGACCGTTTATCAGCCGCTCGCCGATCAGTCGCCAGTGGGCATGATCGGATACCAAATCACGATCATCGTCTTCGCATTCTCAACCGGTATTGCCAGCGTCAACCTGATCACCACGATCGTGGCGATGCGTGCCAAGGGTATGACCTGGAGCCGCGTTCCGATCTTCATTTACGGAATTCTTGGCTCGGCGATCATGGGTCTGATCTGGTTCCCGATGTACCAGTACTCACAGATTCTCGCCCTGAGCGATCGCGTGCTGCAGACCTCGTTCTTCACACCGGCAAGCGGTGGCAGCGTGTGGCTCTACGAGAACCTGTTCTGGCTACTTGGTCACCCAGAGGTGTACGTAATCGTGCTGCCGGCAACGGCTGCCCTGCTCGAACTCATGCCCGTGTTCCTGCGCAAGCCACTGTTCTCGTACAAGCTCGCGATTGCTGGCATCTTCGGCATCGTTGGCCTGAGTGCGGTGGTGTGGGTGCATCACATGTACATGACCGGCTGGGCCCCCGCCTCGAACTACCCCTTCATGCTGTCAACTGAATTGATTTCGATTCCGTTTAGCTTCCTAGTGCTCGTGATGCTGGGCACGATGTGGCGCGGAGCTCCGTGGACCAAGCTTCCGATGATGGCCGTATATGCAGTGATCTGGAACAAGGTCATTGGCGGAATCACCGGCGTGTACCTGTCAGATACTCCTGTCGATCAGTACATGCACGGCAGCATGTTCGTGGTGGCGCACTTCCACTTCATGCTCATGGGTGCCGGCTTGTTCGGTGCTATGGCTGCCATTGCCTACTGGTTCCCGAAGATGATCAACCGCTACCTCGACGAGCGCATCGCCTCAATCGGATTCTGGACCGCGTTCGTCGGATTCCAGATCACGTTCTTTGCGATGTTTGTCGCTGGCCTACAAGGAATGCCTCGCCGTGTTCTTCAGTTCGACAGCCTGTTCAATGTCGCTAACTGGGTTTCAACGATTGGCGCCTACATCATCGGCACCGGAATGTTGATCTTCTTGTACGCAATCATCACCTCATGGCGAGGCGGTGAGTTGGCTCCCGGAAACCCCTGGGGTGCCCACACTCTCGAGGCGCAGACCGAAACCCCCGTGCCGCATGAGAACTTCCCCGTGCTGCCTGTGGTAACCAGCGATCCGTACGACTACGGCGTGCCAGATCCGTACGAGTTGGCTGATGACGATGCCATTCGGGAAGCTGAAGGCGTAGCGAAGGTGGGTGCCTGATGAGTACTGAAATCACAGAGCCCTTATCACCAACAACGGGCGAGCCGGTATCAACCACGTCGCGCCGCGATCGGCTCGGCGTGTGGCTGATCATCGCCTCGTGCACCACCGGAACTGTTTCGTTGCTGATCGCCTACTCGTATCTGTGGTCACTCAATGTGAACAACGCATGGGCGCCCACTGAGGGTTCGGCTAATTGGGCAGCCGACTGGCCGTTCTGGGCAATTGCGGGCGGCATGGTGATCGGCACGTTGCTGATTTGGCGCGGCTACGGTGCGCTGAAGAAGGGCAACGTCGGAGCCATGAAGTCGATGGCGCTGATCAGCACGTTGATTCTGCTGGCCTGCTTCATCGGTCAGATCTTCCAGATCGCAACGTTCCCGTTCGGCCCGCAAGATGGCGCCTACGCATCAGCCACGCTGTGGCTGGCCCTAGCAAACTGCATTTGGTTGAGCTTGGCCTTCTTCTTCACTCAGGCCCTGTTCAATCGTGCTCGCCGTGGTCGGCTCACTCCTGACAACCCCTCGCACGCTCAGTTTGTGGCTATGTTCCTCACCTACTTGTGCGTGGCCGCCCTCCTGAGCGCGGTCTTCACCCTCGTAATGAAAGACAGCCCTAACACCAACTCACCGACGTTCGGTACATTTCAGCAGTGAGTTCACCCTGGGCCAGTAGTCGACGACTCTGGCTGGGGCTGCCAGTTTTGCTCGTGCTGCTGTGGGTTACCGGTACGTTGCTGCCGTTAGCCGCGCAGGAGATTCCGCAGGCTCCGTGGATCACGTGGGTCACCTTGCCCATGGCAACGTTCGTGCGAGATGTTGCCGCCGCCATGACCGTTGGCGCAGTGGTGGTCGGCGGGTTGCTCACTTCGTCGGCACGGGTGCTTCGATGGGCTTCGCTTTGGGCGTTGCTGTGGCTGGCGGCCGTGGTGACGCAATCGGTGCTCACCGTCTCTGACGTGCTCGCCATTTCTCCTACCGAGTCGGTCGACCTCACAACCCTGTGGTCATTCCTGAGTTCAACGACTCCAGGCCGAGTGTTTCTCGTTCAGGCCGTCGCCGTTCTCGTCGTTGCCTTACTGGCTTGGTCGGCACTCACACGGCCTGCCGCGTGGGTCGTGACGGTGCTCGCGGTAGGTGCCAGCGCCGCGCCTGCGTGGGTGGGTCATGCGGGGGTTGACGGTGGTCATACCGCTGCCACGATCAGCCTGGGCATGCATATCGCGTCGATCTCGCTGTGGGTTGGCGGATTAGCCACGGTCGTCGCGTACCTGATCGCTGTGCCGCGACGCGCTGCCCTCGTTTTACCGCGCTACAGCACGGTCGCCTTGATTTGTGTTCTGATCGCAGGTGAGTCGGGCCTGCTTAATGCATCGCTACGCGTTGGAAGTCCGGCAGATTTTGTGACCTCAACGTATGGGGCTCTCACTCTAGGTAAAGCGGTGTTGCTGGGTTGGCTGGTGTGGTTCGGCTGGCAGCAACGCACGCGGGTGCTTCCGACCCTTGATGAAACCGGTGCCATCACGGTGCCCAAGTTAGCTCAGCTTGCCGGAGTTGAACTGTTCACTATGGGCGTGGCGATTGCCGTCGCAATCACAATGACGCGAGTTGGGCCGGTCAGCGACGGGCTTGGCTTCTACGTGGTCAACCCGTTCACTCTGGTGCTGTTGGCGTTGGCTCTGCCGCAGATGATCGGGCAGTTTGTGCATCCCTCGGGCCGTGTCGCGACCGCACTTCGTGCCTACCCAGAGGTGGTGGTGATCTGCCTGTGCGTGGTGGCGATTGTGGTGGCGGGTGTGGGTGCGGTGAGCGCAGTGTTCGGCGAGCAGCTTGGCGCACTGATAGCGGCTGTGCTGCTCGTGGGCTTTGGGTTGCTGGCCGCGGTTGCCCTGCAGTCGAATCGGCCCACGTTTGGAATTATCACGCTAATGGTCGGTTGGGTTGTGGTGAGTAACGTCGTTCTTCGGTTTGAGTTGAGCCAAGTTCCGGGCGGATTCGACCTGCGAGAATCGGCTGGCGCACTATTGCTGGCCTTGATCATCGCAGCGGGCTACTTTTACCCCATGCGAACCGCCTCCCGACAATCTGGCGAAGTAATAGTGGTGAGTGCAGCGTGAGTCGCACGCCAAGTCGATGGCGCAATTTCTGGCAGTTGCACGTGCCGCTGGTTCTCGTTCTTGCCTTATGTACGGCGGCGACGGTTATCGAGGTGCGCCGCGCGGGAGATGGCGTGTGGCGGGCTTGGATTTACATGATCGAGTGGCCAATCATCGCTGGTTTGACCATCTGGATCTGGCATCGCTACCGCACCGAAGGCAACGTTTCGAAATCTCCGGTCGTGCAGCGCATTTCACAAATCTGGAAGCAACGTGTCGACCAAGCCGAGGCGCTTCGAGAAGAGCCCGAAGTTTCGGTCGACCCTGAACTTACGGCGTGGCAGACGTATCAGCGCGACTTGCGCACCAAACAGCAGCCGGGGCTTCCGCCAGCCGACATGCCAGATGCGCGCTAAAAAACCTAGGCGTCGACCATTTCGGGCTCGACCGGTTCGTCTTGCTTCGCCAACGCACTGGGCCACCAGATGCGTTGGCCGATGTCGTACGACAGGGCAGGCACGAGGGTCGAACGCACGATAAAGGTGTCGAGCAGAACTCCGATTGCCACTGCCAGGCCTAGCTCGCGCAAGAACACCAGGGGCAGCACACCGAGCACCAAGAACGTCGCAGCCAGCACGATGCCGGCTGAGGTAATCACGCCACCGGTAACCGTCAGGCCCTTCAAGATGCCAGGCCTTGTGCCCAGTTTGCGCGACTCTTCGCGCACGCGAGTCATCAAGAAAATGTTGTAGTCGACACCAAGTGCCACGAGGAACACAAACGCAAAGAGCGGGAATGAGGTGTCTGCGCCGGCGAACTTGAACACGTTGTTGAACAACAGGGCACACACACC
>Ga0114959_10004120_pt1 | contig 11241 bp, 4 predicted proteins | sample C_130625_EF_Meta_FD_87317 | JGI IMG/M metagenome (GOLD analysis project Ga0114959, IMG submission 87317) | Freshwater microbial communities from Lake Croche, Canada to study carbon cycling - C_130625_EF_MetaG | ecosystem: Environmental > Aquatic > Freshwater > Lake | place: Lake Croche, Canada...
TATTGATTCGTTGTATCGTTTGATGGTTTAGATGCATTTGGCCAAGAAATTATAGTTGTATTAGTTCCTGAATTTTTTATAATACAATTTTGTCATAGGATGCCCAAATGCTATTTTCATTTGAAGACTTTACATCAATATTATATGTGGAAAGGTATGTAAACGTTGTTGATGGTTGTCTACTAACTTTTATAAAATCTCCAGGATTGAAGATCATATTAGATAGAGTATTCAAACCTACCCAACCGGTACTAACAACATCATATCTAGCTCCTCTCCAGTTTGTATTACTCGTATTATATTTGTAAAATGCAGAATATGTTGGGAACGAATCAGAATTTATTTTTGAACCAGATCTTGAATAGATGTAAGGTTTTCCGTATTGTAAACGTAATGTTTTTGGATCAGGTGTTCCTCCAAATGCTGAAGTTTGATTTACAAATGTACGTGTTGTCCATTGACCATATCCCCAACCATTAGTTTCAGCTGAATTTTTATACCATGCCCAACCAACCGAATCTCCATCTTGAATTTGATTGCCATTCACGTCTTTCCAAGAACCAATATCAAATGGCTGCAAATCGGTTGATGTATCTTCAAAAATCATGTCTGTTTGACCATCAATATAATTGAAGCCACTATGACCAAGAGGAGAATAATAAACAGACTTACAACTACACTTTCTCCAATCGTAAGCAGATACGCTAGGTACGTTGGTATTGAATGGGCAGTCTTCTTGATGATTAACGGATACAAATACGCTAGATAATGCTGTATTGTTTGGTCCAGTCCAAATAAACCTTGTTGCTACACCGGACGGAAATAACAAGCAAGCTCCATCTTGTCTAAAGAAGTTATAATCTCCTACATTATTTACATCACTATACAACCAAGCACATTCTATAGCACTTGTTGTTTCGCTGTCAGTATAGTTGTTTAATTTATAAATTTTATCTGCTAATTCAAACGACGAAGCAGCAAAGAACATTGAAGTGTCCAAAGCTTGAATAAATACAGGATCACAAACGTTATCAAAATTTAATTTTTGTAAATGAGGAGGATAAACTTCTGCATTTTTATCTATAATATCGTAAGGCCAAAGAATAACGTTATCTTGATTTGGAGAAATTGGAATTGCTGCTTCATTAAATTTATACAACCAAGCTCCGCTGACTTCTCCGAAAGCAGTTGATATGTCGTAATTTTGATTACGTTCTCTTATATAAATTTTATCGGATTTAGAAAAAGCTTTACTTGGGGTAGCCCCACTAGATACTGCTGTTGTATTATTGATGTAAATTGAATTACAGTTATTTCCAGATAAAGAAAAAGACCAATAAGCTGATTGAACTGCAGCTTTTAATTCACGTGAAAGAAACGGATACTCTTCATCGTATTTGAATCCTACTCCAGTCCAAGGAATATCTTCAGCAGAAAGACCATAACCAGGATATGGAAACACAAAACTAGTTTTAGAATTATGAGAAATATGAGATTCAACTGTTTCGGGAATGTTTTCGTATTCAATATAACGATTCCATGCTCCTTTAACGACTCCACCTTGTCTAACAAAAATTGTATCAGCATTTTGAACTGATGTACCATAAGCAGCTCCATCCAGCACTACAGAACTGAGTGGTATAGGAACAATTTGAGTTGGAACTGTTAAAGATGAATCAATTGTGTTAGCTGGATAGAAAAATCGATTGTTGCCAGCTGACAATTGAATGCTTGATACATTATATGAAGATATTGGTGTACTGAAAGTAATAAGAGATTTATTTTCAGCCAAATACTTTTGAATAAAGTCACTATACTGAGTAGTATCAGAAGTTTCAAAAACATCTCCTGTAAGTCTATTTACAAGGGAATTGAGATCAGCAGTTACAGGTAAAGTAAGAGAATTAAACATCCACTCGGAAGAAGAGAGAACGATACCTTTTGTTTGAAAAAATGCAGCAGTTGCTTGATCTAGTACATTTACATAAGCTGAAACTGGAGTAGTTGGTGAGTGATCAAAATACTGACCATCATCATAGAGTTCATCAACCTTAACAACAAGTTCTTTTTTAATGTCAGGTACTACATTATCCAAACCAATAAAGTCTGGAGAAAATTCTACATTTTCAGGAGAGAGAGCTCGAAGAAGATATGAATACACTTCATGTTCGACACTGTCTGTTGTACCTACTGTATTATACTTTACTTTAGCGTTTTTAATCTGTTTACGTAAATTCAGATAGTATATAGCTACGTCTTTAAGCTTTTTTGCAAAGTACGGAATTGCTAAAAGTAATTCCTTCTCGTCCGCTAAGTTGAGTTTATTATACCAAGTACTCTTTTCATCGTTAGTGAAAAACAAGTCTAAGTTTTGTAATAGATACAAATACTTTTGTCTAAGCAAAAGCTTGTTTGATATAGTTTTATCCTTTTGTTTAGAAAACCAATTTAGAATGTATTGATTGTAGTGAAAAGAGAGATCCGCTTCAGGAACGGTGGGACTCTCCTCTTTCCATTGAAGAAACGAAAGAGGAGAATTTAAGTCGTCAACGACTAAACTTTTTGTAGAGTCGTTTGCTAACTGTTTTAAGAAAATGTTTTCCACCGAAAATACTTATATTACGGATACCTGTAGTAAAGGTTTTCTTACGAAAAACTTGTGTGAGTAACACTTTCGTTAGAACCTACGTTTTTTTCGAGAGTTGTACCAAACACCGTAGCTGACAACGAGTTAGTAAACAAAACAGCTTTTCTTAGAGGATATGCTTGAGCCAATAAGTTAACACTATCAAAAAATCTGCACGAATATAAGATATCATCTACATTTGCGTGTCTATAAAGTGTATTATAAGGAGCTCCAGCTAGTTGAATTGTTAGCATTGGATTATTGTGTAGCGCATTAGCATTTGCTCCAAATGGTACATTTGTAGTATACGATACATTTCCTGTATAAGATGTCACGGGAAGTGTATTCTTAACAGTTTTCATTATATTTCCATGAATAGCACTACCCAATAACCAGTTTCTTGCCTCTGAAGGAGAGGATGTTGGATGTTCTGCTAGGTACGTAGCTAACATTCCAGCGACAACTGGAGTAGCAGCTGATGTACCATTAAAGAAATAATACGACTGATTTGGATTCAGTTGATAGTTAGGATCAGCACCTGCACTTGCTTGATTACTCAAAGATGCCCAAGTCCCATTTCCTGTAGCCCATATATCAACCAACGGACCAAACGAACTATAACCACTCTTAACAAAGAAAGGTCCTGATACTGACTTGTATCGCACTGTTTCATCGAGAACTATTCTGCTTTCGCTAGTCACTCCGGAGAGAGCTGTATAGACAGCCTTAGGTGTGCCTCCAGTCCAATAAATGTATGTATCTCTATCATTAGAGCCAACAGGAGATACATCACCAACAGTTATAATAGGATATGTAGTTTTATTATAAGATGGGCCAAGTCCAATACCAGGAGAACCATACATATATACTGTAGAAGTTGTTGGCCCAGTCGATGTTGCTCCGTAAGTGTAGCCATTATACACCTGATTTAGATTAAACGAACTATCATTTGCTTCTGTACGTACGATACTAAAAACTCCATTATTGTTTCTAAACAAATGAACATCAATTTTTTGATCTACATCATTTACAAGATAAGAATTAAAGTTTCCAGCTGCAACTAAGCAATGAACACCAGCTTGTAGTAGCGTTCTAAAGTATCCATCGACTACAAATGATTGACCGTGTAAGCTTGTTGCATAGGAAGCTCCCTTTCCACCACCAAAGCAATAAGAAAAGTTTAAATTGTTCTGATCGTTTAAGTTAAAATCGTTTGCTATATAATAGCTAGTAGAACCCCAGCTATTGGAAAATACTGTAGGTCTGGAGCTAGAAAGTCCATATAGATTATTATTTTTTGCCAACTGAAAAGCCACAGCTAACTTTAAACAAGATATGATATCAAATCCCTTTGTTGTGTTACCAAGCTCATTTGATCTCAAAACATAAATCTTAGCATTTTTTGCAAAACCACATCTCTTACCAGCTATCAAACTAGCACAAGCAGTACCATGTCCCTCAGTATCTTGATAATACTGAGCATTCTGCATAGGAACAATAGTTGTATTGTTTAGATCTTTAAGTTGAGTCCAATCAAACTGAACAATTGTTGGATTGCCATTATAATCAGTAAACTCAGGATGAGTAGCATCTATACCACTATCTAACACAAGAATATCAACATTACTACAATCAATAGAAGATAAAGATAACGAAGCTGAACCATTCGTTGAAGCTGCTTGTGTATATTCAGTTTTATAGCTTTGACCATAATACAGAGAATGAGGAATAGCTTCTGTTACAGTATGTCCGTTAGTAAAGTTTGTTGTGTATGATGCTAATCTTGGAATACCAATTTCGTTTAGTTTATTATACCATATGCCAACGGTTTTGTGATCTTCATTTACAGAAACTACTTGAGTCAATGTCTTAAGCTCTTCAATCTCTTCGTCTGTAAGTGCAAATTCATATATATCATTAACAAGTACGTGTTCATCTCGTACAGGCTTTTTGCCAAGCAAACAACCATGTCCACTCAAGGGGTTAGTCAGTAGACTAAAAATATATTTAGCATCCTGTTCGTTTCGGCATGTAATTGTTACTTTCTTCATAGTTTTAATTAAAGAATCTTCTATTTACAAACTCATAGTTTGCTGAATTTGTTTGTGTTTGAGTTTGTGTGACTTGTGGTGTTGGAGTAGTTTGAGTAATGGTTTGAGTATTAGTTCTAGTTTGGGTGATCGTTGGTGTTGGAGTGAAACCACCTGGAGGAGTAAAGGTCGGCATAAACACAGTCGGTGTTGGAGAAGCCGTAGATGTAGAAGTAACTCTAGTTGCTGTATATGTTGTTGTAGATGTTGGTGAAGGAGTTGGTGTTGGGGAAGGAGTTGTGAGAGTTGGAGTAGGTGTTAATTTTGGCGTAGCTGTCGGAGTAGTTAATGTAGGTGTTGGTGTTGTAGAAGTTGGAGTAGGTGTTGTAGAGGTCTGTGTTGGTGTCTGAGTTACAGGATTTTTAGGAGTTGCGGTAATAATAACAGTATACGTAGGAGTATTTGTTGATGTAGGTGTTTCTGTTTTTGTAGGAGTTGGAGACTGAGTCTGAGTCGGAGTAAATGTCGCAACATGACTGAGATGAGGATCGTAAATGTATTTGGTTTTGTATAGTAAGTCCTTAACTTTAAAGTAAAGAGCAGTTACAGGAATTTCTATTTGCTTAATAAAAGGATCAAATAGTCTCTTAGTCAAAAGATTATTAAACATCAATTCAATTAAACCATTATTACCATACCAATCTTTATACGAAGATAGTGTATAATCTATTGTAGTGTAATCAGACTTCCAATTGATAATATTATTTTTGTAGTTAATATTCTTGTTTGGATTTCCATCGTAATAATATATAGTATATCCCTCAAGATAAGGCTCATATCCAACCCACGTAGAAAGAGTATATGGTGTTGCTGTATTGCCTATAGGCGGTACTTGTCTATAACTATAAGAACTGTCAACAAGACTTTCAAGAAATACAAATGTACCAGGAGTTACAAAAGATGTTTGCTTCACTTGTATTCCGACTTTTTCCCAAACTACATCTTCTCTATATCTGAAAAAGCTATAGTTGGTTAAGAGAGGAGGTTTGAGACCAGCATCAGCCTTAAGAGACGATAGAGGATATGTTAATGTACTTGTTCCATCTGCATTAATCAAAGGAGATACATAAATTAACTGATAGTTTGGTTGATGTTTATCTTCTGCAAATATATATTCTTCACTTGTTATAAGAGAAGATGGATTTAATACAGGACCAATATTAGTTGCTATGTCTGGACTGTAATCAATACTTCCGCGAAGTTTATGTTTAGGAATAGAAAATAAATTAATCAACCGACTTACTTCAACAGGAAAGTCTTTACCGAATGTCGAAGTCTTAACATCTACAGCATCAGCTAATGATAGGAGTTGATTAACTTCAGCGGTTTCAACATCCGCATGTGTCTGAACAAAATTAGCTATTCTTTCATAAGCTACTCTTCCAACACTTTCTCCAGTTGTAATATCTCCATTACCAACAACAGCTCCCATAAATTCATCAAAGAACTTTGTATACTGTTGCATTGGTTCTGGTAAAGCTAAAGATTTGTAATGATCCGCTACATCAAACTCTTCGTTTACTTTTGCAATCTGATATGTATTTTCTAAGTTTTGTACTACAAAATTTGTCGAGCTTCCTTTAAGATCAGCTGAATATTGAGCAGAAGCATATTTTTGATACCATCTGTTTCCGGTCCAATCTCCAGCAGCTTGCGCTGATCTAACTCCTTCGGTTTCAAAGTCATATTGCTCTTCATTAGCAACGTTTAAAACGTGATTTGTATTAACAACTGGAAGAGCTCTTACGATTCTAAATGACTCAGGATTTTCAGATGGAAATACAATAACTTTGTTTGTATCTGAATCTATTAACCATACACGATTATATACGTCTATTGACAAGCCTCCCCAGATTTCGTTTTCTCGTGGCTGCTTTCTATCAATTGATATACTTTCAAAAGATTGATATACTTTCTTTTTTTTAGTAAAGAATTGCCATGATGTTAGTGTTTTCGTTTTTTGTTCGTACTTACTACAATAGTTATGGCCATGAGTAAACCAAACATTATTATAACGATCTACAGCAACATAACTTGGTTGAGAAATGTTTTTAATAGAATGTATGAGAGAACCTTCTGAAGAATAACATCTTACTTCTCCAATATTATAACAAGCAACCCAAACGTTGTTTCGACAATCAATTGCCAATGCAACAGGATTTGAATATGACTCGATTTCGTTTACATCAATGTATTCTGTTCCGTTGGCTTTATATTTTACTAGCTTGCTATAACTTTCATGAGAATAACAAACCCAGGCATCTCCATTCAAGTCAGTTTCAACTACCGGAGGAGAAATGAGAGGAGTTCCTTCACGAAGATAATCTACAGCATAATTTGAAATAGTTGGAATACAAGAAAGCAAGAAAGTTAAGTTAGAATCAAATTTGTAAACGGCTTGTTTGCCATATAATGAAACCCAAAGATTGTGTTGTTGATCTATCGAAATATAGGAAGGAGCATTGTATTGATCAAGTGAAAGAGCTGAAAGTGATACAGCTGATAGTCTTTCAGATGGTGTTCCAAAATGAGCATCCATTAAAGCTGACAAACTAACAGACGAAAGAAGTTCAGCTCTTGAATTATAAATGTGAAGATAATCTTGATCAGCATCAGATGTATACAAACGGTTTAAGATTGGATCAAATGCAACAGCATAGACTGCTGATGTTCCAGAAAGCTCAATTCCATTTGTACCATAAAAATTATTACTAAAGTTATCTCTATATTTGAGAATAGGTATATCGATTGTAGATAAGCTACCATCAGACAGAACTCCAAGATCACTATAGTATTTGATGTTAGAATTATCCATTGGGTAGTTAATCAAATTAACTACGTTGAGTTTTCCAGCATTAATATGAGAGATATAAGCATTAGCATATATAGGATATCCGGAAGGAAAAGCAAATTGATCAGGAGACTTAGCACTCTTTCTTGCAAGAGAATCAATACTCTGAGTTGATACGTTTACAAACACATGAGGATTTCCATCTATTGCTGGAATTGGAGAAAGAGGAGTTATTGTAGTAAACAAATACCCTGTTGTGTTATTGTTTAGCTCATCGTTTGATGTAAAGAATAAAGAAGGTTCACCAATCGTATAATAATCTCTTGGTATTACCTGCTTACTGCTTGAAAGACTAATAGTGACTGGAAGTTAGCTCCAATGTCATTTGTTCTAGGATAACCAAGAAGATTCACAGTTGTCGAATGAACTTCGTAGTTTGCGTAATTTTTATTTAAATCAGATTTAAACTCACAACTTATCATTACAGGAATTGGAATACCAGTCCATTTGTAAGTATAAATTGGATTGATAAAGTTTTCTGTAACTTTTAAGTTTGTTGGAAAGAAATCATTTACTTGCCATACGACAGCTGCTTTAGCTGCTTCACTGTTACTAAAACTATTATATGGATAATGATTTGATTCTGGAGGATATGTAAAGACAGCAGTACTAAGAGTAGCTGTAATTAAAACAGGAGAGTTATCTGGATAATCATATCGAGTACCAATGTCATCACAATAGTAAAAAGCAGCTTCTCCTTTTACAGCAATTGTTTTAACGTCGTTGTTAAAGTTAATTGCAGTGATTGGAGTTGTATTGACCATTATAGGTCCTTCAACAACTTTATTTGTTGCTGCATCAACAAAATGCCACGTAGGAGTTATAAATCTCCATTTATCCGGAACAACTTCAAGAGGAATTGAGTTTGTATTGAGAGCTTGAAGAGTTAACGTAATTGGTTTATGAATTTCCGTAGACGTTAAGCTAACAACAAATGGTTCAGTTGTAAGACGTCCCGGATCGCTGAAAGTTCCAGGAATTTTGGAAACTACAACTTTGTTTGGAATAGGATAATCAACTTCTACAAAGGAATGATCACCAACATATGAACCGTCGCTCTTCCAAGCTGATAAGCTTACTTTATATGTGCCCGGATAGTTATATATCTTTGTTGCAGTTTGATCCCCATAATAATAGGTACCATCCCCAAAGTCCCACGCAAACGAAACATAAGAGTTCGTTTGTTGAAGAGACGCAGCGAGATTGAAAGTGAATTGATCTAAGAAAACACTTCCAACTCCAGTCTCAGGAAAGGTAGTAAAAATCGTAGCCATGAAATTATGAATATACTATTTCTAATTTAGAATGTAGTTGTGAGAGCTGATCAAATGCAACTACTTCAAACTGTTCCATTTGTAACGAGCTTACAACTCGCATGACATCCAAACTAGGATAATTTGGATTCCACATATAGAAAGATACTCCTTCATATGCATCTCCTGTATCTGTTCTTTTTGTTCTTAACTTTCCGACACCTTCAATCGAAAGAATGTTTGTAACTAGAGTATTATAATCAAAGCTTTCTCCAATCATTGCTTTTGTTGGCTCAAAGAATGTTTTAATTGTTGCCTCTACTTCTTTTAGTATTGAACTATCTGATCTTCTGCTAGCAGAAGATTTGACTATTTGCAATTTAGTAAAAGCAATATCATATACATCTAATTTACCATCCTCCATAGGAGTACAAAACGAAATACTTTTGTAAATAGGATCAACAAATATAACTTCTGTTGACATTGTTTTTAAAGGATTGATATTTGAAAGAATAACTTCCTTTTGTGCTGGAAGAAGATATTTCATTGATGAGCTTTGAGAAGCTTTAGGTATAATACAAATATACAGATTATTAAAATTACAAGAGTCTGCATATAAAGTATGGTTCAAAAGAATTTGTCTATACTCAGTAGGAGAGACTTGTATGTCTTGAAAGTATTTCAAATAACTGCCAGTGTAATCCCAGTTAGTAAATACTTTAGCGTCAGTGATAAAGTTTGCAAAATTGGTTTTCACAAACGTTTCATAATCAGATTGAGTTACAAGACGATACTGACTTTTAAAGTTTGTAGGAGCATTATTACGAATACTATCTATGCTTTCAGCTTCTGCTGGAATTGTTGATCCAACTTCATTAGTGAATATAATATTCTTAAGTTGAGTTGAAGTTATAGAGTCATACTGTTCTGCACTAGTAACATCATTCCAAACTTTGTTAAATGTATTTGTTGAATATACTACTGGTTGACTTTTTTCTAAAGTTTTAGGTCCAACTACACCCTTTGAACCAGAACTCTGTAAAGCATAAATTGCTACTTTGTCTCCTAGAGCTAATTGTCTTCCATTAATGCCATCTCCGAAAGTAATTTCATACGTTTGACGTTCACTCAATCTTTTTTCAAAAGAACGAGAATATGCTTGTTCGGTATATAGGTTAGGCACATTGTTGTATTGATACCACATCTCAGTATCCTTTTCCCACACATATACATCAATGTTAAAGTGATCTAATATTGCATTGCTTGAGTTTGTAATGGTGATAGATACTACTTCATTAACATCTCCAACTGCTGTATGTATCGGGTTTTCTCTGTATACTCCTTGATATAGAAGCTTTGTATTTGTTAACTCAGTTAGAGGTGTAATAACATTTGTTGTAGGAATTTTAAAAGTAATATCTTCATTAAACGAAAATGAAATACCACCAATAGTTAAATACGAGTATCTTGGAATAGTATAGACTCCAGCTGGGAAGTTTGAGTTTGCTGAAGCATTAAAAGTAAGAGTGGAAGTTTGATAACCAATTGGCTTATAATCAAGTAGCTTTACAATTCTACTAATGTTTTCATACAACTGAGCTTCTGTAAACGTGGACTCCGTACTTGTCTTATTTAAATAATAAATGAGCGTATTATACGAATATGATATAATATCAATAATAGAAGCTAAATTAGAACCAATATAATTTTGATCTGTAAACAACCCTTCATCATTTAATCTTTGAATAATAAGATTGCGCAAGCTGATGGCATCAAATGCAGCATAACTGTTTTTTGGTAAAGGGAATTCGTTAGAGGTATTCATTATCTATTTCTCGGAGATTGCAGATATATAAAGGACTTAGTTTTAACATCCAATAAGGTATTTAATGTTGTTGTAGTGTTAAAGACAGGGATTCGAAGAGCGATTGTTATATCATAAAGATTTGCTTCTTCATCGGGAGATACGTTTACATTAAGAACCTTTACTCGAGGTTCATAAGTTTCTATAGAATTTACTATATTTGTACCAATTGTCTGGGCATTTGATTTTGTAATTGCTTCAAATAGATATTGATGTAAATCTAAACCATATGCAGGAAATAAAAATCTCTGACCTTTTTTTGTATTGAATAGATTTATTAAAGAATTTTTAATAGCAGATTCATCATAATCTACTCTCAAATCATTACCTTCGATAGGATACCCAAGAGACGTATTAAAAATTTGTTGAACCTGGTAATCAAGGTGCAAATCAACAAACACAGACGGCTGATTTGCTGCATATTGTTGTGCTGTTTGCTCAAGTCTTGTAAGTTTAATTGCCACAAAATTACTTATTACTTGACACTTTAAAGTCGAATCTTTGGAGCCTATGAGATAAATAATATCAATGAGCAACTTTGACGTATTATTTGAAAA
>Ga0114959_10004125_pt1 | contig 11234 bp, 13 predicted proteins | sample C_130625_EF_Meta_FD_87317 | JGI IMG/M metagenome (GOLD analysis project Ga0114959, IMG submission 87317) | Freshwater microbial communities from Lake Croche, Canada to study carbon cycling - C_130625_EF_MetaG | ecosystem: Environmental > Aquatic > Freshwater > Lake | place: Lake Croche, Canada...
AAGTTAAATTAGCAACGGCCATTATTGGAATATCGTCAATTCATTTACTTAAGACTTTTATTAATGCTACAAGTTATGACGAAAAAACATTGATGTGGCAGACATTAATTCATATTACCTTTGTCTTTTCGGCTTTAGCGATTGCATATACCGAAAAAATTACCGTGTCTACTAAAAGGCTTCATTAGTATTTCTTTTAGTGATGATTTCAATGAATACTTTTAGTCCTACCTGAAAAATTGTTATTAAATCATTAACGAGTGTTAACAAAATTTTCCACGAGAAAAAACGATAACCTACTTTAAAAAAACAAGTTGTAAGTAGGATTGAAAATCGTTCTGTGGGTGGTTGATTCTGCTCCAGTCAACTAATAATCTCGATAGACCACAAGTGAACTTACCCATGAAATTTGGGCTATTTTTTTATGCTTGGCAGGCTTGGATGCCACCAATCTTGGATATACCCATCTAAGTGTGTCCTTTATGAGGGTGAACCAATTAGACATACTTGCGTCAGTCGATATTATTTAAAAAGACATATACACTAATATTTAACTATCAATAGTAAATGTTTTAAATATGAGTCAATCTAAAAAAATTATTACCTATATCAACATAGCTCACTTCATAGATCATTACGCTATGCTGATTTTTGCGGCAGCAGTGATTGTTATTGCACCTACTTTTTATATGAAGTATGGGGAATTGCTACCGTATGCTACCCCAGGGTTTATTGCTTTTGGCGCAGGTTCATTGCTCACAGGATGGTTAGGCGACAAGTGGAGCCGTCGGAACATGATGGCTATTTTCTTTTTCGGAATGGGATTGAGCCTTTTAGGCATTTCATTTATTCAGACACCATACCAATTAGGCATCATGCTTTTGCTCATTGGCATGATGGCGTCAATCTACCATCCAGTTGGAACCGCAATGCTTGTTGCTAATGCAGAGAAATTAGGAAAAGAAATAGGTATCAATGGTGTCTGGGGTAATGTTGGTGTCGCTTCTTCAGCCCTCATTACTGGAGTTATTACTCAATATTTTGGATGGCGTATCGCATTTTTAATACCCGCAGTTGTTTGTTTGGTTGTTGGATTTTTATATTTACGAAGTATTCCAAGCTCAGTTGATTCGATTGTTAAAAAATCTTCAGCAGGTTCAGCTCGGGTCTCAAAGTCAGTAATGATATGGGTCGTGGTATCTCTTGTTATTACAGTGATTGCAAGCTCCACAACTTTTAATGCGATTACAGTTGCATTGCCAAAATTATTTCAAGAGAGACTTTCAAACTTAACAACGAATACCGCAACTTTGGGAGTCATTACATTTTTTGTTTACCTGTTTGGTGCTCTTGCTCAATACATCATTGGAAACTTACTAGATAAGTACCCTCTTAAAAATGTATTCTTACCATTAGCAATTGTGATTGTTCCAACACTATATTTGGCTTCAACTAAAAGTGATTATTGGATAATTGTTTTAGCGATTGTTATTATTGTGGCCATCTTTGGACAGGTGACAGTAAACGACACGATGCTTGGTAAATATACGGCGGATGAGTGGAGAAGTCGCGCCTATGCGGCAAGATACTTTTTAGGCTTTACTGCCGCAGGGCTATCAGTAGGATTAGTCTCTATTCTTTATAACTACGGTGGTTTTGATCTAATGCTAAAAGCGATTGCTGGACTGAGCTTACTTACCATTTTTGGAGCGGTTATTTTTCCTAAAGAGGATAGGAAAAGTTAAGTAATTTAAGAGCCTGTTACTATGATAAAAATCAATATTTTTAATTACAAAAAAATTAAATACCAATGTAATTACTGATTGAAATGAATATATTAATTACATATACTCAGGCTTAGTAAGTAACCGTTTTGGTTTAAAAAATCAGTGGAAAATTCTTTCAAAGGGCACTATGCAAATTAAAAAAATGAATCGATTATGGATCTATTCACTGATTCTCCTTTTATCTGCCTGTACCAGTTTGCCTGATCAACCAGTTCGGGGCAGAAGTTTCTTTTACGTCGGTGGCAGTTATGTCGGCAGTCCCGACAAACAGATCATGCAAGGACAAATGTATGTCGAAAAACTACAACCCCAGCAAGTCAAGCAACCATACCCATTAGTATTGATTCACGGCGCAGCACAAACGGCCACGAATTGGATGATGACACCCGATGGTCGTAAAGGGTGGGCTGAGCATTTTTTAGACTTGGGCTATGTGGTCTACATGGTAGACCAACCAGCGCGGGGCCGCTCGGCGTGGCATCCTGATGTGAATGGCAAATTGCGCATGTACACCGCGCCGCAAATTGAGCAACTTTTTACCGCATCAGCTACTCTAGGAAATTGGCCACAAGCTAAACTTCACACGCAGTGGCCGGGCTCAGGTAAGCGAGGAGATGCAACCTTCGATGCATTTTATGCTACACAGGTTGAGTCACTGCTGAGTGATGTTGAAACCCAGACCTTGAATCAAGCTGCAGGCGCTGCATTGCTAGATAAAATCGGCCCCGCCATTTTGTTAACGCATTCACAGTCTGGCCCATTGGGCTGGGTCATTGCTGAGGCTAGACCGCAAAAGGTCAAAGGTATCGTGTCCATCGAGCCATCAGGTCCGCCTTTTCACAATAATGCACCCGGCATGCCCAAAGCACGTGCTTGGGGTGTTGCCGACATTGCTCTTACCTATGAGCCAGTAGTAACAGCACCTGAGCAAATCAAAACGCAAGTTCAAGCGTCACCAGATGGCCAGGACTTGATTGCCTGTACTTTACAAGCTGAACCGCCAAGGCAGTTAGTGAACTTCCGACAGTTTCCGATTTTGGTAACGGTTTCAGAGAGTTCATACCACGCTCCCTACGATCATTGCACAGCGGCATATTTAAAACAAGCAGGTGCGACAGTTGATTTCATCAGGTTGCCAGATAAAGGTATTCGGGGCAATGGACACATGGTGATGATTGAAAAAAATAATTTAGAAATTGCTGATTTTTTACATCAATGGATAATTAGTAAGATTAGTAAATGAGTGAGCAAAATATTACTGCTGCACTTAGGGGCGCCGTAATTGGTTGGGCGTTTATGGGTTTGTTCGGAATACCTTTAGCCGTTTATTTTGATTTACTACAGGGCTGGCGTTGGCCACCTTATAACGCCATTTACGATCAAATGATTTGAAGTTATCACAGTTCCACGGCTGATGTTATTTCAAAGGATTACTTATTTTAGTTTTTAACTCGAAAATTTTAAAAGACATTACAGTTCAAAATGCGCCCTAATGCCAAAGATATTGACTGGACCTCGAGCCGAGTTATATGCAGGATTTGAAATACGTTGGTAATCAAGGGTTACATATAAATCCTTGTAAATTTTGGCATTGTAATAGGTCTCAAAAATTTGTTCCGAACCATAACTTAATGCCCCATCACCAATAAAAGCAGTCATACCCCCTTGTTGAAGATATTCAATCTGTGACGAAGAAATTCCATTCACAGCAAAGCCAATACCAAGTGTGTCATTAGGCCTAGACCAATATGAGCCTTTAATGCTTACTCCACCAGAGATAGATTGACTAATATCCAAAGTCTGGGTTTCAGTCGTGCCGGGGTTCCAACTAAAGCGACCAAAGACACCAATATCATCATTAATCGCTTGTTCAACATTTAAGCCAACCCCCCATGATTTGGTGGCAGATTGACGAACAGTCGTGATATCTGGAGTAGAGTTTGTTTGTTGTCCAAGCATTATCGCGTTTTGGTAGCCAGCCATAAAGGCCCTTTGTTGATAAAATAGACCTCGTATTGCACCAGGTTGACCCCAAAGCAAATGGGAACGAGTTAACTCAATTTGATCACCATAGTTTTCAGTCAGAGAGTAATCAAGCTCCGCAGTATTCGGCACAGTAGGCATAGCTAGCCGAGCAAATTTTAAAATATAGTTATTGTGATACCACTCAACCACCGCGCCATAGGTGAATCCTTTAGTATCAGCGGCATAACCATAAGCACCCATTGAAAAAATCGCAAAGTTTTGAAACTGAGTTCTTGGATCATGACTATAAATATTGTCATCAAAAATATCCAAGGTTGAAAATTTTCCATAAGTAAAGACAAGGCGATTTTTGTCAATATTGCCAGCTAATTGATTCGCTTCACTCTCAACACTTTCTTTGCCACCACCCAATCCAATAGTTTGACGAATGAAAGCTCGAGCGGTATAGTAAATTGGAGGAGCAAATGCGCCCTTTTGTAATTCACCATTATAAAAACCACCCAAACCAGTAAGTTGCCCACTAAAGGGGGTGCCTTCAAACATCTCTCCATTCCAATAAACCTCAGCACCTTCCCAAAGTCTTGTTCCCACAAATGCCGTGGCACTTAAAGAGTAACTTTTTAAACCATCGCCCTCAGATTTATTCAATAAACTGTTTTGCCCATAATATGATGAACGAAAGTTATTTTTTTGTTGTGCGATATAAGTCGCTTGTCCGTGAAAGCTCCATTGCTCGGTATCACTTTCAATGGAAATTTCATCATCAACTGAAGACTCATTGTTAATGGACGATTGTGCTAATACTATTTGAGGCTGCAAAGATATGACGCCAATTGACAAAAACAGGAAAAGGCAAGCGAATTTGCTCACTACTTTGAACTTCCTATAACATTCAAGTTGACTTCGGGATAGCCTTCATCTACTTGCTTACAACGAATAACGACAGGAGTCCATGAATCAAAAACATTAGAGGTATTAAGTAGAGCTTGTGCTTGTAATGAGATCAGTCTTGTGAGTTGTCCGTTATTTTCATTCTCATTAAAGATAGCGCTAAGTGACGTACTATCTAACCAACGTAACTCTTTATAATCCATAGATTTTTTAACATAGCGAGAGGTAGCCGTCATGCAGGCAACAATTTCAGGTCGCTCACCTTGAATAATGAGACTCTTAAAATCCTTAGAGACACGAAAGGTTGTTGCTGTTCCGCCGGACCAAACAATTTGACTAAAAATGGTTAAGCAGGATAAAAGACTAAATGTTATAAGGCGAAGAGAGTGTTTCTTGGTCATTTGAGCACCGGATTACCTTTGGAATCTGTGAGCACTTTCCATGAGCTCTTGATTCTCCTTAGTAAGGTCGGATCGGAAATACTGATATAGCCACCATCAATACTCTTGCCACCTGAAAAAATCCAATCAAAAAAATCTAAAGTTTTTATGATTTCTAAACGATCGTTATTCGTGCGATGAATAAGCACATATGAAATGGCTACAATTGGCCAGCTATTGGAGCCCGGTAAATTAGTTAGGGATTCATAGTAGCTAGGCCGCTTCCATGATGCTTGATTAAATGCTTGTCTAAAAGAATCAATGTTCGGGATGACAAAATCACCATCTTTATTTTGAAGGCTGACAGTGGTGAGTTTGAATCGCTCCGCATAAAGATATTCAACATAGCCGATGGCCCCTTCTAGTTCAAATACTTTTTTGGCGATGCCCTCATTCCCAATTTGCCCCTCTCCAATTGGCCAACGTAAATAAGAGCCCATCCCTAGAGATTTTTGCCAGTCATCACTAACTTTAGATAAATAGCCTGAAAATGTGAAAGTGGTTCCAGAACCATCTTTGCGATGTATGACATGAATAGGTAAATGTGTTAGCAAAAGAGAGGGGTTAAGACTTTGAATACGAGAGTCATCCCAAAAAGTGATTTTGCCCAAATAAATATCCGCCAACACCTTTCCAGTTAATTTAAATTCACCCGCTCGAACATTTGGTAGGTTGATAACGGGAGTAATACCACCGGCAACTAAAGGAAACTGGAGTAAGTCATCCTGAGATAGTTCTGACTTAGTTAGTCCAATGTCCGTAACGGCAAAGTCTACAGTCCTTGCAGTAACGCGTTTGATGCCCTCTGCGGATCCTAGTCCTAAATAGCTAACTTTGACAGAATGATTCTCTTCATATCCAGAAATCCATTGCTTCAAAATAGGCAGAGGAAAGGTTGCTCCAGCACCACTTATTTCTGTAGCAGCATGGGTGTACTGACAAATCATCATTGAAAAGAAGAGTATGGCAGCAAAGGAGCTTCGTATATTAATCATGGGCAAAATCACGATAATTTTATATAGTAAGCCAAGGTTATGACTTTTTGATGAATCAAGCGTCGATTAATAGAGAGTTCTTGATCGTATCCTCAACAACTTGTGTGGGTGTTTCGATTCCAACTTAGGTAAAAAATAATAGCTCACTCGTCGGGCTCTTCTTCTTAGGAATTGCTTACAGTTTGTTCCCATATATCGTGGTAGATAAAATGACTATCTGGCAAGCAGCTGCCGCCACGGAATCCTTGTGGGTAATATTTTGGGGGGCTGTAATCGTATTGCCAACCATCATCGGTACACCATTTACTCCTATACAATCTTTTGTGGCAAGGCTGAGCCACTCAGTTATTACTAAAGTAATAGTTGACGCGTTAATTAAATCGAACAGAGCTCAAAAAGTTAAAGATTTCTAACTAATTTTGGCCGTTTTTTCGGATGGACTTCTTATTATCATTTTGAGTCAATTAATATTGTCCTTTAACCTGCCTTTGGCAAACTCACGTTTTCCATAAGCTTTTTCTAGGATGCCTACCTTGCCCAATCCAAAAGGCGGCATATTAGCATAAATATTTTCATAAGTGCCTGGCCCAACAGAGTAAGTTTCGTGCCAAATTCCTACGGAGCCATCATTACCAATTGATTGATTGAAATTTTTCCAAGCCGGTAGATGTTCAGAATCTTTACTTTTAGCATAGGTTATCAATTGATCCATCGAACGCCAATACTGGACAATAATAATTGTCCTTGAAAACCACATTTCGTGATGAAGTAAACCGAGATCTGGATTTTTATAAAGTTCCTTAAGCATTCGAGGCATAGCGAAGACCACTGGTAACCATTTATGAATTTTCCACAATTGGTTAAATCGCATTCCAATTAAAAAGACTACAAAATCACCATCTAAATGAGCATACATTCGTTCTTTATTAATCATAGAAACTATTCCTCAATTGGTAACCTCAATTGGTAAATTTATACTAGTTGAGGATTAGACGACCATTGCCAGAATTAATTCCAAACTGGGGCACAAAGATCCAAAAAAATGCAATTAATGCTTTATTTCTAAAAATTGACAGTAAACTCTATCAAAAAAGAAGTGTAATCTAAAGTTATAATTGAAATACTGATTAGGAGCTTTTTATGACCACTGTAAAACAATGTATTGCTCAAAAAACCAATACGATCTTCTCTGTAAAATCATCTGATTCTGTTGAAAATGCATTGATACTCATGCGTGATAATCGAGTTAGAGCCATCATGGTCATAGATGACGGATTACTGGTCGGAATTGTCTCGCAAGGCGATTGTGCGATTAAGGTATTGTTGCCCCATAATAGCCCAAAACAAACAACCATCTCCAAAATCATGACTGCTAAACCACTAACAGTGACACTTTCTAATTCTTTAGATGAGTGTATGGCGATTATGGTCCACAAGCATATTAGACATTTACCCGTGTTAGATAACAATAAAGTGGTTGGGGTTATTTCTATCGGTGACCTTGTGAAAAATATTATTGAAAACCAAGATAATCAAATTAAGTTTTTAGAGACTTACATCAAAGGTCATGGTGTTTGACCTTAATAGAAATTGGTTTGGAATACTTCAAAATCTTAACTGCTGTCTAATTCGGTAATCTCAAATGTAATTTTGGCTGGTATGGAGACACTAGTCCAGGATATAAAGCCTGGAGTCTTAATCGTCAAATTCCCGACGGGATTTAGAAATATTTCTGTTATTACTAACAAAATAAGGAATCATAAAATGCGTAGCTTATTATCAGTTGCTTTAATGGCAATCAGTTTTGCTATCGTTACGCCATCATTTGCTCAGAAATCTATTGTTGTTTCATCTACTACTTCTACAGAGCAATCTGGTTTATTTGGCTTTCTATTACCAATCTATAAAAGCAAATCGGGAGTGGATGTAAAGGTCGTTGCCGTTGGTACTGGACAGGCTCTAGATATTGGTCGTCGCGGCGATGCGGATGTGGTTTTTGTGCATGACAAAGCAGCCGAAATAAAGTTTTTAGAAGAAGGTTATTCCACAAAAAGATACGATGTGATGTATAACGATTTTGTATTAATTGGACCCAAGATTGACCCAGCCAAAATTGCTGGTGGTAAAGATATTAAAGTAGCCCTTCAAAAAATTGCTAATGCTAAAGCAACTTTTATTTCGAGAGGGGATAAGAGCGGTACGCATGCAGCTGAACTGCGTTATTGGAAAACAATAGGTATAGAACCTAACAAAGAGATGGCATGGTACAAGGATACAGGCAGTGGTATGGGTCCAGCTTTAAATACAGCATCAGCAATGAATGGATATATCTTGGCTGACCGTGGCACCTGGTTGGCACAAAAAAACCGTGGTGATTTAGAAATATTAATTGAAGGTGATCCTCAGCTTTTTAATCAATATGGAGTTATGTTGGTTAATCCTACAAAGTTCCCACATGTAAAGGTAAAAGAAGGACAGAACTTTATTGATTGGATAATATCTAAAGATGGGCAAGAGGTCATTTCTCTATATAAGATTGAAGGCAAACAACTCTTTTTCCCTAATAGCAATAAATGAATTCAAACGCATGATGTTTAGTGGCTGGAGGATTCAAGAAAATAGTCTGATTAGGGCATTTGAAAGAAAAAATGAAGTGGTAGTGATGTGGCAAAAAGTGTATAAATTAGCAAAGGGAATTCCCGAATAGTGAAGAATTTTATATTTGCTAGAATCAGTTAATCGAGAAAAAGAAAATATAAAAGTAAAAGATATTTTGAAGACAGTTAGTTCACTTTAAATGATAGACTTATACAATATTTTTTTAATAAGAAATAGGGTTTATTAATAAAACGAAGGGATTGTATTTAATAATCTCACCAGAAAAAGGCCATTGAAATTTAAATAACTATGAAAAAAATAATCAGTGTTGTTTTCTGCTTGTTGTCACCGTTATTGTGTTTTGCTGGTGGTATGGAATCGATGATGGCGGATGACACTAATGTTCAAGGGCCAGCTTATTTTGGGTTTGTAAAAGATGAAAAAGGGCATATTATCAAGTCTGCCTCGGTAGTTGTAACCGCTAAATCTTTTGGCACATCAGGAGTAACGGCTACATTTACTACCAATGTATTGGGCGTATATCGCGGCCACATCCATCAAGAAGCGAAGCCTGAAATTCTTAAGTTAACCTGCATCAAAGAAGGTTATCTACAAATTAAAACTGTTCGACGATCAGGCACAAAGAAATATTTAGAAACTGATTGCATAATGAAAAAAATAGACTAAAAGAAAAAAGCTGCTCGACAGTATTTATCAATCGAAATTCTTTAATACTAATGAAAAATAACTCAACTCATCAATAATTGAGTTGAGTTATTTAATTGGACTTCTCTAATAATTACTTTTGAGACCAAAACTTTGTTTTAGCTAAAAAACTCTTTTTAGGGATTTCTCCATAAACCATTAAAACATCATCCACGGCTTCACCAACAATATAATTTACTGCAATACTTGAAAAAGCATAAGCATCCTCAGCACTCATCCCCTTTTCCGCTTTCAAGAAATTAATTGTTTCGCTTACAGCTTCTTTTAATGCAATATTCAAATCTTTATCCATTCCCATGACGTAATAATTTTTAGAATCCTCTGCTCTGGGCCACTTCATTACTGAGCCTTTATTTTTATGAATAATAAACTGAAAAGTAGGTGTTAATGAAGTTTCAATTGCTGTCCCGTTAACCTCTCCATCACCCTGGACTGCGTGGGCATCCCCGGTGTAAAACAGGCCACCTTCGTAAACAACTGGCAAATAAAGTGAAGATCCTTTTGTTAAGCGATTCATGTCCATATTGCCACCATAAGTGCCTGGAGGGCGAGTGCTACTTAATCCATCCGAGGGTAATAAGGCCATCGTGCCCATAAATGGCACCATGGGAATTTCAACGCCGGGAGCAAATAAAGCGACATTTCGTTTTAAGTCAAAACGAATAATTTTAGGATAGGCTTTTTGATGAAGTTCTGGAACTACACCGCCGCCCTTATTACTATTATTGACGCCATAAGGTACTCGGAATTTAAAATCAATCATTCTAACTTCAAGCATATCGCCGGGCTCAGCTCCTTCAACATAAATCGGCCCAGTCATTACATGAGCTCCGGAGTCCTTGGGGCGAGTTACTTTATTAAAGACTTCAATAAGTTCTGGAAGTATTTCTTTCTCTGAAACACCACCGTTTTCATAAAACTTAACGGGGTCAATACCATTAATGATTCCCTGATGGGTTAGGGTATCTACAGAGACAATTTGACCTGATTTAATTTTCGCAATAGGAAGTCTTCCCACTGGTAAATAACCCCAAGTAACATTTTCAGTAGTTGATTTAACATGAACATCTACCTTACTTTTTGACGTTGTTTGAGAAAAGGCAGAATGATTTAAGGTAAATGATAAAGATGCCAAAAAACAAAATTTCATAAGTTGCATAAAAATCTCCTCATAATTTTTTTGATTCATTTAATGGATGTTGCAATTAACTATAGCATTTAAAAAGGGAATCATTCTCAACCTGACCTTCCATTGTGGGGCGTACTATTTTCAATAAAAGAACTCAGCATTTTCTAACGAGTCAGGTGGTGCTCTACCGAACAGAAAAATCAATTTTCCTTTATTAATTAGGTTGGGAGGTGCTAAGTGATTTGATGTATAGTGCAGTTTCTGAAGAAGAGCATCAAAGAATAGAAAAAATTATTCAATCGACTGAAGGAGTTTTAGGCTTTAACGATCTTAAAACGCGTAAGATGGGAGATATGATTTAGGTTAATGTGCATCTTGATGTAGACGCCCAAGCATCTGTGACGGTTGGGCATAACATCGCTTTGGGAGTTAGAAATCAAATTATGAAAGAACTACCCGTTTTGAATGTGATGACGCATGTTGATCCTGTTTAACAATGAATGTTGATGGATGATTTTGTATTATAGGATTTAGAAACTTTGATTTATTCAATTTAGGAATAACCGATGAAAAAATTTCACGCTACTAAATATTTGATGGTTGCGCTGATTTTAACAATGTCTTTTTTTACAAACGCTCAACATAGCGATGAAAGTAAAGGCGCTTTTCCATTTTTATCAGG
>Ga0114959_10004128_pt1 | contig 11232 bp, 8 predicted proteins | sample C_130625_EF_Meta_FD_87317 | JGI IMG/M metagenome (GOLD analysis project Ga0114959, IMG submission 87317) | Freshwater microbial communities from Lake Croche, Canada to study carbon cycling - C_130625_EF_MetaG | ecosystem: Environmental > Aquatic > Freshwater > Lake | place: Lake Croche, Canada...
ATTAGGGGTATTTGAGGCATTTGGCATAAGAGGCAAATTATAATTGGGGCGATGTACTCTGACTTGCTCGCGAACCTCAATCCAGAACAGCGCGAGGCAGTAACCCTCCCGCCTGTCAATGAAAACGGCCAAGCCCAATCCGCCTTGATTCTGGCTGGGGCTGGTAGTGGTAAGACCCGCGTCCTCACCACCCGTATAGCCTGGTTGATTCAGACCGGTCAGGTGTCCCCTATTGGCGTTCTAGCGGTAACTTTTACCAATAAAGCGGCTAAAGAGATGATGGTGCGCTTAAGTGCCATGTTGCCTATTAATACCCGAGGCATGTGGATTGGCACTTTTCATGGCCTTTGCAATCGTTTATTGCGGGCCCACCATAAAGAGGCTGGCTTGCCATCAACATTCCAGATCCTGGATACCCAAGATCAGCTTTCGGCTATCAAACGTCTTTTGAAGGGTTTGAAGGTTGATGATGAAAAGTACCCTCCAAAACAACTGCAGTACTTTATTGCGCACGCAAAAGAGCGGGGGCAACGTGCCAAAGATTTATCGGTAGGGGATGATTTTCAGGCGAAGATGGCGCAACTGTACGCGGCCTATGATGAGCAGTGTCAGCGCGAAGGCGTAGTAGATTTTGCCGAGCTCCTCTTGCGCAGTTATGAATTACTAAAGCATAGTGAAGCGATTCGTACACATTATCAAGAACGTTTTCGTCACATCTTGATTGACGAGTTTCAGGACACCAATGCCTTGCAGTATGCTTGGCTCAAATTATTATCAGGCCATGATGCAAGTCGCATCAACGTCAGCGGCGCTGGAAGTAGTGCCGTCTTTGCGGTGGGCGATGATGATCAAAGTATTTATGCTTTCCGCGGCGCTGATGTTGAAAACATGCGTCTTTATGAAAAGCAGTTTCACCCCATGATGGTCAAGTTAGAGCAAAACTATCGCTCACACGGCCATATCTTGGATACTGCAAATCATTTGATTGCGAATAACTCAGAACGACTTGGTAAAAATCTGCGAACCGATGCAGGCCATGGCGAGCCGGTCCGCATTTATGAGGCACCTAGCGATCACGCTGAAGCCGCTTGGCTGGTTGATGAGATTAAAGCATTGATCAGTAGTGGCATCAAACGTACTGAAGTGGCATTGCTTTATAGAAGTAATGCTCAGTCTCGCATTATTGAGCACGCTTTGTTTTCAGCGGCTATTCCGTATCGTGTATATGGTGGTTTGCGATTCTTTGAACGCGCTGAAATTAAGCATGCTCTTGCGTACTTGCGTTTGCTTGAAAATCCCAACGATGACACCTCCTTCTCGCGTGTCGTGAATTTCCCAACCCGCGGTATCGGCGCAAGATCAATTGAGGCTTTGCAAGATGCCGCTAGAAGTCAGCAATCTTCTTTATATACCGCCGCAGCCTCCTTGGAGGGCAAAGCTGGCGCTGCGCTTGGTGGTTTCGTTCGCTTGGTAGATCATATGCGTGAAGCTACGCGTCACAATACCCTTCCGGAAACTGTTGAATTTGTGATTCAACACAGTGGCTTGATTCAGCATTACCTTTCCGAGCGCGAAGGTCAGGATCGTGTAGAGAACTTACAAGAATTGATTAACGCTGCAACTGCATTTATTGCAGAAGAGGGCTATGGGCAAGATTCCGCTGCCGCCATGCTTCCTGGTGAAAATGCGCCTGGCGTTGTTGAGGTGTCCCCCTTGGCTGCATTTTTATCTCATGCTTCTTTGGAGGCAGGTGATAACCAAGCGCAGGCTGGGCAAGATGCCGTGCAGTTAATGACGGTTCATTCTGCAAAAGGCTTAGAGTTCACTGCTGTGTTTATTACCGGACTTGAGGAGGGCCTATTTCCTCATGAAAATAGTATTAATGAGCAAAATGGTTTAGAAGAAGAGCGGCGCCTGATGTATGTTGCAATTACCCGCGCCAAAGAGCGTTTGTATTTGTCGCATACGCAGTCAAGGATGCTGCATGGTCAAGTACGCTACAACATGCCATCACGTTTCCTAGAAGAGCTGCCTTCTGAATCTTTGAAGTGGTTAACGCCTAAGGCAAAAGATGCGCGTTGGGGCGGTAGCTCTAAATCGGGCTCTACATGGCAAGATGGTTATACCCGGCAACGCGAGTATGAATCTAATGATTTCTTTGATTCTGGCAGTGAACGTCAAAGACCTGCTAAACGCGTAGGCTCTGCCTCGATGGAGGTAAAGCGATTGGCTTCGCCCCCGCGCGGAAATTATCCATTCACAATTGGTCAGAATGTGTTTCACACCAAGTTTGGTGAAGGGCGCGTTACAGGCTTAGAGGGTGTTGATGCTGATGCACGTGCACAAGTGAGCTTCAAGCGTCACGGTGTGAAGTGGTTGCAACTCAGTATTGCCAAGCTTGCTGCAATAGACTGAAAAAACAGAAAAGTTTAAGGCGTCAGAACTACTTCGTCTTCAGTAAAACAGGCTTTCCAAGTGGCATAAAAAGAGCAGTGCATGACTGTTAAGCCAGCCATGGAGATTGGTGCAATGATGAAAGAAGCTGCTTGGCCAAAATCCATTGCATCAAAAACTATGCCTACTGTTAGCGGAATTGCAATCAGAATCGCGCTCCAAATAGAGAGATAAAAAAAGAATGCCCCCTTATTGGTCCAGCACGCTAAGCAGCTTGAAAAGAGCGCTTGAGCAACTGACATATCTGCCCAGGCTACCAGCACCGGAGAGAACCACATCAACATCGCTATTGGAATATATAGAGCCGCTCCAAAGAAAAGGACTAAATAAATTTCACGTAGTGCTTCAGGTGTAATTGGCTTATCGCTCATCATCAAGGGAATGAGTAATTCAAAATCAACCAAAAGGCTCAAGGCGAAGCTGAGAAGCAAAATCAGCGCGGCATACACTAAGCCCAACTGCAAGATACGCCTACGCACAAGGGTGCCAGACTTTAGTGCGATTAAATACACCATTGGACTGATACGCTCTTTCTGAATGGCTTGACGACAAGCCGTCATAAAACCAAGCGCTAGTGTTGGTGTTAGTAGTAGCACGGCAAATACACCAATCACGGGAATAATGACTGCCAATTGAGCGGCAAAGACATAGATAAAGACCAGCATTAAAAAGCCCAGTGGGTTTTGTTTGAAGAGCCAAATACCCTGTCTTATCCAGGTATAGCCTTCTTTGGGTGCAATGGAGTTCAGTTTCATAGAGATCGACGACTTAATAGAATGTGTTCAAAGTGAGTCGGGTCATGTGGTGTCAACATTTGCGCATCCCTGGGTAGATAAAAGTCCCAAAGGCGGGATACCCAGAAACGTAGAGCTGCCGCTCTCAGCATGAGGGGCCAACTTGCTTGCTCTTCCTTAGTGAGGGGGCGCACTGTTTGATACGCCTGCAAAAGAGCATCTAGACGCGCAGGATCTAAATCCTGTTTGTTCTCAGCAAGGCACCAATCATTTGCAGTGACTGCTAGATCAAATAACCACTTGTCAGTACCTGCAAAATAAAAGTCAAAGAAACCACCTAATTGATCTTTTGAGGCATCAGTTGTACCTTGTGGATCAAACAAGACATTGTCGCGAAATAGATCGCAGTGGCTGGCGCCTTGTGGAATTGCATCATAAGCGGCAGAGCTGAAAAATGCTTCTTGAGTAGTCAGTTCATGAGTGAGTAAATCTTTTTGTGATGTATTGAGATGTGGCAATACCAGCGGAATTGTTTTTTGCCACCACGCAAGACTGCGTAAATTCTCTTGCGTCTTGGAAAAATCTTTTCCAGCTAAATGCATCTTAGCCAACATCTCGCCGACCATAGCACAGTGTTTTGTCTCTGGCTGCAACCTAGATAAGCCTGGAAGCTTGGTAACAATGGCCGCGGGTTTGCCTTTTAGTGAAAACAGAATTTCACCTTTGTGATTCTCAATTGGCTTTGGAACCGAGATTCCTTTGTTTGCCAAGTGGCGCATTAACTCAAGGTAGTAGGGTAGTTGCTGCGCAGTTAACCGCTCAAAGATGGTTAAAACGTACTCTTGTTTTTTGCCATCTTTGATGGTGTCTAAGAAAAAATTAGAGTTTTCAATACCACCATGGATGCCACGAAGTTCCCTGGCTTGGCCAATATTGAAGTCTTCAGAAATCCAATGGGAAATATCTTCGAGTTCAATGGGGGTAAAAACAGCCATAAAGCGGTAACGATTTTTATTGAATGGGAATGCTAATGCTAGGTACGCTTAGCAAGCCACCTTCGCCAGATGGAGGGCCAGGCTTCACTGAGTCTGGTGGCGACATTTCGTAGCTGGTGTACTTTGTTTTGACCTGAACTTGAGTTGGGCCATTCACATCTTTATATTCTTTAACTTCCGTACCTCGGTCATTCTTATATTGATAGCTTGGTTGCCGACTTTGAGGGCCTTCTAGGACGCCAGCTGGACTCACTGTAGGTGCTAGTGGTTGATTATTGATCCGGTTGAGCTCAGAGGGACTCAGCGCTTGGCTGTTATTCTGGGCTTGTGCCGGCGATACTCCTAAAAGTCCAAAAATCACCAAAAAGCTCATGAGAGCAAGGTTTTTACCGAGGGCGCGGCCAAATAAGTTAGTTAGAGCATGCATTATTTTTTCACCTTTTTAAGCCTACTCTCGGGCGGTTCCTTAACCAGACCTGTAGGCAATTCACAACTAGATTGTACGATTGCGGTATGACTAAACATAGACTCTTGTTGGTAGACGGTTCTAGCTACCTTTACCGCGCCTTTCATGCCATGCCAGACCTCAGAAATGGGGCTGGAGAGCCCACTGGGGCCATATATGGCATGGTCAATATGATGCGCCGGGCGAGGTCTGAGCTTAAGGCTGACCACATTGCCTGTGTTTTTGATGCCAAAGGTAAGACCTTCCGCGATGAAATGTACTCCGAGTACAAGGCTCATCGCTCCCCGATGCCTGAGGATTTGGTCAAACAAATTGAGCCTATCCATGCCATTGTCAAAGCGCTTGGTTGGCCAGTATTAATGGTTTCTGGAGTTGAGGCTGACGATGTGATTGGTACTTTAGCCTGTCAGGCCACAGAAGCTGGTTGGGAAACCATTATCTCTACTGGCGATAAAGATTTAGCTCAGTTGGTCAATTCATCGGTAACTTTGATCAACACGATGACTAACGAAAAGTTAGATATCGCAGGTGTAGTAGAAAAGTTCGGAGTGCTGCCAGAGCGGATAGTCGATTATCTATCGATCATTGGCGATACAGTCGATAATGTTCCTGGCGTGCCTAAAGCTGGACCTAAGACGGCAAATAAATGGTTAGCAGAATTTGGCGATCTCGATCGTTTGATGGCCAATGCCGATCAAGTAAAAGGCGTAGTTGGTGAAAATTTACGTGCTTCATTAGATTGGCTACCGCAAGCGCGTCAACTCATTACCGTTAAAACCGATTGTGACTTATCCCCGCATTTACCTGGCTTAGATGATCTCCATGCGAAGTCGGAAGATGCTGCCTTACTGAGAGAGCTCTTTGATCGTTATGCTTTTAAGACCTGGCTGCGAGATGTTGAAAAACAGCTCACAAGCCCATCCAATGAGGGATCTGAGCCTGCAGCTGCCTTTGATTTGGCGGGTACTCCAATTGCTAATCAAACATCCGAGGAAACCACCTTATCTAAAAAATCTCCAGCAATTGCAAGATCCCCAACAAAAGATTTATCGCAAGACACTAGGGATTTGCAAGATTCGATAAGTAAAAATTATGAATGCGTAGTTGATAAAGCGAGCTTAGAGAAGTGGCTGCAGAAAATTGAGTTGGCTGGGCTGACTGCTGTCGATACCGAAACAACTAGTCTTGATGCACTTGCTGCAGAGTTGGTTGGTATTTCTTTGTCGGTAAAGCCAGGTGAGGCTTGTTACATTCCGGTCGCGCATCGTAATGGTGAAGAGCAACTTAATCGTGCTGCCGTGCTTGCAGCATTAAAGCCTTGGTTGGAAAGTAAAACGCATCTAAAGGTGGGGCAGAATTTAAAGTATGACGCGCATATCTTTGCCAACTATGGAATTACTCTAGGCGGTATTGCATTTGATACCTTGCTGGAGTCTTACGTACTAGAGTCTCATCTTCCACACAATATGGATAGCTTGGCTGAGCGTCACCTTGGTATGAAGACTATTCGTTATGAGGAGGTCTGCGGCAAAGGTGTCCATCAAATTGGTTTTGATCAGGTCGATTTAAAAATTGCTACAGATTACGCGGCAGAGGACGCAGACATTACTTTGCGCCTGCATTTAGAGCTCTGGCCACAGATTCAGGAAAATCCTGGCTTGCTATATGTCTATGAAAAGATTGAAATGCCGGCAATGCGGGTGCTTGGCATCATGGAGCGTAATGGCATTCGGATCGATTCGGCTTTATTAGCCAAGCAAGGTCAGCAAGTCGGTAAGCGTCTTCTCGAATTAGAAGGAGAAATCCATCAGCTCGCCGGCCAACCTTTTAATATTCAATCGCCTAAGCAGATTGCCGAAATCTTGTTTGGTCAATTGGAATTGCCAATCATCAAGAAGACACCCTCGGGTGCGCCATCTACCGATGAAGAGGTATTGCAAAAACTGGCAGAGGATTACCCCTTGCCAGCGCGTATTTTGGACTACCGTAGTTTGGCCAAGTTGATGTCAACTTATATTGAGAAGCTACCGCGCATGGCTGATCCCAAGACTGGGCGCGTGCATACCAACTTTTCTCAGGCTACTGCAGTCACTGGCCGCTTGGCCTCTAGCGATCCAAATTTGCAAAATATTCCTGTGCGCACTGAAGAGGGCCGTCGTATTCGCGAGGCTTTTGTGCCCGCGGATGGTTGTAAATTACTGTCGGCAGATTATTCTCAAATTGAGTTGCGCATCATGGCGCATATCGCTGAAGATGAAAATCTGTTGACTGCCTTTAGGGATGGCAAGGATGTTCATCAGGCAACTGCTGCAGAGATCTTTGGTATTCCATTGGATGAGGTGAGCTCTGAGCAGCGACGTTATGCTAAGGTCATTAACTTCGGCCTTATTTACGGTATGAGCGCATTCGGTTTAGCTGGCAATTTAGGCATTGAGCGCGCTGCAGCACAAACCTATATTGCTAAATATTTTGATCGTTACCCTGGCGTTGCTCAGTACATGGAGCGCACTCGCTTGGAAGCCAGAGAAAATGGTTATGTGGAAACAGTCTTTGGGCGCCGCCTTTGGTTACCGGAGATAAAGGGATCTAATGGCCCACGTCGCCAAGGCGCAGAGCGGGCGGCCATTAATGCTCCGATGCAGGGTACTGCCGCAGACCTGATTAAGTTAGCCATGATTGCGGTTGAGAATTGGCTAGAAAAAGAACAATTGAAAACTAAATTACTGCTTCAGGTGCACGATGAATTGGTGTTGGATGTCCCTTTAGACGAAATCGAACTATTGCAAGCTCAGTTACCCGGCTTAATGTGCAATGTTGCTGAGTTGAAAGTACCTTTGGTGGTTAGTATTGGTATTGGCGATAATTGGGAAGAGGCGCACTAGAAATAAAGGTGGAAAAAAAGAATGACTGAAAAAATACAAAATAGTAGGAGAGGTTTTATCAAGACTTCGGCAATAGGCGCTACAGCTGTAACGACTATCGGCGTTGGTTTTGTGGCAGCATCTGAGCCAGTCATGGCTGCTGCTATTGAGACAGATTTCAATGGTCTGAAAGCAGGCGAGCAAATGATTCCAGTGGGTAGCTTTCAGCTGCCTGCTTATATATCGCGGCCTGAAAAAGCCAAAGGACCGTTGCCCATCATTATTGTGGTGAGTGAAATCTTTGGTGTTCATGAATACATTGCTGATGTCACTAGACGTTTTGCAAAATTGGGATATCTTGCTATTGCTCCAGAGTTCTTCGCTCGCGCTGGCGATCCCAATACCTATGGCACTATCGCCGAGATTTTCACCAATATTATTTCTAAGACCTCGGATACCCAAGTATTAAATGATTTACAGGCTGCATTGGTTTGGGCAGGTAAAAATGGTGGCGATCTTAAAAGAGTTGGTGTTACTGGCTTTTGTTGGGGTGGTCGTATCACGTGGTTGTCTGCAACATTGCCACAAGTGCGTGCGGGTGTTGCGTGGTATGGCCGCTTAATCGGTGAAAAGACTGAAGGCAATCCTCGCCATCCAGTGGATATCGCTGCTGACTTGAAGGCGCCAGTGCTCGGTTTGTATGGCGCTGCAGATACTGGTATTTCTTTAGAAAGTGTTGATCAAATGAAGGCGGCCTTGGCTCAAGCGTCTGCAAAAAATCCCGCTGCTAAAGCTTGTCAATTTGAGATCTATCCCGATACCCCCCACGCATTCCATGCTGACTATCGTGCCAGTTATCGTGAAGGTCCCGCCAAAGATGGCTGGGAGAAGTGCATTGCTTGGTTTAAGAAAATGGGAGTAGCTTAGTCACTATGACTGTTTTACAGACCATTCTTTTGGTTACCGCGCTTGCAGGTACTGTTAGTGTCTTGGTAGCCGCCAGCTGTTCCTTAGCCATGCTTTCAAAGATGGTTAATAACATGGTGAGCTTGTCGGTTGGTATTTTGCTGGCAACCGCCTTGCTACATTCCTTGCCGGAGGCATTTAGCACGGAAGGAGCAAGCCCACAGCTTTTGTTTGCCACCCTACTTGCTGGGTTATTGGGCTTCTTCTTGCTTGAGAAAATTGCCCTCTTGCGTCATGACCATCATCACGAGGGCGATGGTCATCAGCATCATCATGGGCACGATGCTGAGAATGCTGGCCGAAGCGGTTGGATGATTTTGGTTGGCGATGGTATTCATAATTTTGTGGATGGCATCTTGATTGCCGCTGCATTTATGGCTGATTACCAGGTTGGCATCTTCACTGCGATTGCAATCATTGCTCATGAGATTCCGCAAGAGATTGGCGACTTTATTGTGCTACTGAATGCCGGATTTACGAGGGCTCGCGCGTTGTTGTACAACTTTATTTGCGGCCTATCAGCGGTGGTAGGTGGCGTCCTGGCTTATTTCTTCCTGGAGAAGGCGCATGCAGCAATGCCGTATTTACTCGTCATTGCGTCCAGTAGTTTTATTTACATTGCTGTAAGTGATTTAATTCCGCAAATGCACCGCCGCCCTCATTGGGTCGAGTCATTGCGTCAAACGGTTTTAATTGGGTGCGGTGTAGGATTTGTGATCTTGTTATCGATGCTGCATTGATAGATTAGTCGGTAGCAACGGGCCTCTTGGGATCGGCACACCACTCGCTCCAACTGCCCGCATAAAGACGGGAGCCTTTTAATCCAGCCACTTCCATCGCTAAAAGATTGTGACAGGCTGTAACGCCGGAACCACATTGATGAATTACTTCAGATGGTTTTTTGGCTCCCAGCAGCTCTACAAAATCTTTAAATAATTGTTCTGGTACCTTAAATGCGCTTGCAGATAAGTTGTTTTTAAAGAATCGATTACTGGCTCCCGGTATATGGCCACCAACTGGGTCTAGGGTTTCATTCTGCCCCTGAAAGCGATCACTTGCTCTGGCATCGAGCACTAGGTTTTTCTTAGACTCAAGATTGGCGAGCACCTCATCCACTAAGGCTAGACCAACATAGGGCATCGGCTCAATTGTTTGAGAAGCTGGGGTTGGTTTAAGAGGCATTGTGCCCATGGGGCCATTCCAAGCATCTAGGCCGCCATTCAACACTCGTACATTAGCGTGTCCGGTGGCTTTGAGCATCCACCAAAGGCGGCTAGCATAGACCGAGCCTTGCTTGTCATAGGCAACCACTAAAGTATTTTGGCCAATCCCTAAACGTGCTTTAGTTTTTGCCCAGTCTTCAGGTGGGGGAAGTGGGTGTCGACCATTGCTTCCATTTTTGCTACCGGACATGTCCTGATCAAGATCAACATAAATAGCGCCAGGAATATGGCTCTCTTCGTATGCTTTTCTTCCAGCCTCTGGATTGGCTAAATCGAAACGGCAATCACAGAGTAAAACATTCTCACCACTATTGAGGATTTCTTCTAACTGGTTTGCGGTAATTAGAGGAGTCATGTGGCTTCCTAGATTGAGGGCAGAATGATTTAAGAGCGTTTCTGAATTATGCGCCTTGAAAGTTCATTACGCGACGGTACCACTCATGAAAATGTTGCATGCCGTCTTCCATAGGGCTTTGATAAGGGCCAACTTCATTGATGCCGCGTGCAAAAAGGGCTGCACGACCTTGGTCCATACGCTCACCTATCTCATCATCCTCAATGCAAGTTTCCATATAGGCCCCACGTTCAGCTTCTACAAATTCGCGTTCGAATAGAGCGATTTCTTCTGGGTAATAAAACTCTACGATATTGCGAGTTTTGTTTGGGCCCATTGGATGAAGTGTAGAAACGCAGAGAACACCTGGGTACCACTCCACCATCACATTTGGGTAGTAGGTCAGCCAGATCGCGCCGTGCCGCGGGGTTTTACCTTCGTATTGGCGTAACACTGCATCATGCCAGTTCCGATATGCCGGTGAACCTGGGGTTTGTAAATCCTTGTGAATGCCAACAGTTTGTACGCTATGCCAGTCACCAAATTCCCAATGTAAGTCTTCGCAAGAAACAAACTTACCTAGACCAGGATGAAACGGTACAACATGGTAATCCTCGAGATAGACCTCAATGAATGTTTTCCAGTTGTAGTTGCAATCGTGCACTTCAACATGGTCAAGCATGTAGCCATCAAATTGGAGATCGTCAGCAACGCCGAGCTTAGCTAGATCAGTACGTACATCTCGTGGACCCTCAAATAGAAGTCCTTGCCAGTTTTGCAAAGGAGATTTACCAAGGTTTAAACATGGCTTGTCTTCAAAGTGAGGAGCGCCCAATAAGTTGCCGCCCAAGTCATAAGTCCAGCGATGCAGTGGGCAAACAATGTTGTCAGCTTTACCTTTGCCATTGAGCATGAGTGCTTGGCGGTGACGGCAGACATTGGAGAGGAGTTCGACACCGGATTCATTGCGAACCAGGATACGACCTTCTTTTTCCGCGCTTAATGTTTGATAGGAACCTGTTTCAGGCACCATGAGTTCGTGGCCGACATAGCCGGGCCCCTGCTTGAAAAGCAGTTCAATTTCCCGCTGATACAAGTCAGCGTCAAAATATGCCGAAACCGGCAGTTGTAGATTGGACGGCGCAAGCTTCTGCGCGGTAGCCAGATTAGTCATTCTCCCCACCCCCGAAAACGTCAGC
>Ga0114959_10004130_pt1 | contig 11228 bp, 2 predicted proteins | sample C_130625_EF_Meta_FD_87317 | JGI IMG/M metagenome (GOLD analysis project Ga0114959, IMG submission 87317) | Freshwater microbial communities from Lake Croche, Canada to study carbon cycling - C_130625_EF_MetaG | ecosystem: Environmental > Aquatic > Freshwater > Lake | place: Lake Croche, Canada...
CCAAATTAACCCATAATCAAATTATCAAATCAAAAGAAGATCCTGCCAATTACCGGTAGGCTCTTCTGTTTATGAGAAATTTGTATCCAGCATCCAGTATCCAGCATCCAACTTCTCCCTTCGGGGGCTTCCTTCACCCCAAACTTTCCCCCTTTCATCCCATTTTTTTGTACAGCTTTTTTTTATGCTCTACTCTTGCATCTCTTTTTAAATGGAAAGCAATTTTAATCCCTACCCGAAAAAACTACTTTATCAAAACAAACTTATGTTGGTAAAAACGACATTACTGTCAATTACATTTTTAATACTTGTTGCAAGCACATCATTTGCGCAACAAGCAAAGGGTACTCCACAGGCAAGCTTTCCCGATGCCTCAGAATTTCAAAAATCAACCATCACTTATAAAATCATCAAGGCCGAGGGAAATACTTACGGATATGATATTTATACCGACGGTAAGTTAATGATACACCAGCCAACCAAACCCGGAGTAGCCGGCAATCGTGGTTTTTCAACAAAAGCTAATGCTTCTAAAGTGGCCCAACTCGTTGCCGAAAAAATAAAAAAAGGCATCATGCCTCCATCAATTAGTGTTGAGGAGTTGAAGGAAATGAATTTGGAGTAAGAAGGTTCGGGAAGTTCAAAAAGTTAAAAAGGTTCAAAGAGTTTAAATAAAAAAACAAAAACAAAAATGAAAAAGTTCTACTTATTGCTGACAGTTCTAGCGATGACATTAACTACCGTCATGGCACAAACGATTACTACGGGTACTATCGCTTCGCCGATATGTGCAGGTGCTACCATTAATATTCCGTACCAAATTTCAGGTACGTTTACTGCGGGTAATCGCTTTGTTGCCCAACTGAGTAATTCGGCAGGTGCGTTTACCACCCCTGTTTTGCTGGATTCTCTAACTAATACAGTAGGAGGTATCATTACCGCAAAAATTCCTTCTGGAACAGCGGCTGGTACTGCATACAAAATTCGGGTGATTAGCAGAACGCCAGCAATAACAGGAACGGCTAATCCTACTGCATTGACCATTAGTACACTTCCCACTATTTCCATCGCCAGTTCTGTTACACAAATCATTAACCAAGTAATAACGTATGCGGGAAGTGGAATAGTAGGCAGTGCCGATGGCACGGGGAGTGCAGCTTCCTTCAATAGTCCTTGGGGAGTAGCTGTGGATGCTACGGGCAATCTATATGTGGCAGATCAGCAAAATCATAAAATTCGTAAAATTACACCTGCTGGTGTGGTGAGCACATTGGCGGGAAGTGGTGTGGCTGGTAGTGCCGATGGTACGGGTAGTGCGGCTTCCTTCAATGGACCTGACGGCATAGTTGTGGATGCTGCGGGCAATGTATATGTGGCGGATGTGAATAATCAAAAAATTCGTAAAATTACACCTGCCGGTGTGGTGAGCACATTGGCGGGAAGTGGTGTGGCCGGCAGTGCCGATGGTACGGGTAGTGGGGCTTCCTTCAACTATCCTGAAGGAGTTGCTGTGGATGCTTCGGGCAATGTGTATGTGGCAGATCAGCAAAATCAAAAAATTCGTAAAATTACACCTGCCGGTGTGGTGAGCACATTGGCTGGAAGTGGTGAGCTTGGAAGTGTCGATGGTACGGGTAGTGCGGCTTCCTTCTATAATCCTAGCGGCGTAGCTGTGGATGCTGCGGGCAATGTATATGTGGCAGATCTGAGTAGTCAAAAAATTCGTAAAATTACGCCTGCCGGTGTGGTGAGCACATTGGCGGGAAGTGGTGCGTATGTTAGTGCCGATGGTACGGGAAGTGGTGCTTCCTTCAAAGGTCCTGCTGGCGTAGCTGTGGATGCTACGGGCAATTTATATGTGACAGATCGGGGTAGTAATAAAATCCGTAAAATTACACCTGCCGGTGTGGTGAGCACAATGGCAGGAAGTGGTGTGGCTGGTAGTGCCGATGGTTCGAGTAGTGCCGCTTCCTTCAATTATCCTACCGGCGTAGCTGTGGATGTTGCGGGCAATGTATATGTTACGGATGTGAATAATCAAAAAATTCGCAAAATTATACCGCAGGTAACTGTATGCAGCGGCAGTGCGCTTACCTTAACAGCAACCGGAGGCAGTACGTATAGCTGGTCTGGTCCACAGGCCATTACCAACGGTACTTCATTTAATGCTACTGCCAGCGGATTGTACACCGTAACTGGTAACAATACTTCGGGTTGTAACTCAACGCAAAATATTTATGTAACGATATATTCAACACCAACAGCTCCAGTAACAACAGGTGCAAGTCTTTGTGGTACAGGCACTGCTACTATCACTGCAACCGTTCCATCGGGCTATACTGTAGACTGGTATTCTGCAGCAACAGCAGGTACATTGTTATTAAGCAATTCACTATCTTATACTACACCATCTATAACTGCCACAACCACTTATTATGCTCAAGCTAAACCTAGTGCGGCTTGTTCTACCTTGGTGTCTGCAACAAGAACACCAACAACAGTTACCATAAATCCTATTTCTTTACCTGCCACACCAACTTTAGCAGTTGGAGCTGCACGTTGTGGAGCGGGTTTAATTACCATTTCGGCAACACCAGCATCTGGAGCTACATTATCATGGTACAATGCTGCAACAGGCGGTACATTATTGAGTACATCATCTGGAACCAGTTTTACTATAACAAATATATCTACCAATACAACTTATTATGCAGCCTCGCTTATTTCTGCAACAGGATGTACCTCCACATCACGACTTGCTGTAACAGCAACTGTAAACGGAATTCCTGATGTGAGCGCAGGTGTTCAGGTTAAAAACTCGGGACTTACGGGATTGATAAACTATCCTTTATGTAGTGGTACTGGAACTGAAAAATTATCCATAACCGTTCCTGCTGTAACACCGGCTTCTGCATTAAGTTATCAATGGTATAAAGGAAACCCAACGGGAACAAATTATGCGTTGGCAACCTTAGCTCCTTACTCTACACAAACTACCGCAGCACTTACAATTACCAATCCTAAAGACACTATAACCGGTGATTTTTATGTGCTTGTAAAAACAGCAGCAGGTTGCTCTGCAACTTCTGCTATAAAAACCCTTACTGTTAAACCTTTACCACAAGTATCTATTTCATCGAGCGCAAATGTGGGACAACTATGTACTTTGTCGTCCTCATTGCCGACCACATTAACAGCTAATTTGGTTTCTCCATTCAATGCTGCACCAACGTATCTGTGGACTCAAAGTAATGTGTCTCTTGCCATTACAACGTCAACGTATACACGCAGTGTCGCATGGGTAGCTGGTGCTTATTATATGTGCCGAGTAACAACAGCTGTAGGAGATTCTGCTACTTGCGCCGTTCCTGCTATTGCACAGTGCGATACCATAAGACCATTGACGGAAAACACTACGAATAAATGGATTGCAAAAGCCAGTTTCTCAGGTTTGGGTAGAACGGGGGCTGTAGCTTTTACAGTAGGTGAAAGAGCATACATAGGCTTGGGTGGTAGTTTAAACCCAAATAAAACTGTTTCTAATGTATACAAAGATTTATGGGAGTACAACCCTGATAATAACTCATGGACACAAAAAGCAGATTATCCAGGAAGCGGAGGATTTTTGGCAACTTCATTTAGTTTTAGAAACGGAGGAATTGTGTGTGGTGGTTCCAATAATATTGGCTCGGTTAAAAATGATTGTTATGCATATTACCCCTCTGTGAATAATTGGATACAGAAAGCTAGTATGCCTGTAGTAAACGACGCGGGAGCTGGATTTAGTGACGGCTTTAATTTAGGTTATATAGTATGCCCTGGCCCCGGTAACACTAATGCAACTAATTTTACTTATCAATATGATTATGGCCAAAATATTTGGACTCCAAAAACATCTTTCCCGGGAGGAGCCACATATAGGCCGATGTCATTTAACATTGGCAACCGTTATTTCGTAGGGAACAGTACTGGTAATTTCTGGGAATATAAGAATACTACCGATACTTGGGTAGTAAGACCTCAAGTCACTAATCCTACAAATTATTTTCCGGACGGATCATCTTCCTTTTCAATTGGTGATACGGCTTACATAGCAAGCGCAACTGATTTATTTTCATATGTTGGAAGTACAAATCTGTGGAGTTATAGAGCTCAACCTACAATTTACAATTCTGCAAGTACGACTTACTCTCTTATTGGATACCCAACAGCATTTAGCATTGCCAACAAAGGTTATCTGGGTTTGGGTTTTGATATCGCCTCGACAAATAAAACTGTTCTTAGAGATTTTTTCGAATATAGCCCTAATGGATTTTCAATTAGAACAGGTACAATAAGTAATGCTGTTTCGGGAACTTCATACTGCGGCGGATCAACTATAAATGTTCCGTACACATTTGGTTGTACTTCAACTGCGTTTACAGCAGGCAATGTTTTCAAAGTACAGCTGAGTGATGAGTATGGCAATTTTTCCAATCCAATTGAAATAGGTTCGCTTACCAGCACAACTGCAGGAATTATTACTGCAACTATACCAAAGAACTTATTAAGCAATTTTGTTAATTTTTATTACAGAGTAAGAGTTATCAGCACATCGCCACAGGTAATAGGTTATACGTCAAATTATTTTACAATCATAAATCTTAGTACTCCAGGAACAATCGGCGACAGCCATACTGTTCCTTACCCATGGGAGCTTACAACGGATGGTATCAGTAGTATAACAGAGGCAAGCAACCCAATCCCATTTGTCTACAGCTGGGAAAGAACTACCAAATATCTTCCGGATGCCCAAAATAATTATACCATTCCTGATACAGCACTTACAAGTACTACGGCATTATGGTCGCCAGTTTCTGGTATCAGCACGAGTGCGTTTAATTTAACAAAACCCAACAGCATCATTATTGATTCATTCTACAGACGTAAAGCATATTATGCGGGTTGTGGGGTTTCTACTTATAGTAATGTAGTGGCGATAAAAGTAGCTTCAAGAGCTGTTATTGGAAATGGAAGAAAAAATGGTACCATAAAAGGGAATGTCTTTGTAGCAACCAATCAATCAGTAGGTGTTCCAAACGTAACGATTTCCATGAAACGTACATCAGCTGTAAAAGGTGGCGTTACAAATAAAATATTTACAATCACAACAGATCAAAATGGAGGTTACTACATTGATTCCTTGTTTTATGGAGATATAAACAATGGAGATACTGCTGCCACTTTTGAAATCACTCCTTCATTGACAGAAGGTACAACAGTACATCAATTTTCGGTACAAGGTACAACTACAACCCCCCCGTCAATAAAAGTAAAACTTTCAAGTACGTCTCCTTCCACCGAAAACCCTAATTCTTATTATAATTTTATCGACAATACCACATTTAGCATAACAGGTGCTGTAAAGCAAACATGTTCTGTATGTTCACCAATAGTAACAGATAGTGTTAGCAATGTAAAAATGACACTGACCTCAACAAGCGCAGGTTTTACGCCACAAACTAACACCACTGGTACGGGAGCTTCGGGAGGTCAGCCTTATGGTCAGTATGCATTTAGTGTAACGAATCCTACAACTTATACGATAACACCAAGTTACAAAGGCCACCAATATTCGTTGTCGTTTATTTCACCTTTAGTAAATCAAAATCTTAATTTCCAGGATTTCACAGATACGTCTACTCGTGTTATTTCAGGTATCTTTTGCGCAAGCAATGAGGTACAGGATGCATCTGGAAAAGTTAGAAAACAATACATTGGTACGGGTACACTTACTTTTACAGATTTCGTAGAAGGAAGAAACAGCAAGTTTACAAAAGTGGTAACTATTAATGCACCTAATCCTTCAGGTGATTCTGCAACTTATTCGGTTAGACTTCCGGCAAGAAAATACAAAGTGAGCTTCACGAGTTTCGCGCCATCAATAACCAATACTGCTGCGGATTATATCGTACCAGCAGATTTGCTTTCATTCTTCAACACTAATATTTTAGCCAATAAGATAATCGATATCGATTCCACCAATGCCACCCTTGATTTGTTTTATCATAGAAAACCAACAATTACTTTTGATAATCTAATTGATACTTGTGGAACGACTGCGGCTACAAGCTATGTATCGTTTGAAAGTGGAAAAACAAAAACATTTACAGCGAGAATCTGGGAAGGTCCAAAAACACTTAGTACAAATGCAGGAGGTATTACAGCGGGTTTCTCTGTTGCTACAGACTATGCGAATCCATGTTTATCTAATCCCGTGAGCTTTAGTGTGGTTGCAAGCAATCCTGCTTCCAACGCCACTAATGGTTCGATACTCGCAAGGGTTAACGGTGGTTCACCAAGCAATTATCTTTATAGCAAGGATGGGGTGAATTATGTAACTGATTCTTTGTTCAACCTTTTGGGAGCGGGCAATTATATCATCTATGTAAAGAATACAACCGGATGTGTGGCTTCTCAGGTTGTCGCACTTTCTACAATTTGCACCCCAATAAACGTAAACTATACAGTAGTTAATCCCACACCGGGAAGAAATGATGGTCAAATTATCATTTCCACACCGGATAAAAATTCTTATCAGTTCAGCGTAAATTATGGTGCTACTTATGCATCGACTGGAACAGACACTATTAAGAATTTGTCATTGGGGACTTATACACTCATTGCAAAATCCACCTCTTCTGCAGGTTGTTTGGGAGTAACGCAAGTGCCCATGATATCAGCCAATCCGCTACCTTTAAAAATGATTAGTGCGATACAAACCAAAACAACGGCTACAATTGATTCGTCTTATTATTTAAATGGAGGAGCCAGTTCAATCTCATTGAAAGGAGGTTATCCGAATACCATTTCTCCATATTTAAAAAATCTTTCTTTTAGTTATACGGACAGATACGGAAGATCAGTTGATACATCAAAAAGAGCTCTTGTTACAGGCGATAAAGTCATAGATGGATCTTTTATCACCACAACACCCCAAATACCTATAATGATTTTGCATCAACCACCGGGCAATACTAGCTTTGCCACATGGTCACAAACCAAATCTACATCAACAGCAATGTCTTTTTCGGTAGCGAAAAATAAATCTACCGACTTTTTTGAAGAAGTGAAAGTAGGCGTTGACATTACTACAGGATTGGGTGTTGAAACAGAATCATCAGTTTGGCTAACGGCCGGAATTGGAGTGAATACCAGTGCAACAAGAAATGAATCCAATGAAGTGGTGCTTACAAATACAACGAATACATCTTATGAAACCGATCAGGCTGGTGGTGATCGATTTGTAGGAGCGGCACTGAATCTTCAAATAGCCAACACGGAAAGGCTGAAATACTCACCAGGTTGTATTTTGAAAAAAGACAGCTCAATCGCAGTAGCGCCTAAAGGATATACATCAGAATACTCTTACTCAGAATTGGGGATAAGAAATGTGGTCATGCCAGCCTTACAGGCCGTAGTAAATGATCTTACGGTACCACAACATCAAAGAGACACTGCACTCGTGTCACTAAACGCGTGGCAACAAATTCTTGATTATAATGATGCCAATAAAGATAGAGCGAGATTTCTTGAGAATATTTCAGTAATAGGAAATGCATCTTCAAACACTTCAGTTGCCAAGGAAGAAACCAATACGATTGATGTAAGTGTAGAATCTTCTTCTTTACTAGCTGTTAGTGCAGGTTTTGACATTGGTGGCAGTGGTATTAGTTATGCAGGATCTTTAGAGCTAAGAATCTCTCTCGGCGATTCGCGTTCAACAACAACTGCAACAGAGACAACTACCGGATATACCATCTCAGATAATAACCCAACAGATCAGTTTTCTGTAGATATTAAAAAGGATCCTGTATATGGTACGTATGTATTCAAAACCGTAGGAGGACAATCTAGTTGCCCGACAGAACCCAATACGCTTCCTTTCAATTCTGCCCAGTTGTATGTGCCGGATGTTAATGCGGATGGTTCAGCAAACAGGGTACAAAACAATATTCCTATTGTAGGTAATACAGCTGGCTACTGCAATCCTGCCATATTCAATTTACAATTGGGCAATACGTCTGTATCCACTATATCGCCTACTTCTAATACATATAAGATTAGAGTGGATGCTAATAGTATTGGTGCATCAGGAGCTGATGTGAGAATAGGTAATATTTCTTTGATTGGCGGCAATTATATTCCATTTACAATTAACAGAGGTTCAAGCCAAACAATAGCTGTTACAGTTGCAAAATTAATTGCGAGCCCTATTTATTCATTGAGCAATATCAAGTTTGAAATATGGGATGATTGTTTAACTGAAATATTGGATACAGCGGTTATTACTGCGAATTTTGTAAATCCATGTGCTACCAATATCAGCTTGACATCACCAAATAATAATTTTGTGGTTAACTCGGCATCCAACAATACACTGCCGATAAGCTTTACAGGTTACAACACATCAAGTCTGTCATCGGTAACCATACAGTATTCCAAATCAGGAACTTCATCATGGATAGATAACATGGTTCTTTATCCTGGTAATCAAATAGTATCAGGCTCTACCAGTACCACATACAATTGGAATGTGTTGGGATTGGGTGATTCTGCTTACGATGTACGTTTGAAACTTCTCTGCTCAAGCGGCGGAGAGGTGTACTCTAATCTTGTTTCCGGTAAAATAGACAGAAAAGCACCTTTGTTGTTGGGTACACCTAAGCCATCGGATGGTAACTACATCAACGGCGATGAGATTTCTTTCAGTTATAATGAGAACATCGATAACAGTAATCTCAACACCAATACCATCAGCATGTTCAAAGTGGTGGGTAACACAAGTACGTCAATTGCTGTAAGTGTTAGCGGTTATCAGAACAAGATTGTTATTGTTCCAACGGGCATCTTGGTTCGAGGAGATATCGTAAGAGTGGTGGCAACTAATGTCAGAGATATTTATGGCAATACGAGCACCATCAAAGACACGCTTAACTTTATCGTAGATACTAGCGTTGTCGGTACATCGAGAACCATCACCATTGCCAATACATTACTCAATGGTTCACCAAAGCGTGCCATTTTTGAAAGCGGTGGCGACAACATGCAGGTTGTATTTACGATGGGTAATATTGCCTTAACCAACACCACACCAACTACAGTACGTTTTGCGGTAGGCGGTACGGCGGTATACGGTTCGGATTATACAGTAACTAATGCGTCATTCAATAATTCACAAGGAACAATTTCGATTCCTACTAATGGTTCTAACAGTGCTACATTAACCATCAATCCTATTGCAGATGGAACAGTGGAGCCTGACGAATCGATTATAATCACCTTGTTATCAGGAGCAGATTATACATTAGGTGCTGCTTCCGCTATCACTTTATATGACACTATAAAGAACGATAATTTAGCTTCGCCGGTGATAACGCCAACGGGTACTGCATGTAACAGAATACTTACAACAGCAAGTACCATTGGTGGTCAAGCGGTAACTGCTTATCAATGGAAGTTGGTTGGTAGCACGGCAATTTTGTCAACAACAGCATCTTACACAGCTACAGTAGCCGGTTCATATACGGTAACGGTATTTGTGGGATCACAATTTGGAACTAGTGCGGCTTATGTGTACACAAGACCAGCAGCCACATCCAGTACAACCAACACCACAGTTTGCACCTCTTCATTGCCTTATAGTTGGAATGGTCAATCATTATCTTCAGCAGGAACTTATACGGCAACGTTAGTAAATGCTGCAGGATGTGATTCGGTAGCTACATTGGTATTAACCGTGTCTAGCACCATACCGGCAGCACCTTCAACAATAACTCAGTTGTTGCTTGATAATACTTGCGGAGCAAGAGTTTATAGATACACCGCTACAGCAGTTACAGGCGCCACAGCATATACATGGATATTGCCAACGTCGATTGGTGGTGTTAGTGGGGTTGTTGTGGATTCAGGAGATGTGAATACATCAAGAATCATCAGATTGAAATATGCATCCAACCTTGCTGCAATCATTGGTGATACCATAAGGGTAAATGCTATCCAGGGTTCATGTCCTGGCGCATTCAAACCAATTAAACTGACCAACGCGGCCTTATCAATACCGACGCCATCAGCTATTACTGGGACAACAACAGCATGTATCGGCAATAGTGTTAATTATACGGTAACAGCGGGTACTGTAACAACAACATCACAGGCTGCAGCCAGCGTTTACAGATGGACGATACCTGCCAATACGGTCATCACGGCTTCTCCTGCAGACAGCTCTTCCATTACATTGCAATTCAATACAGGATATGTCGGTGGTTCAATCACTTGCAAAGGTCAGATTGCTTGCGGTATTCAGAGTGTTGCTAAAACGCTGTCTATGCAGTATGTAACACCAACACCAACGGCAATAGCATCGAGTACTGGTTTATATAATGCTTGTATTGGAACACCAATTACATTTACTGCCACAGTAGCTGCACCATCTACGACACAAGTTGCAGCCAGCGTTTACAGATGGACGATACCTGCCAATACGGTTATTACATCAGCAACTCCGGTGGGAACAGGTGTAGGGGATAGTTTATCTGTTACAGTTCAATTCAACACTGGATATACTGGAGGTAACATCACTGTGAAAGGACAAACAGCTTGTTATGCTGGTACTGCCAAATCGCAGGCGCTTACGCACACAGGTTGTCCTGTAGGAACCACTCCGCCATTGATTACCAAGGTTGGTAATGAGACTATTAAATTCGATGCCAGCATACAACCAAACCCTACAACATCGTCATTCAATTTGCAAGTTACCAGTTCGATCATATCAAACAGAGTAAAAGCAAAAATCATGGATGTTCAGGGAAGATTGATTAAGACATTGACGTTCGCCTCAGAGGAAAAAGTCAATTTTGGTAACGAACTGAATCCTGGTGTGTATATGATTGAAGTGAGAGAGGGAGATAGGGTGAAGACCTTGAGGGTGGTGAAATATTAATCCAATTTGGTAATTGATTGATTTGATAATTTGGTAATGCTAACGAAGGTTGCTGAACGAGGTATAAAAAACAGCTTGTTAGCATAATTATCAAATTAACCAATTACCAAATCATCAAATTATTAGAAGAGCCTGCCAATTACTGGTGGGCTCTTTTGATTAGGAGAATTATGCATCCAGTATCCAGCATCCCTTCTACATCACCACTTTCCCCTTCGGGGGATTGAGGGGGCTGTTTCCCCAAACA
>Ga0114959_10004131_pt1 | contig 11228 bp, 10 predicted proteins | sample C_130625_EF_Meta_FD_87317 | JGI IMG/M metagenome (GOLD analysis project Ga0114959, IMG submission 87317) | Freshwater microbial communities from Lake Croche, Canada to study carbon cycling - C_130625_EF_MetaG | ecosystem: Environmental > Aquatic > Freshwater > Lake | place: Lake Croche, Canada...
GTCGGCGTTGTAACCGTAAGAGTTCCTGATGTATATTCAAAGTTCGCAATTGGATCAATGTAGTATGTATTTCCACTGCCTTGTGGTTGAAAATTATCAATTAAAAGTATATCAACATTATTTACTGTGGCATAGATGTCGTATGTTGAAGTATTGTTAGTTTGTTCTTTTCCTCCAATGATATTGATGGTGCTGCCGTAGTCCGTGTCGGCGGTGCTTGGTATACCAACAACGTTTTGGTAGGTACTTGATGATGTAGCGCCGTTATTTAAATCCGTTATGTAAAACGATGCGCCATCGGCAAACGTAAAAGTGAATTTCTCAGTTGTGGGGTTTGCGTTTACCCCTCCACTATTTAAATAATATTGATACGGATTGCTATTCTGAGTAAATCCTGCCGCGGTGGAGGATATAGTTATCGCACTACCTGATTGTGGAACTATGAATGGCCCTGCCATTATTTAGCCTGCTGAGAAGTTACAATCTCTTTACTTTGAAAGGTTATGGCGATTGTGTCTATCGACCAAGGTCGACTTCATCTGTGCATTTCAAGCCACCTCCATAGCCCCTGTCCTCAGCCCAAGTAGGGCTAAAAACGGCAAAGATGCTGCATAATTACCAAAGACAAATGCAAAGAGTCCCTTGCCAGATATCTCAAGCCTGCGGGTCCCCAAGGGCCTTTGGATTGCCAGCTTTTTCTTGGCCCTGGTCTTGCTGATCGCAAGCATTGGCAACATCCTGCCCACCGAAGCGGACCAGAAATACAGTCACCGCTATGAAACCGCCAATACGGCCGAACTGCTGAATGCGCCCAATGCGATCCCAGTCAAAGTTGGTGCCTATATCGAAAACTATCACGACCTTTCCCTCCAGGATCGGCGTTTTGTGGCCGAAGGGTATTACTGGGTGGAATGGCCCCAAGCCATAGAAGACATTATTGAAGCAGAGCATATTGCACCAATCGATGTCTTTGAGATCACCAATCAAATTGACGAATGGGACTCAAAAATTCGCAGCATATCCAGTGCCAGAACCAAGCTTCCTAATGGTAACTACTACTTCCAGGTCCGTTTTTCCGGCAATTTCTACATCCCCGACCTCAACCTAAGGCGCTCACCCTTTGAGGCCCTGACACTCCCCATCATCATCGAAGCCCAAGACGATTCCCTGGCCCTTGAGAATGCCAATGTGGTGCTCACCAAAGACAATCCTCGGGACTCCCTCGTGGGGTCCTATGGCGAGATTGATGGCTACACCCTTGTATCGGAAACCATGAAGCCGATGGTGCACTCCTACGGCACCACCTGGGGACTCGGCCAAGGCGATCTGCGCTATTCGGCCATGGAAGTTGTGGCCCAATTGAAAAGCAGCATCGTCTCCAGTCTCTTGATCTGGGTACTGCCCCTGTTGATCGTGGTGGGGATTGTGCTGCTCGCCCCATCATTGGCTGGAGAGCTGGGAGACATCCGCCTGGCTATACCCTCAACCGGTCTTTTAACTCTGATCTTCCTGCAACAGGCCTACCGCACCGAGCTCCCCGCCCTCGACTACCTCACCTTCCTCGATTGGCTCTACGCCTGCGGCTACGTCATCTCGATCCTGACCTTCATGCTTTTTGTATGGGGTACAAACATTTATCAGGAAGCGGGAGAATCCGAAAAAGCCTTAGCGGTTGAGCGCATCAACCGCACCGACACAATTTTCCAACTCAGCGCCCTGGTTGGGATTGTGATAGCCGCAGCCCTGGCCTGGCGCGCCTAAAGAGCATCCCAATGTCGATCCTTTATGCGCCTTGGGAGCCACCGCCCCAGCCCGTAGAGAATACTTCGTAGAAACAGTTTCACACACTATTTTTATCGGTGCTGCTTTTAATGGCTGGATAATTTTTAATGGCTTGCAGATCTTTCTAGATTTCAACGAGCCTAGGCAATCGCATAGGTAGTAGAAGGAGTTGCTAAAAATAAATAAAATCGGATGCAGTATGTCACGCAGGTATGACTGGTGGGAAAGTGCAGCAATGGAAAGTTTATTTTTTTACCTACAAACTAGAAAATAACCTTGATGACAACAGTAAAATAATGCTTACCTCCTTGAAGCTCAATCCTGAAACCACCTATTGGGTTGAGGGTTATTACAATCGATAGCGGTGAAATTTAAGCATTAATCGTCTCAGCTCCATTGAGTACGAAAAACGGGCTCGTATAGAATTTAAAATGTACGAGACGGCGTCCTGAAAAACTTTTACAAAAACTGGGGAAGCTCAAGGTAATACTTATAAGAATAGAACAAAGTTTTCTTGAAACTCCCCGTGTTTGCTTGTATTTGACTGCATTTCATTCTGTCGTTGTTGATTTAGTTATGGTTCATGGAAATGCTGCCTAGCGCTTTCGTAGAAGAATAGATCGATTCCATAAATGCCTAGTTTTTGGACGATGGCGAACTCCTTTTTGAGTTTAGCAATTTCTTTTGGCTTGTTTTGGAGCCCCGCCAGAAGGCCAATACGCATCGGCACACGGCGCCGAGCCTCCTGAATGCTGGGCTGGGCTAATTCCCCGGCCAGGCCGGAGGGGTCATTACGGTAGATCTGAACAACCACTTCATCTACCAGTCCCAGGCGGATCCACTGACCCCAATCGGCCAAGTAATTCGCTTTTGAGAAGTCTTGGGGATTGGGCGCGACCGAGAGCTTCACCTGGGGGCACTGGCTCGCCATTGCAGCCCTGATGATGGCTAGCAAATCAGTGACCTGCTGGGACCGCCAGTCGATCCAAACGGGATTGCTGGGGTCGGGTTGGGGCTGCCTGGCCCCAGAAACTGTTTGTCGCCAGAGGGCCAGCGTTGTTTTGTCATAGCCAAACCGCACTGGATAGCCCAGGTGATCATCCAATTGGATGACATCTAAGGGCAAATTTGTACAGGCATCAACCACCCAATCGACCAGGGCCTCCCGCACCGCAGGCAGGGCTGGATTCAGCCACACCCGATTAAGGCCAGGGCTCTCTTGCCACAGTGTGGAACCCTGACTGTCTTGCATCAGCAAGTTTTGGCGGCCTTCGAGCCAGGGGGCATTGGCTGGTGCCATCAGGCCAAATTCAAACCAACCAACTCGCTCCAGCCCCAGTGATCCCATGGCCGCCAAGAGCTCCCGGGTGCTGGTTGGGCTTTGGAGCTGCGGGTCAAGCGCCACCCCCAGGGTGTTGTGGTTTTGGGGCACCGGCCAGTAGAGGTAGCCGCCGGTGTAGAGGGGGATTGCCGCCCGGCGAAAGCCGTTGTGCTGCAGGAAGTCGAGGGCAGATTTTGCTTCTTGATCATTGAAAAGCACCTGGCTGTCCACCGTTGTGAACCAGACCCCCAGACCCTCCTGAAAGGCTGGTGGTGGTGCTATCGGTTGAGCCCAGAGCGGAATGGGTAGAAGTTGCAGCAGCAGCGAACCTGCCAGGGTGGCCGCCTTATCGTTCAGCCATAGTTTCCATCGATGCTTGCTCTTAGCACCTTCGGCGAAGCCAGCGGTCCACCAGTGGCTCATGCCCTGCAAGCAAAGGGGATCTAAGCATTTTGACGTGATCGTCTATGGCGATGAACCAGCAGGGGTGATGACGGCGTTGGAGTTGGAGCAGAGAATGCGCCAGCTTGTCGGAATTGCCAAACCCCACATCGCCTTGGTTACCTCCGCCGACACGCGCCTAGGACTGGGGGGAACAATTGCCCGCTCTGGCCTGTCCTATCTCGACCGCAACCAAGTACCCGAGGATATGTGGGGACTACTGCCTCCCTTTTCCCCTTCCTCGGCGCTCTACCAACGCTTTCTGCGGTTGACCGGTGTAGAGAAAATTGCGGTGGAACCTCTAAATGCCAGTCGTTCCTTTTCAGCAGCCTTGAAACGGACTGGAATCCCCGTGTTTTCACAAACAGGTCTTGTAGGGGCAGCCAAGGAAGGCGATCGCCTGTGTTTTTTGCATTCGAGCCGGTACGGCAAGCTCGGCGCTGATCTGTTTATCGATGCCAGCCTCGGCGCGGGGTTAGCCGTTCGCAGCGGCGTGGCCTTTCGTCCAGGCCTTGGGCCCCGTGGCTTGTCACGTGAAAGCATCGCCCTGGGCTGGATCTTTCAAGTGCAGGGGATGAATTTGCGCAGTTTTCAGGCCCTGGAAGAACGCCTTACCCGTCGCCTACTCGATCGACATGACATAAAAGCCCAGCAGTGGATGTCGAGTTGGAAACGCTACTCTAGGCCAAGAACAACGCTGGCAAGAAAATTACTTGATGAGCAGGGTCGCCCGCGCTTAGCATTTTCAACCACTAGCGACAGCGCCGATCAACGCAGTCCTGCGATTGCAATCGCATTTCATGGGGAAGAGAAAATCCCACCTGGCTTAGTTAAAGGGTCTGCGTTGTTGGATCAGGCCAACATCGCCATCCTGAATGATCGACTGAGCCTCAATGCCCTGCTATTTAACAACACAGCTGCACAAAATCGCAAAGTACTTGAAAGCGGTTCGCGCCCTTTGCCAGCCATGGTGCCTGTAGCCCAAGCAGTTACACGCTTTTTTCTACGCCATGGTGCCAGGCGGGTGATCTGGATGCCGGAGCTCTATGTGCGCAGTGCCGATCAAATCGCCAACCCCCTCGAGGCGCTTAGTGCCGATCTGATGGCCCAAGGGGGGGTGCCCAGGGATCAGGCGCTTGGCACATTTACCTACAACCTCGACTTTCGCGGGGGCTTAAGTGAATTAATTCCCAGGGGGCGGCCCACCTTCAACTTTGGCTATCGCCACACTATTCCAAGAGATCTTGCAAACCTGGCAATTTTGGGACCCTCCAGCGGCTACGGCGGCCTTGGGGAAGGAGCGGGACGCATCATTGAGCTGAATGTGTCGGTGGGGCAGGGATTAGCGATCGCCTCAGCCCTAGCCGTTAAACAGCACAGCTCTCTGGCCGACGTAGACCCCCACCAGGTGGCAGACCTAATGCCCGCAGGCACAGTGCCCTATGGAAGGGCTACAGGCAGCACAATATTTAGCCTGTTTCTGCAGCGGGTGTTGTATCGACTGGATCATTGGCTCCCCAAGCGCCTTGAAAATGCCCTGTGGGAGGCCTTGTGAGTGAGGCTGTTAGCAAGGTTGCAGAACCGAGACCCCTAGCTGGCCATCGAGTAGGGCTAGATCCGAATGGCGCCTCCATTGATCTGAGTTATTTATTTTAGGAACCCTTGATAATATCTTCAGCGGGGTTGGCAGGCAGCAAGTGCATTGATGACTCCTTGTTCCCTGCAAAGCCCCCTGGGCAATGATATTTTTTTGCCTGTGCTTCATAGTCATGAGCTTGAACAGCTAGCTTTTGAGCTTCAACCACATCTCCCAATTGGTATGAGTCCTTAATCCCTGTAAGCGCATGGGCTTCACCGGTTAGTATGCGATTACATTGCTTTAGGTCATAAATTTCGCATTTTGCTGGCTGCTGGCAACTAAGCAGAGCAAGAACAAGGAGAATTCCTGTTTTCAGCTTGATTTCCCGCATAATCAAAAATTTTCATTAGTATTCTTATTGTAAGTCTTTCTTTGCTTTCACGCAAGCTGGCTTATTGAAAAAATGTGACAATTAATGAGCGGCAAGGCAAACCATTGACACTCCTGCCCTTGATTCTGCAAGCAGCGTGTAATTTATTGATTAATAATGCGGAGAAAAACGATTACTTTTTATGGCCGAAAAGCGAGCTCCCATTTGAGCTGCGAAGTTATGCAAAAGCCATGCCTAATCGAGGGAAGACAGCGGGAAGAAATATAATCATTATATTACTTGCTAGAGGTTGAGACCCTTGATGCCCACAAGAGTTGCTGGGCACAAAATTAAACTGATGGATATCCGCGAACACTAAAAAACCATGCCTTGAGAGAAATTCCAAAGCATGGCCAGAAAAATTGACTTTCTATTAATTAAAGATTTTTCCTCTGGGAAATTTGTTTTCACTTAACGTTAACTTTGGCTATCGTTTGAATTGGCAAATACCTGAAAGGTAATTCAAATGCGATTGGCGTTGCTAACGCTTGTACAGTATAAAGATCAGATTTTTAGTTTCTTAATCCTGATACGGCCATAGTCCGATTCTTGGCGCACGAACACCATGCTGACTTGCATGTGTACCTGATGAGTACTTAAATGATTCGGCAATCCACCTAAGCGTTGAGGAGAAAAGGCTGAGCATTGGTTCAGTGCGTGAAGCCCCAAAAGCTTATGCGCATACCACTAGCTAAGCAGTGCTCATTGTTGCTAAAGTTGACTAATACGAGTGTATACGTGTATATTTGACCCTGTATATTTGGCGGTCTGCAGTCTGTGACTGCCCCTCTTACTCTGCTTTGTTTGGCAGGATTGCATGAGAACTTTGCAATGGTATCTCCCCCTAAGTAGAACTACTTAGATTTACGTTGGACAATGGGCTCGTAATCTCTTTGACAAAACCCATGCTTGGTTTTTCTGCTATGCGGTCGACCTCGAGCAATCTGATTAGTCGACCAGCTAGGAGAATTTTCCTGGGTTTTCCTTTCATGATTAATAGCAAACACTACCCGTATAAAATTGATATCAGGCTCAGACTAGTTGTGACGCTATATTGATCTCTTGGCTGTACTGTCTTCTGCGGTCAATGCAAAGAGCTAAAGACTTGATTCGTTTTAGCGAAATCTATCTTTGCCGCCAAGGTTATTCCAATTTTTGTTGCAAGATTCACATATTTTGATTAATATGTTCAATTGCGCCTGCCTGCAATTTTTATTAAATTTTGATGAGTTCGAAAGCCAGGCGATTTGTGATTGGTGTAGACCATTGCTTAGGCATTTCTTTTCTGCACTCTAAAGAGGGATTATGATCGATTAAATTGACTGTTAATCCTCAGCCCCCAGGCCAAGTGCTAACCTGTATTTAAAGCCTATTGCAGTCAGACCTTGCTGAGAAGTCATATCTTTTTTCTCTTTAAATAAATGTAAAATTTAATTAACATCAAGTGGACGCCCTTGGATTCGCTTGGTCTTTGGGTGATATAGTGAATATGAAAGCATCAATGATATGAGTTCCCATTCACCTTTCGACTTCCTCTCGACGCAGTTTGGTTTTCTGCGTTCTGCTTCAATTCGTTCGGGTTTGGTGAAGCTAACTGTTGCTGAAATCGCCAGAGCCTATGACCATGGGAGCCGTAATGGATCTAATGTTGTATCTGCAAGTAACGATAGTGATGGGGATGAGGATTCGCACAACGGTAGTCACCACCACCCCACAGCCACGCCTGTAACTTCTAGTCCAGCAGCAACAAACCCTAATAGTAATTCAACCGGGGGATCAAACCTTCACGATCGCCACCATGGCCATCCCGTGCCAATTGCTGGAACCGTTCCAGTACCATCGAGTGCTACCCCGGTCACAGCACCTGCTAGCCCTGTCGGCACAAGCGCTGTTACCAAGGTCTTCACTCCGGGATCAGGTTTAGTCATTAATCTGCACTGGGATTCCAGCGTGGCCTCTGCTTCGGCTGCATTTAAAGATGCGGTTGTGGCAGCGGCAAGCTATCTAGAGAAGCAGTTCAGCAACGCTGTAACTCTCAATATCAACGTGGGATTTGGGGAAGTAGGTGGTACAAAGCTGTCTTCTGGCACCCTAGGATCAAGCCAGTCCAGCTATACAAATGTTACTTACAGTGCCTTCCTGGTAGCCTACAAATCTTTGCCTGTTGATGGAACAAAAGCATCCTGTTTACAGTCACTTCCAACTGGCTCACCAGTATCAGGATCGATCACTCTAACCACTGCCCAAGCCAAAGCCCTTAACCTCAGCAATGCTACCGCCATAGATGGAAGCATTGGTTTTGATAGCAGTGTCAAATATTCCTATAATCCAAATGCTGTTGCCGCTGGCACCTATGACTTCAACGCCGTAGCTCTCCATGAACTTAGCGAGATCCTTGGGCGTCAAGTAAGCGAAAGTAGCAACTCCAAGCCCTCTACAACTGGAGTATTAAATCTTTTTGATTATACTGCTCCAAACGTAATAAATATAACTGGCACTGGATCAGGCTATTTTTCTATTGATGGTGGCAAAACCACCTTGGCCGCCTTCAATAGTAATCTCAGTGGAGATACCGGTGATTGGGATGCCTCCAGCTTGGCTGGAGATGCCTGTGCTGCCAGCGCAGGCACCGGGCCAAAGACCTTTTCAAGCCTGGATGTACAGGTGATGGATGCCATTGGCTGGACATTAAATACTGGCACCACTTCCTTGGTGGCAGCCAACGATCCAATAACCAATCCTCAGGATAAAGGGACTGGCCTCACCTCATCTTTAGTTGATAGCCATCTCGCGTTACCCTCATTGTCAGGCACAACCCAGGGATGTTCGGTCTTGCCTCCAGTTCAAGCAACGCTCAAGCAACAGCTTCAGTCCATAGCTCTAGCCACCGGGCTACATCATGCTGGTGCGTAATTGATAATTCAGTTAAATACATAGATAATATGGCCTTTGCCAAATAAATTTATCAATCTACCAATCCATCTATACAGTATTCAGATGATGCTTTTAGTCCTGAGCGTTTAACCCAAAGTGCCAATTTCCCTGGGCATCAAATTGCAACAGATGTTGGTGAAAACCCCGCAACGAACTGCGATGGCCCACGCTAATAACTGTGCCCCCCAGCAGCAAAAGCTGTCCATAGAGCTCAGCCTCAGTGGGGAGATCAAGCGCACTGGTGGCCTCATCCAACAAAACTAGGGGCTTGGGCTGAATTAACAAACGGGCAAAGGCTATACGCTGCTGTTCTCCCCCCGAAAGCACCTGCTCCCAGTTCTCCTCTACATCTAGTGAGGGAAAACGCTCTAGCAGCTGATCTAATTTCACTTTCCGCAAAACATTTAGCAGAGCATCGTCAGCAATATCTCGATTTCCCTCAACCAGCAACAACTGATCCCTCAGGCTTCCCAGGGGCAAATAGGGGCGTTGTGGCAGAAACGCCATTTGCTCCAATGGCACCCCCAACACTTCTCCTTCCAGTGGTGGCCACAGCTGGGCAATGGTGCGCAGCAAAGAGGTTTTGCCACAGCCACTGGGGCCCATTACCAACAGGCTGCTTCCTGACTCAAGGCTCAGGCTGAGGGGCTTTGCCCACAGGGGCCTACCGCCAGGAGGCTTAATTAGAATTTGGTGCAACTGAAGCGTTGGCGCAGCAGGGGTTTCCATGGTGGAAATTACCGACCTGAAGGCCCTTGGCACCACAGCAGGTTCCCCACAGGCAGCCCGTAGCCGCTCCACCCGATCGGCCCCAGCAAATAAATGAGCCAGATCATCAGCCTTGAGAATGAAAAACGAGAGGGCACCCTGTACTTGGGCAAAGGCAGTGATCCCCACCATCAGCTGTCCAAGCGATACTGCTCCTTTGAAAAAACCACCAGTTAGCACCAATAGTGGGGCTAACTGCATGACAAAGCCATATAGGGCTGTGCCTTGGTCCACAAATGAGCGCCAGCGCACCAGCTGTTCGGCATTCCGCAAAACTGCTCGAAACCGTTGGAATAGTGCCCTTGCCTGTTGCCCTTCCCCCCGGTGAAAAGCCAGCCCCTCAGCATGACTACGCAAATGCACCAAGGCGAAACGAAAATTTGCCTCCAACCGTTGTTGCTGCACAGTTAGGTTAGCCAACCGGCGCACTAACAGTGCGATTGAGCCATTGCCGAGCAAGGTGGAGATTAGGAGCGTGAGCACTAACCAGCCGCTCACTTTCACCAATACCAAAATGTAGGCTGCGAATGACAATAGCGACGTGCTAAAGCCAAAAAATAAACTTGTCGCCCCATCAACGCTACCGCGGATGTCGTCTGCGATCCGTTGATCAGGATTATCTAGATTTGCTATGGAATTTAGCTCTAGTTGGTAATAATTGTGATTGCTTAGATAGATCCTTTGCAGGGCTGCGGTGGAGAATTTGCGCCATTGAATTGCAAACAATGATGGGCCATAACCATCAAGCCACTGAAATGGAAAGGTCATGCCGTAAATAGCCGATAGCCCCACAAAAGCCAGCCAGAAACGATGGGAATCCTTTTGCTGTAAGGCATCAAATAAGCTGCCATTACCCTGGGTAAAAGCCACATCTGCTGCTGTGCTAACCACCATCAAGCCCACCAGCAGGCTGAGGCCAATCCAATAGCGACGGGCCTGTTCCCCCTGATTCCTCACTAAGAGCAATAGCACTGCCGAGGCGACTGCGCATAGCACTACACCCACGGCCAACCATGGCAGCAGCAAGTGGGGTATTAGCGATCCCAGGTAGGGGAAAAGAGTATTGAAACCACTATGTCCCAATATTGCTGCTGACAGGCGCAACACAACCGCCATGAGCAATACCGCCAGGCTAGAGCCAGCCACCCCTGCCAGAAGCAACAAAACTGCGAGGCCAAAGCCGTGGGCTCGGCGCTGCTGGGGCAGCAACAGATCTCCCACGAGCTGCAGAAGACCCTGCTGAAATCGCTGCAGATTTAACCAGGAGGCGATCATGACCAATAGAACTAAACGACAATGGGCCCGATCACGCTGCTGACTCAGGCCCAATGCCGCCAAGATGACATGGGCAGACGATCACCGACCCCAAAACCGCCCAGTCAACTGGTTTGGCTAGGGGGGCTGATCGGGTTGATCGGAGTCATCAACGTCGTCTTAGCGCTGAGCCTTGCAGGCCGGGGACAAATGGAACTTCTACGCCAACATCTAGTTTCTTACGCCATTGATGGTGGCAGGGTTTCTTTGCTCATTACAGGCTTTCTACTGCTCTAGGGAGACTCTGGAAAACACAGGCTGATTGCGCGAGAATAGGGGCATAAACCAAGACCAGGACACAGTCTTTCAGATCGGGTGTCAGCACTAAGAAAACCGGTCTTGGCAGGTCTCAACTCAATGATTGGCATTCCATTTGGCATCCAACACATCAGGTTGGCCTTGATTGCCCTGGTGCCGATTGGCTTGGAGGTGGTGCCCACCAGCTCCACAAGGGTCTGATCAGCTGCCTTCATCCCTGGGCTTCTCGCTGGTATTCCTGCCCCTTTTCCGGCACCCAGAAATCATCGCCGCTCTTGAGTGCCCTGGACGCCCATGCTTTCAGCCCGTTAATCAACCCGTAATCAACCCAAGTTCCTCTGGCTTGCTCGTCCAGGCCCCAAGAACAACTGCCACTACTGGGCTGGAAGCAATCTGGAATA
>Ga0114959_10004132_pt1 | contig 11226 bp, 14 predicted proteins | sample C_130625_EF_Meta_FD_87317 | JGI IMG/M metagenome (GOLD analysis project Ga0114959, IMG submission 87317) | Freshwater microbial communities from Lake Croche, Canada to study carbon cycling - C_130625_EF_MetaG | ecosystem: Environmental > Aquatic > Freshwater > Lake | place: Lake Croche, Canada...
CCTACCAGATCGCCATGCTGGTGCTGAATGCTTGCCACTTGGCAGTGCAAAAAGAGTTGGACAAACAGTTGACAGAAGTCTAAAACGGCCGTATAATACATTCATCGCAACACACTAAGGAGCACTAAATGGAACTCACAGCAACTCAAGTAAACAAGATCGTAAACGATGCAATGATCACTGCCGCTGAAGCCGCACGCCGCGAGCTGGCAGCAAATGGCGATGGCTGGGCCTGTGGCTTTGCTTGGGTCAACGTGTACGACTACCAGGGCAAGAAAATCCGTGCTAACAGTAAACTGGGCAAGGCCTTGATCGCAGCCGGTGTGCGCAAGGACTACACCGGTGCCTACTGCCTGTGGAACCCCAGCAAGTTGGGTGTGCAGAGTGTGGACATCCTGGAAGCAGGCGCCCGCGCAGCCGCTGAGGTGTTCAAGGCAGCAGGCTTTACTGCCTACGCTGGCTCGCGTTTGGACTAAATCGGGTATACAAGGGCATTGACTCTAGTGCCCTTGTGTGCTATAATACTGTTTTAACTGCAACAAAGGAAACTAAAATGGCAACAGCAAAGAGCAAAGCACCCACTAAAGGCATTAATGTAATCGAGTTTGATGTAGAAGCTATCCGACGTACCGAAGCCGCAGTGGCTAAAGAAACAGATCAAGAGATCCTAGCACGTCTGGGCGAGCGCTTTGAGATCCTGGACGAGATGACCGAAGCTGTTAGAGCAGGCACCATCCGTGCCATGATCGTGTCAGGCCCGCCCGGCGTAGGCAAGAGCCATGGCGTGGAAACAGTACTACAAAAGGCCGGCCTGTTTGACATGTTGGCTGAACGCAAGGCCAAATACGAAGTGGTCAAGGGCGCCATGAGCTCGATCGGCCTGTACTCAAAATTGTACGAGTTCAGCGCGGCAGGCAATGTGGTGGTGTTTGACGACTGCGACGAGATCTTGTACGATGCCCTGAGCTTGAACATTCTCAAGGGCGCACTAGACTCAGGCGAACGTCGCTGGATTTCATGGAACACTGACAGCCGCATACTGCGATCAGAAGGCATTCCAGATCGCTTCGAGTTCAAAGGCAGTGCCATCTTTATCACCAATATCAAGTTCGAACACGTGAGATCAAAGACCTTGCGCAGCCACCTGGATGCCTTGGAAAGCCGCTGCCACTACATTGATCTACAGATGGACACTCAGCGCGAAAAGATCCTGCGCATCAAACAGGTTGTGAACCAAGGTCGGATGCTGGAGCGTTACGAGTTCGAACCCTGCGTAGAAGATGAAGTGGTTGACTTCGTGGTAGACAACAAAGACAACCTGCGTGAGCTGAGCCTGCGCATGGTGCTCAAGGTTGCTGATCTGCGCCGGGGCTTCCCCAAGAGCTGGAAGGCCATGGCCAAGACCACTTGCATGAAGCGTGTATGAACGAACTACTACAACGCCTGGCCATAGCAGGGGGCCTGGGTCTGGTCTTGCACGGTGCCGGAGCCGACCTTGATACACCTTGGTTCTGGTGTGCCGTGGCCCTGTTCTGGGTCAGCAACTATCTAGAACGCACTGGCGGCTTTGAACACGGTGTGGCCTCAGGCATTGAGATGATGTCGGACATGACCGAACAACAACGAACCGAAGTGATCGCCTTGATCAAACAGGCACAGAAAGAAGAAGACAATGAATAACAACAACAACACATTGACCACCTGCGCATACATTGGCACTGGCTCGGGCTGTACTGCACAGGCACAGCCAGGCTCTAGCTACTGTCAAGAACACCACGCCCTAGTCTACAAACCGGGCTCAGGGCGTCAACGTCGGAAGGATACCCGCCAAGCAGACCGTGTGCGCCAGGTAGAGATCTTGTTCCAGGAAGCCATCGAACTGCTGATCTTGGAAGGTTTTGATGTGTACGGTGACTCAGAACTGGCACCTGTGGTCGAGGTCCAGGAGTTTGATGACAGGTAGGGGTGGTCGCAGTACAGGGGTGGGGGACTGCACTGCCACAACACTTGCTAAATTTTTTAGCAAGCATGCCAAACATTTTCAAAATCCCCCCTTTAAAAAAGTCCGGTTAGAGTAAAAACCGGTGGCAAACTAAAACCAAAACCGTCTTTATTTTGCGCAGCAATTTTTTAGCATGCATATAGGCCCCGGTCAGGAATCTGGCACCCTGCTGGTTCAGCACACCGCACACACTCACTGCACAGTAACAGTATCCGGATCAAAGTAGAATTCTCTACCAGAATCTATCCACTGCAGGGCAAATTGTGTGTAGTCTCTTGCCTGCCCTAGAGTTACCACAATAGCGCCCGAATGGTTTACAACATGTTTAGCGCTCACACCAGTTTTCAAGCTCCATTGCATAAGTTCCCAACGCAAGCGCAACAGCGCAGCGCTGGATTGAGTAGCATGTGGAAATACAATGTGCATATAGTGTATTTACATTGTGCAAGCGCCTTCACCCTTGAGATCTCAGTTTTAAAATTTTTTTTGCGCAAAATTTTACCATTTGCATATACGGATCCCAACAGACTCTGTTACAATTACAACAAGTTTATTCACACATCATATATGACACAATTAATATTGAATGAAGTTCCACTGTTTGTTACCAATTGTTATACCAGCACGTTGTCCCACATTGACAACCACAACATAGTGTGCGCTGTAGAAAATATACAGCACACTTGTCCCAGTAACCAGTTCAGTAACAGTGGAGGGTATCAATCTCCCAGTATGTATTCTTCTGCCTGGGACAATCCAGAAACAGCCAAACTGTTTGAAAATCACATCATGCCCGGTTGCAAGCACATAATGCAGGTCATCCACGGTCTTGCCACGGGTCAACCTGCTCACTTGAATTACTGGTACAATGTAAATCCCAAGTATGCTTACAATCGAGAACACACTCATCCCGAAGCCTACATAAGTGGAGTCTATTATGTGCAGGTTCCAAAAAACAGTGGGCGTATTCATTTTTTACGCAGTCAAAGTGAAATAGATAAAATGCAGTTCATGCGAGATTTTATATGCCAGACTGACCATCCGGGATTAAACAGTGAACATTGTTTTGAGCCCCACTCGGGCATGTTGATCCTGTTTCCTGGACATGTGTCGCATTATGTGACACAAAATTTAACCACAGATTCGGATGATAGACGTATAAGTTTGAGTTTTAATTTTCACGGCGTTTCACGCCCACGACAGGTTCATGCATGACTCTGTGTGGGTATTAAGTTGGTATATAATACACGATAAAAAATATTTTTCGGCGCTCTGCGCTTTCGCGCATCGAGGGTCAGGCTCTTGTGTCCAGGATAAATAATTATCTAACGTAGGGTCTATACCAATGGTTCAGTTTGTCGCGTCGGGGAATTTTCGAATATCTGGAGCATATTCCTATTCGGATTTTTATCCCATAATCAGTCTAACTGATCCTTATTATTACTACAACACCCTGTTATTGACCAGTGGTGGTGGTACATCTTATGCTGGCCAGGATCGCTCAGCCACGGCGTTCACAGGTGTCACCACCACTGCTACCAACAACAATTCCATATTGGATTCCAGCGCCAATGGTTATGCGTTGACCAGGACTGGCACAGCCACACAAGGGTCGTTCTCGCCGTTTTCACCCGATGGGTGGAGTGGATATTTCAATACAGCCACGCTATATACACCAACTGGTATAGTTCCAGCATTTGGGTCAAATCCCTGGACCATTGAATTTTGGATCTATTTTACTCAAGTAGGAGCAGCCAGTCAATCCTTAGTTGATTTAAGGCCACTCGGTACCAATGGTTATTATCCATTTGTATACCTGTCAGGCACCAAACTGACTGTAACTGCTAATAGCATTGTTGTTTTACAACACACGCCTGATATTGTAGCAAACACCTGGTATCATGTGGCTGTGGTCAAAGCAGCCGGCAATACTTTATATCTTTACGTCAATGGATCACTTGGTGATAGTTATGCTGACACCACCAGCACCTATTACATTGGAACAAATAGACCAATAATTGGCAGCAATGGCGTTATTAGTAGTCTGACACCGATGTCGGCTTATATCAGCAATTTACGTGTAGTAAATGGAACTGCGGTATATACTGCAGCATTCACACCACCAACAGCACCCTTGACAGCGACGCAAAGTTCAGGAACAAATATAGCAGCCATTACCGGAACAGGAACCAGTTTGTTGTTGTTTCAAAATAGCAGATTCCAAGATAGCGGGTGGAAGAATACATCAACATTTGTGACTCAGTATGGAGCACCGCGAATGCTACCTTTTTCACCTTTTTCACCCGGCATCAATTATAGTCCTGCCACACATGGAAATAGTATATATTTCAATGGTACATCGGATTATATACGGTATCCTGGACCCGGGGTATTGGCAGGAGGGGATGTTACTATAGAAACATGGATATATCCCATAGGAACTGTAGGGACCGGCACTGCCGTGATTGCGTTGTATGATGGCGGTGCCGGTCAGGCCAACGTATTACGCAACGTCAACGCCAATATATTTGGATATTCTGGAAATGATGCTGCTGGTGCCAACATCAGTGGATATTATAAACCAAACACCTGGTTTCATCTAGCAATCACATATAGTGGTACCGTGGTCAATGCCTATGTTAATGGAACATTTGTTTCTAGTGGAACAATAGCAGCCTACACTACTGGAACTAATTTTACTATAGGTGCAGTTAACAGTGGTACCAATGGATATTTCAATGGTTACATAAGTGATTTCAGGGTTACCAATAGTTTGGTTTATACTTCAAATTTCACACCACCTTCGGGGCCAATATCGGCTATTGCCAATACATCATTATTACTCAAAGGGGCCAATGGCAGCATAGTTGATGCCACAACCAGGAATGATTTGGTCACAGTAGGGAATGTTCGTACAACCAGTACTGTTTTTAAAAATGGTACTTACAGCATACAATTCAATGGTACCACAGATTATATATCGACTGTTAACACATTAACTGGAAATTTAAGCACATTTGATTTCACAGTTGATTTTTGGATGAATGCCTCGGCAACAGGTAGCAATGTGGCCATTGTTGGAACTCAAAGCATCAGTGGTGCTACAGCAGGTATGTGGCGGATTTGTAACAGGAATTCCGGAGCAAATGGTATCTATTTTATTTACACTGATGGTGTCGGGTTTAACACAGTGACTTTTAGTACAGCAAATTATAATGATGGTACATGGCATCATATTGCAGCGTGTCAAAAATCTGATTGGTTAAGCATGTATGTGGATGGTGTACCAGTAGGATCTCCTGTAAAAATGCTTCTCACTTTATCATCCAACCAAAAATTATATGTGGGATTCCAAGCACAGACCAATGAGTATTACACCGGGTATCTAGATGATCTTCGTATAACTCCTGGTGTGGCAAGATATTCATCGGGCACATCGTTCACACCACCTACCATATTGCCAGTTCAATAATTGAATTTTAATGTTCCCTGAAATTTAGGCAATATAAATATAACATACTGATTTTTTAAGGAAAACAAAATGAATTTATACATTCAAATGCAGGATGGTCAGCCGATAAATCATCCAATTATAGAAACAAATTTAATACAAGTACGTCCCAATATTGATCTAGAGAATTTACCTTCAGAATTTGCTCGATTCAATCGTTATCAAATGCCAGCGGATCTAGTTACAAGTCCATTTCAGATACCATATAATACGTATGGATTGGATGCAGATGGTGTAACCTATTGTGATATTTGGGCAGTACGAGACATGGATGATCTTGAGCGTCAAGCCAGAACTATGGTGGAGCAAAGAAGTGTTGATGAACAAGTTCAAAGTCTTAAAGATCATGCTGCTGAAAGAATTGCCAATACAACAGGTGATGTCCAGACTGCTTGGCAAAACTATTTAGATAGTGTAAACTCAATGGATACATCGGATCCTTTCTCAGTCAAATGGCCTGCAATTCCGCGAGTTGATTCTGAAGGTTTTCTGATTGTCACATAAGGACACCCGTATGAATTTAGATTCTTCTCCTATTATTATAGGAGAATCTCCTGTCAGTCAGACTGTTTCGCGAAATCAATTACAGGTTATGAATTATTTTCCTAGCCTTGTTTATAGCGCAATGCTGCCTGAGTTTTTAGATATTTCTAGATCGGCAGCAAAAAAAGCACTAGCAGCCTGGAAAAAATCCAACCCCCCGTTGGATCCTATGTATCCAGTTGTGCAAACTGAAAACTTATTTTCTTATCCAGAATTAGAACAATTGGTCAGCTATATAGGTTCGGCAGGAGCAAGCATACTAGATAGCCAAGGGCATAATATGTCTAACCTGAGTGTATATTTCTCAGAAATGTGGTGTCAAGAACATCATAGACATAGTGCCATGGATCAGCACGTTCATGGAATTGGTGCGCAGTTAGTGGGATTTTATTTTTTAGATGTACCAAAAGACAGTAGTCGTATAGTAATTCATGATCCACGCCCAGGCCGTGTACAAATCAATCTTCCTGAAAAGAATATTTCCGATGTAACACAGGCCAGTGTTGCTGTAAATTTCTCACCTCAAGCCGGACAATTATTCATAGCTAACTCATGGTTGCCGCATAGTTTTACTAGAAATGCTTCTCTGAGTCCTTTAAGATTTATACATTTTACATTAGGAGTGCGTGATTTACCACCGGCTACTGCTGGATCATTTCCACCACCGGCACCGGATTTGCCCGTGATAGTATAGATCATGAACACATATCATATTAGATTTAATAAAAGTCGGGGACAGCCCGGTAGGGGAAGTTTAGAGCATGTTTGGAGAGTATTCGAAAATGGCAAAGAATACTTATTCAAGCATGTGCGTATTACAGTTTCTGTACATGACGAAGTGACCGGAGACGGTGTTAATCAAGATTGGAACATGTGTTGCCAAGGAACCATGACCATTGACAAAGAAACTAGCACAGCAATTATAAGTTGATAAATGTCCAAGAAGGACATTTATTTGTATATAAGAATCCGAAATTAATTAGTAGAATAACTATCAAACAGCGATTGCAATTGATCTAATGCCAATTGATAATCACCGGTTACTCTAACAGCTATTCCTTGGGCGGCTTGCCACTGTTCGCAATTGTCTTTGCGATCATCAATTAGAATATCACCCGGTTTGCATTGACGCCATTTGTCTTGGCTGTATGGTCCAAAGTTAACTCTAATACCAGGATAGTATTCCTCGATCCAATCTATTTTGTCTTGGAACACATCGGGAACTTCGTTGTTTTCCGGAATAGCAGTAAGTATTCGTAACTGCCAGCCTAGTTCATCGCGAAATCTATACACAAGATTCATTAATTCGTCCGCACGAGGCATTTTAGGCAGGTGCCGAAAGAAGTTCGGAGCATCAACTAAACGTCGCCAAGTTTTCTCCGGCCAGCGTCCTTCGCGCTCTGCTTCGTCTGTGTCTAATTTTGAAGCATTGAGATAGTTCCTTGCTCCAATTATAAAATCTGCGATTACTCCATCCATGTCTACAAATATGGTAGGGATATGTTTTTTATCTGTCATTTTAAGCTCAATTCTTGGTCGTGTAATTTATTAAGCAGTTTAAACAATCCGTGTATCGTTTTATTATTACGTAGACTTTTATAAACCAAGTTCGGTATACTAAATTCACCCGATCTTTTAAGACCCAATTGTCTGTATGCTCTTAGTAATTTTAGCACACGTTTCAATTGATGTCTATCTCCAGTTTTCATAGCATTCTGTAATATCAAAGTCCAAACATTGACCATGTGTTCTACTTCTTTGATGTTATATGTTGGTTGTACTATACTAGGTGGGTTAATCCATTTATTTTTAACAATACTATAACTGCTGCTCACCGCAGGATGATCTCGATCTTCGATGTATAATTCTACAGGAATTCCGAAAATTTTTATAACATACAATTCTCTATACAATAGACGTTTACTATCAAATAATTCGGCTACTTCTCTTTCACAGCGTACATTTGAAAAATCCGAAATGATATGTAGGTCCAGGTCACTATGACGGGTGTAGTTATAATTGGCATTACCGCCGGTAATTTGTATATCAATTACATCAACAGGAACATCAACAAATTTTAAAAAATCTTGAGCAATCTTTAGTAATGAATTTCTAACATCAGATCTCAGTTGATTATCTTTCCAAATTTTAGGATTTAACTGTTTGTTTATTTTAATAAGAGGTGCGGATTCAAATGTTTTCATTATGGATTATTTATTAATAAATAATTTGTACATGCCGAAGAAGAAATACCCTGGACATTTATTAGTAGCAAATCCTAATAATCCGCACGATGAATTATACAAAGGTGTAATACTTGTAGTCAGTCACACTGATCAAAGAGCTATCGGTTTACAGATTAATAATCCTATAGAAAATCTCAATTTACAAAAAATAGCAGCCAAACTTGATTTAGACTATTATTCTGATGATAAATTGTATTTTGGAGGAAGCGTAGGTTCTAGCAAAATACATGTGATACACAGTTTGGATTGGCAAGGTTTCAGCACAATCAAATTAAATGATCAAATAGCAGTAACCAACGATCTTAGTGTAATTGCTGCTATTGTACAAGGAGACGGTCCTGAACACTTTAGGGCATGTGCTGGGTATTGGTCCTGGGCGGACGGTACATTAGATCGTCAATTAGATCCGCATAAGCCCAATGAATCGCATAAATGGGAAATAGTATCAGCCACAGCAGAAAATATATTCAGTCTTGACGGAATCGATCAGTGGTATAATGCCATTGATGAATCTACAAAACAGTCTATACAGTCTTGGTTTTAATCTTTTTCTGGGTTAAGACTGCTCAACATATTACGTATCATTGGTGCCGAATTAGTTTTTGGTGTTTCTAATTTCCATCCTTCTTTGGCTTTTGGTTTTTCCCATCCGCCACTCGTTGGGGCGCTATCAGATGATGTACTAACAACACTGGTACGTTTTAAACCCTGTATCATAGAACTACTTCCCTGATTTGGATTATTACTTCTTCCACCACCCTGACTAAAACTGGGTTCGCTTTCTTCTTCACCAAGATCGGTGATACGTAGTGTATCTACATTGAACTCCAAATCTACTTTTTGTCCCACACCCGAGCTTGAGCGTGTTTTCATAAACTGTATTTGATAACGTCCACGTTCTTTCATGGCACGACTTGTAAAGATACCAATTACATTATCTGCTGTCATGATCTTGCTTAATCCACCCGAAATGTGACTATGATCAAACTCGATTTCTTCAACCGCACTACGATTTAACTGACTAGCTGTAACAGTTACGCATTGAGTCTCCATGGCTAGATTTCGTATCTCTTCTGACACATATTTGTCTTTAACGAACAGATCACTAGCACTGACCTTGATGCTTAAAGGCATCATCAAATCCAGGTAATCTATTAATAAAACGTCGGGTTTTACGCCTTTTTTGACCTGATATTCCTTCAAATAGGCTCGAATATCGTTACAATTTTTTCCACTGGGCATATACTTGATTTGCATGCTTCCTGCCTTTTTACCCAATAATTTAACTTTTAATTCTACGTCATCGATGCTCTTAAAAATCTCACGAGTTGGGATACCTGTGGTCATACTGTCCAGTCGCATGGCCACCAATCGCTCACTCAACTCAAATGTCAAGTACAAAACATTGAGTCCTTGTTGTGCCCAATTTACACCCATATTGGCCAAGAATAAACTTTTACCACCGCCTGATCCAGCGCAGAAAATATTCAATTCTCCCCGATTGAATCCGCCATACAGTTTCTTATCAATGCTGGGCCATCCGGTACTGATCTGTCCATTGCCGTCTTTTAGAGCACTGAGTCGAGCACGGGGATCTTCAAAGTAATCTGTCCCCATGTCCTTGTTCAAACTGATCTGAATAGCATCTTTGATCAGTTTCTCAACTGGACCATAATCGCCTGATTCTAACAAATCGCTAGATTCAATGATAGCACGTTCAAGCCCTTTATGACGACTAAAGTTTTCAAATTCATCCATTAACCATTCGTAATTTTCTCTAGGTAACGGTGCTGGATTAAAATCCATTTTGCAATGAGCATTAACAATATTTGCTTCAGGCATTACCTTATATTCATCAACATATTTGTTAATAAATTCGGCTGTATCCTGTAGTCGCTGATCAAAGTTCAAATGATCAAAAATATTTTGACAACGTACAAATGTTTCGGCATCTGACAAAAACATTTCTATATATAATTTTTGTATTTCAAAGCTGTAGTTTGGTTTTGGTTTATTTTCTTTTTTATTCATCATTTATGCTTTCTAATCGTTTCTTTAATAGATTTAATTTTATCTCGCCATTAACTTTGTAATGTAGGATAGTACTTAGCACATATATTCTGCCATATCTTTTTACTGCGTCTGCTACGTCTTTAATGTCGTCTTCCCACGGCGGTAAGCTAGCACTCCACTCATTGTCTATAGCAGCCTTAATCATCTTGGCTCCAGGTTGATCCTTATCAGGCACCACAATAACTTCTCGACCCAATGTTTTAATTCTAGCACATTGAGTTTCGTTGGGTTCATTGTGCATGATAGCAACACCATCTATAGCTATGGCATCGAACTGCCCTTCTACTACTATAACACAAGATCTGTCATATGTTTGGGCATCTAAATTGAACACGTAGCCAGGTTGAGCATCGGTGAGATATTTTGGTTTTCCGGGATTAATTTTCCGACCTGTACTGCCTACTATCTTTCCATTGTGATAGAACGGTAATATAATTCGATCTCTATATCCAGGAGCGGCACTCCAATGCCAATTGTACCAATTCCAACCCATACCGCGCCGGTTAATGACATAGTCAACCACATTCAAGAAATCTTCATCTTCGCAACCTTGTTTAATCCATTCAGATATGGGAAAACAATCATCGGGCAATGACTTTTCTAATAATTCAAATGTCAGTGCTTTTTTAGTTACAGGTTGATCATCTTTGAGTTTTAGTACAAGGAGTCCCAATCGACTTATATCCGAGTCGCTCATTCCCAACCATCGGAATAATGATTTTGTGTTGTTACTGAGTAGTTTACCTGGACTCCATCCTGCTTTGAAATTGCAGTTAAAACAATGGTAAGTAAATCCGCCTGCTGCTGTGGACATTATTCCACCACGTTGTCTGTCGTCGGGCTTTTCGCCG
>Ga0114959_10004137_pt1 | contig 11213 bp, 13 predicted proteins | sample C_130625_EF_Meta_FD_87317 | JGI IMG/M metagenome (GOLD analysis project Ga0114959, IMG submission 87317) | Freshwater microbial communities from Lake Croche, Canada to study carbon cycling - C_130625_EF_MetaG | ecosystem: Environmental > Aquatic > Freshwater > Lake | place: Lake Croche, Canada...
AATCGACGCTTAATCTTTGAGTTTTTTATGTAAATCTTCCAATTCTGGTCTTACGTCAACCAAGGCATTTGTGATGTCTTGTTTAAGTCCACACAATCCTTCTGGTCGACCATAGTATGTGTTGTAACAAGTTTGATTTGTTTTTGTAAGAAAGTCATCAACCTTTTTACTGGCTTCAACAAGATTGGACTCAATAAATTGCATTCTGCTAAGAGAGTGCTGATTAAACTCTTTGGCATCACTCTTTGCGTTGTAAAGCATGATTCCTAAAACGATAGCCACTATCCAAGCAAGACTGGCTGAATTTTCCATATACCCCTCTCTATTCAAGTACATTATTAAAAACATATTAACTAATTAATTTGATGAACAGAAAAACTTGGGACAAAGCCGCAGTAATAAAAGATGCGTCTTTGTATAAAACAGTAGCTGATTGGCGCAAGCAAAGTCCAAGCGCCTATGCAATCTGTTGCCGTAATAAGTGGAATGATGATGCTTGTGCTCATATGAGCATTGTTAAAAGATCTAATGGCTATTGGACAAAAGAAAGGCTACTAGAAGAGGCTCAAAAATACAAAACTACTGCAGATTGGAGCAAGGGAAGCCCATCTTCATATTCCATTGCAAAAAAGCAAAAACTAATTCCGCCATCGATGGAAAGGGCTTTGGTGCATGGTAAATGGACTAAAGCCAATATTGCGAAGGTAGCAAAAGAATGTAAAACGCGCGGTGAGTTTAAAAGCACTCATCCCAGTGCTTACTCAATTGCGGGCGATAAAGGTTGGTTGGACGATGTTTGTAAACATATGCTCAACAAAGCACCGTGGTTTGGACCAAGGGTAATTAGAGAGTATTTGACAAGTCATGACATTAAAAATGTAGTTGAGCATAAATTTAGACAATATCCAGAGGTTGCTAGGTGCCCTTTTGATTTTTATCTGCCTGATTTCAACTTGGTGATTGAGTATCACGGTAGACAACATAAAGAGGGATGGCTAAGAGACAAAGAAAATGCAAAAGCCATACAGGCCAGAGATAAGATCAAAAAAGATTTTGCTGTAAGGCAAGGAATTAACTATTTGGAGTTGGACTCGCTAACTAAAGTGCCCTTATTAAAAGCCCTTGAGTCTGAATTAGTTAAATTGGCAGGAAAAAACAAGATTTCTTTTGTTAGGGAACCAAGAAAGCTAACTAAAGAAGAGTTAAAAATGCTTGATACTGCATTTATCTGGAATGATGAGGCTGTTAAGAAAGCTATAAGTAAGTGCAAAACAGTTAAAGAGTTTAGAGAGAAATATCAATCCGCACATGACTATGCATTGAAGCATGGGATATGGACTGAGCTTAGTAAGCCTTTAAAGCGTATTACCGAGCATGGGAAATACACAAAGGAATATGTGTCAAAAATGGCAAAAGAATGCCTAACAAGAAATGAATTTAAGTTGAAACATAAAGGCGCTTGGGCCGCGGCACAGCGAAATGGCTGGCTAATTGAGGTGTGTAAACATATGCCGACTCATACGCAAAAGCCATGGTTGAAGTAATAATGAATGTGCCAAAGTATTAATATTGAATAGCAAGAGGGAGGGTAATTAAATGCACATAATTATTGGCCTAATACTATTTTTTGTATTGTTGGCAATGGTGTTTGATGTTGAAATTGCCCAAAAGGTCTACAAGATTGGTTTCATAATTGGGGGGATAGGAATCGGCTTACTAATTCTGTTCATTCTAGCTAAGCATTAAATGTCCTTTAAAAGGACATTTCAGTAATAAATCATTGTTTTCAAACAATTTAAATAAGGATGTAACCCCTTATTGATTTTGTAATAATCGCGTGCTAACTTAACGATATTGATAGTGGGGGTAAAAATCATGAAAAAGAAATTTTTAATTCCTGTTGGTGTGGCAACGGCATCCTTGATGGCTTCAAATGCAAATGCTATCTCTTCACCTACAGCTGGGTTGCAAGATGAAAAAACATCTATGCAGAGTGCCGACTCTGCGGTCAAATTAGATGGGGTTATCACTCACGTCGTTGACTACCAAAAAAGTGATGAAATGCATCGTCTATTAATGAAAAAGAGCGAGTCTGGCGTTATGTTTGCAGATCATTATTCTCACTCTTCCCACGCATCACATAGATCACACCGTTCTGGTCACTCAGAGGACCCAAGAACAGAAACTATTTAATTGGATTGGCCCTGTTGGGGCATTTGAAGACCATGGGGCAATCTAATGGAAGTGCAAGTTTTATTCGACAAACAGATTTATTCTGTTGAAGCAATCAAAAAAGCCGCTTATAGATTTATTGATAAGTTTTCGGCTGTAATTTCAGAAGAAGGGCCCTCTTATTCATGTGCCCTCAACTTTCCTGATAAATCGTCAGACAATCAAGTAACAAGGATTGTTGACGACTTTAAAAAAGAAGTCTTAGATCAAGATCTACGAGAATCAATTAAAAAAGAAACTGAGGGCGTGAGAAACCTTATTCTTGCCCACACCTTTTCGAAGGCGGGGCTGATTAAGGATGAGTAAGTTTCAGCCAATTGAGTTCTATAAAAATAAAAGCCATTCTTATGAGCTTCTTCCGCTGAGGTTTGAGGCTTTAGATGATGAAAATTATGTCGTTACTAATATGGCTGGAGAGTATCTAACTCTTCCCCGCGACAAGTTATCCAAATTAGTTAAGCATGAATTAACTGCATCAGATCCTGACTATGTCAATTTAAGAGCAAGACATTTTTTAGTAGATGACAAAACAAGCATTGCCAAAGACTTGTTAGCAATAAAGCTAAGAACCAAATATAGCAATCTCAGTGAATTTACTGGCCTGCATATATTTGTGGTCTCTCTAAGGTGCGAGCATAGTTGTCCTTACTGCCAAGTCTCTAGAGCCTCAGATGACAAGGTTGCCTTTGATATGTCCAAAGAGGTCGCCGATAAATCACTGGATCTAGCTTTAAAGGCGCCAGCACAGAATATAAAAATTGAATTTCAAGGTGGCGAGCCGTTATTAAACTTCCCATTAATCCAATACATTGTTGAGCGTGCAGAGAGCTTAAGGGGTTCTAAGAATATTGGATATGTGATTGCCACAAATCTGGCCCTAATTAATGATGAAGTTTTACAGTTCTGCAAAAAGTACAAAGTACAAATCTCAACTTCTTTAGATGGCCCTAAAGATCTTCATAATCACAATAGGCCGCGTAAGGGAAGTAATAGCTATGAGAAAGCTATTGAGGGAATGGCGTCTGCAAGAGAGTACTTAGGAAAATATTCTGTCTCCGCGCTGATGACTACAACTAAGGCAAGTCTAGGCAGGGTTAAAGAAATTATTGATGAATATGTAAACAGAGAGTTCGGGGGAATTTTTTTAAGGCCCTTGTCGCCATATGGCTTTGCCCTTAAAACAAAAACATACGCCGCCTATGATGCACAAAAGTGGCATGAATTTTATGTAGAAGGTCTTGAATATATTATTGAGCTAAATCGACAAGGTAAAGAGTTTAGAGAGTTCTATACAGCACTAATTCTTTCCAAAATACTTACAAGCACTGAGCCAGGATATGTAGATTTAATGAGCCCTGCTGGAATTGGTATTGGTGCAGTAGTCTATAACTACGACGGCAAAGTATTTGCTTCAGACGAGAGTCGAATGCTTGCAGAAATGGGTGAAAATAAGTTTGAAATAGGCCATGTCTTAAAACACTCATATGAACAAATATTTCTAAGTGACGCCCTGCTAGATCCAATTGAAGAATCATTTGCATACAGCGTGCCCATGTGTAATGACTGTGCATTTGAAAGTTATTGTGGGGCTGATCCAGTATTTCATTACGGTATATACAAGGATTATGTTGGCAGAAAACCCGATTCCGAGTTCTGCAATAGAAATATGAAAATCTTCAAATATTTGATTAAGCGAATGGAAGAAGACCCCTTTGTAAAGAAAATATTTACGGAATGGGCTCAGCCAAATGCTTAAGCTATATGGTCGAGGGGTTGCTGAAAACTTTGTGCTTGATAGAAGCCGGTTGTTTACATTAACCAAAAATCCCCACTTACCAATTGGCGAGAGGGCGGATAAGGCTTTTATCGTTGAAGGTAGTCTTGCCCCTGAGGGATATGGCGCATACCTGACTTTTGAATCTGTGGAAGAAGTAGTCCAGCAGAATCAATTAGAACTTCCTGAGGAAATGAGCTACATCGATGAGGGCGATATTGCACGTATTTCGCCGTCTGGAAGAATTAGTGTCATTTTTAGAAAAAAAAGCCCAAACAATACTTTTTTGCTTACGGAGCGTTGCAATCACTATTGTTTAATGTGTTCTCAGCCTCCAAAGGACCATGACGACTCATGGTTAATGGAAGAGGCAATGGAGGCGCTGGAGCTAATTCCAAAAGATACAGTGAACATTGGCTATACAGGCGGCGAACCGACATTGTATGGCGATCAGTTTCTAGAATTAATAGCAAAAACAAAACAGGTCTTACCAAATACAGCGATTGATGTTTTGACCAATGGCAGAACATTTAAAGATAGTTCATTTGCTAAAAGGTACGCAGAGATAGATCATCATGACTGCCTGTTGGGGATTCCTATTTACTCTGATGACCCTGCTCAGCATGATTATGTGGTTCAGGCAAATGGGGCATTTGACGAGACTGTACAGGGTATTTTGAATTTAAAAAGATTTAATCAAAAAGTAGAAATAAGAGTTGTAATACATAAGCAAACTATTGATCGCTTGGTTCAGACTTGCGAATTTATTGCTAGGAATCTTATTTTTGTTGATCATGTCGCCCTTATGGGTCTTGAGATGATGGGCTTTACAAGAGCAAATTTAGATAAGTTATGGATAGACCCATATGAATATAAGAACACCTTAAGCAAGGCGCTAGAGGTTTTGAATTCATATGGAATCAAGACTTCAATTTATAACCATCAACTTTGCGTCGTTAATCTAGACGTTAAGCCTAATTATGTAAAGTCTATAAGTGACTGGAAGAATGAATACGTAGAGGAATGTGACTCTTGTATTAAAAAGAACGAATGTGGCGGCTTTTTTTCCTCTTCCAAAAAATACCGCTATAGCGATCATATAAAAGCATTTAGATAATGATCATGGATGTTTCAAAAAAATCTGTAACAGTACTGGCGGCACTAACTGCTATTTTTATAGTAGTTGGAATGCTTTCCGCTTACAAGATCTATACAAGACAACATTTGGTATACGAGGATGAGGATCAAGCAGATGTTGATAGAAATGAACAAAGCACACCAAGATCGTTTGTTTTGCCAGCTACTCCTGCAGTTACAGAGGCGCAGGAGAATAAGCAGAGGCAGATGGCCAAGGGCTTGGACTCTGATAAGTGTCTAGTAAAGCTCAAAGATTTAGGTTTTCCGATTGACGACTTAGATTCTTCATTTAACGCAAAATACATTGAGGCAATAATTAAATTTCAAGAAAGTAAAGGAATTCCCGTAACGGGTCAGATTGATCAAATCACCAAAAAGAATTTAGGATGTTGATATGAAGAAAATAATTATTACTTTAAATATCTTGGCATCCTTAAGTTGTATTGCCCTTGTAACAAAATATATTGCTGTACCTTATATAGCAGAAGTTGTTTATAGGGAAGATTACAAAAAGTTGGTCTTTGCATGCGATAACGTCATGAGGGATCACCTGATCGCAAAAAATAGAGTTAATGTTGACAAATCAGAAGATTCCATTAAACAATTACATTCTGCTGAGGTTGGTCTTTTAACTTGCGATGACTATGACAAGTTAAGAAAACGAATGATGATTTTGGGGGTTAATGAGGAAAACCTTGCAATGATTGGCATTGAAGCTATCGAAGAAAAGTCGAATGACGTAAGAAACTTTGTTAAGACACATGAAATCCGCTATTAAATATTTCTTCATTCCAGTTCTAATGGGGGTTACAAGCCCTGTTTGGTCAATTGAAAGTGCTGAGACAAAAGTAATCAAACAGCAAATAACTGCCTCAGGATTTAAGCCTGCCGCAGACTTGTATCGCAACCCTGATGAGAATTTAGCCCCTATTGGACTTATATTTTTTGAGAGTAATAAAGGGCTAAGTCTCAATGGCAATATTTCCTGTAGAACTTGCCATCAAGATAAGTTTGGCTCAGCCGATGGCATTCCAAATGCGGCGGCAATTGGTGGCGGTGATGGCAAGACAATGGTTGGTCCTGACAGATTACTAAATGGTGCAAAACAGTTACCGAGAAATACCTTAGCCTTTTGGGGTAGGGGCGCAAAAGGGTTTGATGTATTTTTTTGGGATGGCAGAGTGGATTTTTCGCTCAAAAAGCCACTAAGTCAGTTTGGCTCAAAAGTGCCTGCAAATGATGCTTTACTTACCGCAGTTCATTTGCCTGTTGTTGAAATACGAGAGATGCTTGATGAAGATAAATTCGTCAAAGATCATAAAACGGAATCAGTCGATAAGTCTAAAGAGGTCTATAACGCAATAGCGAAAAGACTTATAAAAGTAGAGCCGGAAGCAAGTCAAAATTTAGCTAAAGCACTTAATAAAAATGTTGACCAATTGGAGTACATTGATTTTGCTAGAGCGATAGCCGCATTTATTCGCTCTGAATTTAGGATTAAAACAAGTAAATTGGAAAAATTTATTCAAGGTAAGGAAGATTTTTCTGAGGCCGAGATAAAGGGAGCTAGAGTTTTCTATGGAAAAGGCGCCTGCTCAACATGTCATAACGGCCCACACTTTAGTGATTTTAAGTTCTATACGGTGCCGTTCCCACAGCTTGGATTTGGTAAAAATGGCTTTGGCGTAGACTATGGAAGATATAACGCCACCTTTAATCCGAAAGATCTATACAAATTTAGAACAGCGCCACTTTACAACGTAGAGAAGACCGCACCTTATGGGCACTCTGGATCTGTTGCAACAATTCAAGAGGCTATTGTTGCTCACTATGACCCTTTATCTTTGGTACAAACAGACAAACTAAGTCAGTTTGATAGATACGAGTTATCTAAGAGGCTTACATTCAGCGATAGCACTACGAGAGTTAATTACCTAACTCCTGAAGAAGTAAATCAACTAACTGCCTTCTTAAAGACGCTATCTTTTTAAATGAAAAGCTCGAAGTATATTTTATTTGTAGTTTTAATCAGTCTTGCTCTTGCGGGATGTGCACATCACTATTCTCCTGAAGAGATTGGTGACCCTTATGGGTTTTTCTCTGGGCTATGGCATGGCTACATAATTTTTTTCTCTTTTTTAGGTTGGCTTTTTGTCGATGACGTTTACATTATTGGACAGCCAAATACTGGATTGTTTTATTACATAGGGTTTGGTTTGGGTCTAATGGGGGTATTGGGATCTGCAAATCGGTAAATGTCCTTTAAAAGGACGCTCGCATATTAGGTTGTGAGCGTCGATTTAATCGACGCTAATTGGTTGTCCAACAAAAAGTCTGAAAATAAAATAGCTGTATGACAACAGCATGCCACCTACAAAGTGACTAAGGTAATCAAAATACCTGAAAGTCACCTAGAAGTAATCTCCTCACGCCAGCCAGAATCCCCACCCACAGCACTTAGTCAGCTCAAATACGCAGAGCCCACAGAGCTTTATCTGCGTGATGGTGAAGTAGTTATTCACCGCAGACCCGGAAGCCCACTTTGGCATTGCCGCTTTAGATTGCAAGATGGTTCATGGCATCGTCAGACCACCCGCCAAGCCAGTATTGAACACGCTGTACGAATGGCCTGCGATCTTTACGATGAAACCAGATTTCGCCAAAGATTGGGGCTTGCACAAAAGTCGCCCACGTTTGCAGAAATTGCACACGCCACCCTCTACTCCATGCGGCAGGATTTGGATATTGGTATAGGCAAGAGTGTCTACGGTAGCTACATCACCTGTATTGAAAAATACTTTCTACCCTACTTTGGTGACAAGCGATTAGAAGAAATAACCTACACCGATGTGCATGAGTTTGAAGTTTGGCGTAATCGGCAGATGAACAAGTTGCCTAGAGCCAGTACCTTAAATAACTTTGCCAGTGCTTGGACTAAGTTACAACTGGTAGCCATTAGCAAGGGCTGGATCAGTGAACGAGTAGCAATTCCTAAATTAACCAGTCGTGGACAGAAAGGTAAAACCCGTCCAGCCTTTACCCGCGAAGAGATTGATCGCTTATTAGAGTTTATGGAGCCTTGGATCAAGCAAGGCCGACTGGCTATTGAACAAGAGACTAGACCTTTACTACGTGACTACATTGAGATGCTTTTATATACAGGCATGCGGCATGGCACAGAAGCATTGGGAGTGTGTTGGAACAATATTGAATGGCATACGCAAGGCGATAAGAAATACCTGCGTATTTGGGTTGATGGCAAGACTGGTGGACGCTGGCTTATTGCCAAACACAAGGCAGTAGATGTTCTTAAGCGTTTGCATAGTAGACAGCGGGCTGTTTGGGACATTCCCTTTGATCGTTTATTTGAGACACGTTGCCCAGAGCGGATATTTGTATTTCCCAATGGTCATCAACCTATGCGAATTGATGGGGCGTTCAAGCGATTGATGCGAGATAGTGGTTTAGGGTTAAGTCACGACGGGCAGATGCGGACACTTTATTCGCTTAGACATACCTATGCCACGTTGGAATTACTAGAGAACAAGACAGATATTCATACGCTGTCTAAGCAGATGGGCAATAGTGCCGCCATGATTGATCGTCATTACAGCAAGTTGACGGCAACAATGGCGGCGGATAGATTGGCTTAAGCTAGACTAAAGAATGAGTGCAACAACTAATCCTCAATACTTATTAATCGATCAATACTGTGAATATCTACCTCAAGAAATTCATCATATCCATCAATCAAATCTATATTGCTGAGATCATCAAATTGTCTTAGAGCTTCAGACTTTGATTTGGCATCTACAGTGATATACCCAGCCAGCATCAATGAATAATTAATTGCATACTTATTCATATCATTTCCTCCATGGCCTTGAGCGTGACCGGCACTTGATAAAACTTAGAATCTTGCTCTAAGTGCATCAAGTAGTATTCTCGAAATAGCCGATCCAGCAATTTATAGTATGAGCGGTTATCTGGTGTTTGCTCATAAGTAGCCTCAAGAGCATTCAATAGAGCTGTATCATCAATGCAAGCCCCCTCCCCAGCCATGATTTTCTTTGCGTGTGGAAAGAAAATATCTGGCTTACAAGCTGGAACCTCCAATACTTCACAACGACTTCGTATGCCTTTATCAATCTTGGCAACTTCGTTTGTTGTGATGATGGTGAGATCAGTGCCTTGAAACTTATCTAGTGCAACACGAAATGCATTTCGTCCCTTGATAAGTCCATTCATCTCATCAATGATGTAATAGTTATACCGCTGACCATTAGTTGTAAACAAAATATCAAACTGCTTGTTTTTTGTAAGCAAACGATCAACTTCATGATCACTATTAAGCTCATACGCCTTGATCATAGTAACTACAACTTGGTCCATTTTTTCAATAGCTTGTGGAATGAGTTTAGCAAGCAGTGACTTGCCGGTACCATTCCTACCGCAAAGAATTAATGGTCGTGTAACCTCTCCGCTTGAGTATGCCGTGACAACTTTACGCACATAATCATTAGGAAAAATAATGTCACCAATGTATTTAGGTGAATACTTAGCTTCACTATTAAGAAACTTACCTGTATTTGACATAACCATGATAGTTACCTCTTTAACCTTGGATAGCCTCAACCTGACCTATGGTCATGGTTGAAAGCGCCGCTGTAGAGGCCTGATCCTTTTTATCCGCTTTGTCACCTTCTTGAGCTCTTTTCTCATCTTCAAGTAAAGCCTTTGCAAGTTCTTTGATTGCGGAGCTTTCCATGGCTTTGGTTGTAGTTGGAATAGTGCGTAGCAGTTCTAAAGTGTTATCTGGACCGGGACGAGCAATAACAAAGGCGTAGTCACAATCGTCGCTTAAATGGACGCTAGTATCCCCAATAGATACGATCTCTTCAGGATCCATAGTCTCTAACTCGACTTTGATCACATCTACTGCGCTGGCAAGTGCCTGCTCTTTGGTAAGTGTATCAATTGACTTGGAATAGTCTTTCTTGCACTCTTCTACACCGCCCTTACCTTCAATGAAGTCGGCTAAATTTTCAGGTAATACATTAGCTTTAATTGCGGCCATTAAAGTTCGGGTGTAGTTATAAGCACGCTTACGATCACTATTAAAAACATAGCGCACAAATACGGTAATAGCCGGCGAGTTAACCTGAACTTTTATTCCACGACTTCGAAGAATAGACTTTAGGTGTTCAAGGCTTTCTTTGAGGCAGGCGGCATCTTTACTGGCATCGAGGAATAGGGACTGCACTTTTCCAAGGATTCCATAAAGCTCCTGATTGCTTCGGGCTAATGTAATGGCCTCAAATTTCTCCCGCTCTTTGACGAGATCATCTACACGTTTGATGATTGAGTCTAAGGTTGGGGCTACCGTTGCTTTAACTACGATTACTTCTTTGACGTTTTCAGTCATTTTCAATGCTCCTTAAGTTTCGTTAATTAATCCTTCAGAGGTATTTCCGAAGGATTTACCGACATTAATTGGAATCAAATTAATCAAATTTATGTCAGTACGAGCATTGAATCAGCTAGCTTCCGTTAAGTCATTTATACTAAATGTAGATATATTTATTTGGTATAAGATAAATTTTGAGCGATATACAAGGCTTCGGTGACCAATGGAAAGAATCGGCTGAGTACGGCTCGTATAAGCACGAGTACTTCTTCAAATACCTGCGGATTAGCCCCAGCTATCAATTGGCTTATAGAAAGCTTGAGCTAAAGGAAAGGATTAAGCGATCTGTTTTGCCTGAGGACTTTGACAAAGTATTGGCTTTGTACAAAAAAGTGGGAAATGTATTTGATGGAACTTACCTTGATTGGTGGGATAAAAATGGCAAGAAAGTTTTGGATAGGAAATCAAGCAACAAACGAATTCTCTTGAGCATTGACCCCAATAAAACTCAAGCTGAATTAGTAAAAAGTTTTCGACAGTTATTAAAAAAGATAAAAAGCGAAGAGAAAAAAGAATCGAATGAAACGATTAAATTTCTTGTTAATAAGATTCGTTATACCTCTTTGATGGATAGGATGGAGCTAATCGAGTTAATTGGTATGA
>Ga0114959_10004139_pt1 | contig 11211 bp, 4 predicted proteins | sample C_130625_EF_Meta_FD_87317 | JGI IMG/M metagenome (GOLD analysis project Ga0114959, IMG submission 87317) | Freshwater microbial communities from Lake Croche, Canada to study carbon cycling - C_130625_EF_MetaG | ecosystem: Environmental > Aquatic > Freshwater > Lake | place: Lake Croche, Canada...
AGATTTTGAAGCCGCATTCATCGAAGTTCTCACCCAAAAAGGTTGGGAGAAGGATATTATAAAATACCCTACGGAAGAAGTTTTGCTAAAAAACTGGGCAAATATTCTCTTTGAAAACAACCGAGATAAAGACCGTCTCAACGATTTTCCACTCACCGATGGTGAAATGCAGCAGATTTTAGCGCAAATCATTACGCTGAAAACACCGCTCAAACTCAATGCTTTTATTAATGGCAAAACCGTTGCCATAACTCGGGATAATCCTGCCGACACGCTACATTTTGGCAAAGAAATCAGCCTAAAAATATACGACCGCCGTGAGATAGTCGGTGGGCAAAGCCGTTACCAGATTGTCCAACAACCAAAATTCAGAAGCACCTCAAAAATCTTGAATGACCGTCGTGGCGATATCATGCTCTTAATCAACGGAATGCCGCTCATTCACATCGAACTAAAACGAAGCGGAGTGGCGGTTAGTCAGGCCTATCATCAAATCGAAAAGTATTCATCTTCAGGCATTTTTTCGGGCTTGTTTTCCCTGATTCAGATTTTTGTTGCGATGCAACCCGACGAGACGGTTTATTTTGCCAATCCTGGGGTTGATGGTAAATTTAACAAAGACTATTATTTTCATTGGGCAGATTTTAACAATGAACCCATCAATCATTGGAAAAATATCGCTGCTTCGTTGTTGCACATCCCAATGGCACATCAGTTAATTGGTTTCTATACCGTAGCCGATGGCACCGATGGCGTGCTAAAAGTGATGCGGAGTTACCAGTATTTTGCTGCCAACGCCATCAGCGACAAAGTTTCCAAAACTGATTGGAAAGGTAAAAACCTATTGGGTGGTTACGTGTGGCACACCACAGGCTCAGGCAAAACCATGACCAGCTTTAAGTCGGCACAACTAATAGCCAACTCAAAAGATGCCGATAAAGTGATTTTTTTGATGGATAGAATTGAGCTTGGCACGCAGTCACTGAAAGAATACCGAGGTTTTGCTGATGAAAACGAAGATGTGCAAGCCACCGAAAATACGGGCGTTTTAATTACGAAACTGAAGAGTAGCAATCCAGCCGATACCTTGATTGTTAGCTCCATTCAAAAAATGAGCAATATCAAAGACGAAGCCGAATTTTTGAATGCCCACGATATTGAACTGATAAATGCCAAACGAATCGTATTTATTGTGGACGAAGCCCACCGTTCGACGTTTGGCGATATGCTCATTATTATTAAACAAACCTTTCCAAATGCAATATTTTTTGGTTTTACGGGTACACCCATCCAACAAGAGAACCAAAAGAAAATGAATGCCACGTCGGATGTGTTTGGTGATGAATTGCACCGATACAGCATTGCGGACGGTATTCGTGACAAAAATGTATTGGGTTTTGACCCCTATAAAGTGCTAACCTACCGAGACAAAGATTTAAGAACAGTTGTTGCTTTGCAAAAAGCCAAAGCAAGAGACGAAGCTGAGGTATTTGCCGATGCAGATAAAACAGAAATTTACCATCATTTTATGAAAACGGTCAGGATGGCGGGGCATTTAGATCATGCAGGAAACAAAATCAAAGGTATTGAAGACTTTATGGATACCGTACAATACGAGCGAATAGAACACCAAGAAAAAGTAGTAAAAGACATCTTGGATAACTGGATAATGCTTAGTCAAGGCAATAAATTTCATGCCATTTTTGCCACGAGTAGCATTGCCGAAGCCATTGAATATTATCGTTTAATAAAAAGTGCAAAGCCAGATTTGAAAATTACTGCCTTATTTGACTCAAACATTGATAACAATGGCGGTGTACAATTTAAAGAAGATGGATTAGTGGAAATCATTGAAGATTATAACCAACGTTATCAGCAAGATTTTACCTTCGCAACGCACGCAAAATTCAAGAAAGATATTGCGGCAAGGCTTGCCCACAAAGCACCATATTTACGGTTAGAGCGAAACCCAGCAAAACAAATTGACTTATTGATTGTGGTTGACCAAATGCTCACAGGCTTTGACTCCAAGTGGATAAATACGCTATACATGGATAAAGTGCTTAAATTTGAAAATATCATTCAAGCCTTTTCACGGACAAACCGCTTATTTGGAAATGAAAAACCTTTTGGCACAATTCGTTATTATCGATATCCGCACACGATGGAGCGGAATATTGAGCAAGCGGTTAAATTATATTCAGGCGATAGACCCATTGGTTTATTTGTACCACGATTGGAACAAAATTTAAAAAGATTAAATGAAATTTACGATGAAATCAGTTATTTGTTTACGAATGCAGGCGTTGACAATTTTGAAAGATTGCCCGCTGACCTAACTGAACGAGGAGAATTTGCTAAACTTTTGAAAGCATTAAATGACTACTTGGAAGCCGCCAAAATACAAGGTTTTAATTGGGGCAAATCAGAATACATATTTAGAGAAGGGAAATCAAAGTTATTAGTAACCATGAAATTTAATGAAAACACCTATCTGATTTTGGCATTGAGATATAAAGAATTATTTAATAATGTTGGTGGTGATGGTGGTGGGGGCAGTTTAGCGGGAATTCCTTTTGAAATTGATAGTTATTTAACCGAAATAGATACGGGAAAGATTGATGCAGATTACATGAATTCTCGTTTTGAAAAATACCTTAAAATACTAACCGAACAAGCTGTTGACAGTAATCAACTTCAGAAAACTTTGGATGAGCTTCACAAATCTTTTGCTTTGCTAACGCAGGAAGAGCAAAAGTTTGCTAATATCTTTATACACGATGTTCAAAGCGGTAATGCAAACATAGAAAGTGGTAAAACTTTTAGGGAATATATTACAGAATATCAATTCAACGCTAAGAATTCCGAAATACGTCAACTTCAACAAGCCCTTGGGTTAGATGAAGTAAAGCTGAGAAATATGATGAATTCGGGGATAAATGAGTCAAATATAAATGATTACGCATACTTTGATAACCTAAAAAGTACGGTCGATAAAGCAAAAGCAAAGGCGTATTTTGAAAAGTTGGAAGGTCAAACGATTCCGCCGTTCAAGATAAATATTAAAATAGATAATTTGCTTCAACGCTTTATTATTAGTGGTGGTTTTGAGGTGTGAAAATTTTAAGCCACACTCCTCCCCTATTTATTAAAAACGCTGATCAAACTGCGAAAAACAAAATCATTCTTCAACCACCCGATTCATCAGCTAACATTCGATTCATGGATGGATAGCTGGTTGATTCAAATTCTTTAGCAAATGAAATGTTTAAATTGACCGCTAAATTCAAAAAAAAGCGTGAATAACGTCTTTACCAATATTTCTGGATGGCTTTGGCATAATGTGGAATGGCTATTTCAGGATCTTGAATTTCAGGATGCCACATTTTTTCCCATTCAAAACTATAATACCCTTCAAAAGCATTTTGTTTTAAAACCGTCAAGGCTTGTGCCACCGGCGCTTCTCCTTCGCCTAAAAGCGTATATTCCTCCTTGCCATTTACCAATTTGGCATCTTTGACATGAACGTGTTTAATATATTTTTTCAACTTTTTATAGACATCTTTGGGCGATTCTTTCGTGACTGACCACATGTTGAAAAAATCCCACACTAAACCGACCTTGGGATGTTCGGCAGCGTGCATTATTTTATACAAAATATCGCTATCAACAACTTTCCCATGAGATTCCAATAGCACATTCACCGAACTTCCTTTGGCATATTCCCCCAATGCTATTAAATTTTTGATAATCCAATCCACCGTTTCGTTGTCATCTTGGTCTTTTGGCAGGTCATCGGGAAAAACTCGGATGTTAGGACAATTCAATTTTTGAGCCAAATCAATAAATCGTTTGGCCTCATCCAAATTAGCTTTTCTTTTGGTTGCATCCGCAAAGTGCATTTTAGCAGAAGAACCCAAATCCACTATTTTTAACTGATTTTCTTCTAACAAACTTCGGGTTGAGGCGATATTTTCATCCCTGAATTCGGGACATCTGGGTAAGTCTAATTCCCCCAAAATACCTCGTATTTCAATACCTTGATAGCCATTTTCGACAGCACATTTATCAATTTCTGCAAATGTCCATTTCGGACAACCCAGCGTTGAAAATGCCAAAAGCGGCTTTTTTTTAGCTAAGCCTAAGACAGGTTCTACCACCGCTAGACTTAGTAAACCTGCGGTTGAATATAGGAATTCTCTGCGAGTATAATTAATCATTTTAGCTGTATTTTAATGATAAGTTCTTATTTTTCTGTGCTTTAAAGGTATAATTTACCACCCGAGCCGCCAACGATGCAAAGGTAAGGGATGGATTTTGGGGCGAGTTAAAGGTCATGCAAGTCCGAAAGTCTACGAGCCCCACTCGTCAATTCCTAAGCTGTCCAACCGCCACTGATGCCTGACCCGATAACGATGGGTTTTATTATTATCTTATCGTCAATCAAATTCACCGTGCCATTCTTAGTTGATTTTTAGTAAATTTATGTATTTTTTAGATACACAAGTACAAAACTTTGTGCCAACGCCAGAAGAATTAAAGTAAGTTTCGAAAAAAAGAGTATTTTGTCCGGAAGGATCTCCCCGCAATTTAGACACAAACGTCATCTTTGGTATTTACCTACGCAAACAATAAAAACGATCAAAAGCCAATAATTGAAAAGAGCGAGAAGAAATTTTTTATCGATTTGACAACTACACGTATTGAAATAGAGAAATTTAAGAGAAAAATGTTTTTTTTTACCGATAAAAGCTAACTTAGTAGAAGCTAAACTTGACTTACAGTAGCATCAAAATAAAGCCAATTCAATGAAACACTTTTTCAATACAAAAATTACCATTCTTTTCTTGCTAATCTCCCAAACAGCTTTTAGTCAAGACCGCATCACAGGGAAAACTTTTGCCACCCGGACAGAAGTGATGGCACAAAATGGGATGGCATGTACTAGCCATCCACTCTCCACTCAGGTGGCCATCGAAATATTAAAATCCGGAGGTAATGCCATTGATGCAGCAATTGCAGCTAACGCTATGGAAGGATTAGTAGAACCTCACGTCAATGGCATGGGTGGCGACCTTTTCGCAATTGTTTGGGACGCTAAAACCCAAAAACTGTATGGTTTAAATGCTTCCGGGCGTTCGCCCTATTCTCTGACCTTGGCTGAATTCAAAAAACTAGGATTGAAACATATTCCATCCCTTGGGCCTCTACCCGTGAGCGTTCCCGGTGCGGTTGATGGTTGGTTTGAATTAAACAAAAAATTTGGAAAAATGACCATGGAAAAAATTCTTGCTCCTGCCATTAAATATGCCCGTGAAGGCTTTCCTGTGCATGATGAGGCAGCATTTTATTGGTCAAAAGGGATTCAAAGTTATGGCAAATTTCCGAATTATATGGAAACTTTTACCCACAATGGTGAAGTCCCCAAAAGAGGCGACATTTGGAAAAATCCCGCTTTAGCCAACACCTTTGAAAAGCTTGCCAAGGGCGGTCGAGATGCCTTTTATAAGGGTGATATTGCTCGTTCAATTGATACTTACATGAAAAAAGTGGGCGGTTTTTTGTCCTATCAAGATATGGCGGACCATACCTCGGAATGGATTGAGCCAGTTTCTACCAACTATCGGGGTTACGACGTGTGGGAATTGCCGCCGAACGGTCAAGGAATTTGTGCTTTGCAGATGTTGAATATTTTGGAAGGTTATGATTTTTCTAAAATTCAATGGGGAAGCACCGAACATTTACATCTTTTTATTGAAGCAAAGAAACTAGCCTTTGAGGACCGAGCCAAATATTATGCTGACCCAGCCTTTGCCAAAATTCCCGTAACGTCTCTAATTTCCAAAGAATATGCCAACGAAAGACGAAAATTAATTGACCCAAAAAAAGCTTCAGCCCACTATGATGCAGGTAATCCAGCCCTAAAAGATGGCGATACGATTTACCTGACCGTCGCCGACAAAGAGGGTAACATGGTTTCGTTGATTCAGTCAAACTATCGGGGTTTTGGTTCAGGAATGTGTCCTGATGGTTTGGGATTTATGTTACAAAATAGAGGCGAATTGTATTCGTTAGCAGAAGGACAGAACAATACTTATGCTCCCCACAAACGACCTTTCCATACGATTATTCCTGCTTTCATGACCAAAAATGGCAAGCCATACATGAGTTTTGGTGTGATGGGCGGCAGTTTCCAGCCCTTGGGGCATACCGAAATTGTCATGAATATGATTGATTTTGGCATGAATGGGCAAGAAGCAGGAGATTCCCCAAGAATAGACCACCAAGGTTCTTCAGAGCCTACCGGTGAAAAAATGGAAGGGGTTGGTCTAATTACGTTGGAGTCGGGCTATCCTTTTGAAACTATCCGAGGATTAATGCAGATGGGCCACAAAGTAGGTTTTGCTCCCCCCGGTTCTTATGGTGGTTACCAAGCAATTCGATTTGATTTCGATAAAAAAGTCTATTTTGGCGCAACCGAATCACGGAAAGACGGACAGTCAGCGGGTTATTAAGTAGAAATAATGTTTATTTAAGAGATTATTTAGGACGATAAAAACACGCCGAGTAAAAGTAAAAGAAGGTAGAAAAATCGAAACGAGTCCCTTAGAACTATCAATTTCCATCACTTAGTAGCAATTCCCTTTTGGAACATCAGTTGCTTGTGCATTAATATGTTACTTTGGGTTCAAAGAGGGAATTGTTTCCTAAATTTTATGACAACTGGATTGGCCTTTACGATGGTTTTATTTGATTGAAAACTTGTTAACCATGGATTGTCTCATAAGCTCAAAATATTAAATATTCAAACTTAAGGCCGAATATTCTGTTCAAGACTTAGAATCCTAAAAACATTATTCTTACCGGGGCAAAAGTTCTCGAGAGTAGAAATTTATTAAAAGTCAATTTGAGTATAGATTCGGATTTAGGCATTAGGATTTGGCGCATCATACAGCTGAAATTCAATCAATTACCCTCTAAGAAAACGTCGTTTAATGGGTACAAATTATCCAACTTAAAATCAACATTAAAAACAAAAAAGTATAAGCTAAAAAAGGTACTGCTCGGTTTGGTGCAGTAAATAAGTGTTTCATCAATAATAGCGAATTCTAATTATCTCTAAAACAGATCTTAATGAAAAATATTTTACTTATTTTGTTGTTGTCGCAAGGCGTATTTGCACAGAATACTGCAAAGGTTGACAAAGTACCGAGGTACGATTTTGTAATAAAAAACTTTACCACTGAGGATGGAATTATTTTGCCCGAAGCGCATATTATTTATGGCACTTACGGCCATCTGAATGCTTCTCACAGCAATGCCGTATTATTGCCATCCCATTATATGGCGGATCGACATGGCTACGAATGGCTGATTGGCCCGGGTAAAACCCTCGACACGAACAGGTTATTTTTGGTAACGACAGAGCTTTTCGGTAACGGACAATCCTCTTCGCCAAGTAATACCCCTGAACCTTTTCATGGACCACGGTTTCCGATTATGAAGATTCGTGACAACGTAGAAGCAGTACACCGTTTATTGGTAGAAGATTTAAAAATTTCCCATCTTCAGGCAATCATCGGTTTTTCGATGGGTGCACAACAGGCATTTCAATGGGCGGTCAGCTACCCAAATTTTGCCGACCGAATTGTAGCCACTGCGGGCACGGCAAAAACTTATGGACACGGCGTTGTTCGCTTAGAGGGGCAGATTGCGGCACTTACCGCCGATGGGACTTTCAATAATGGGGATTATAAGACCCCGCCACTTAAGGGAATTGAGGCATTTAGTGTTGTGTGGACGGCCTGGCTATACTCGCAGGAGTGGTGGCGAAAAGAGCTATGGAAGGTGCGTGCTAAACCCGGAACTACTTTTGAACAAGTGCTGTATAATTACCGAACCAATTTTATTTCCGGCGCCGATGCTAACAATTTAATTTTGCAGATGCGTAGTTGGGAATATCATAATGTTGGCGATACCAAGGGTTTTGACGGGAATGTTGAAGCGGCATTGCGTTCCATCAAAGTGCCTTTTTTATACATGCCTTCAGCAACGGATTTATATTTTCCAATGGGTGATGCGACCTACGAGGCAAAATTTATCAAGGATGTTACTTTTAAACCGATTCCGTCCTTGTGGGGGCATACTGCAGGTGCGGGGAGTAACCCGGAGGATAAGAAATTTTTGAATGAAACCATTGGGGAATTTTTGAAGCCTTAGATTTAAAAATAGTTTGAGTTGGTTTAGCGCTAATTTTTAAATTTAAAATGTATATTCCAGTTAAACAGCACTTATTTTATACCCAGTTGGTTTATAAGTGAGGCCGTTCATTGCTGCTTATTTGTCCCGCCCTAAAATAATGAAACAGGTTTTGCAAGATTAAAAGTTGCCATTTTCAGACAGTAGTATCACTCTTTTTCCTACTAATTTTTGTTTTATACGTTTTAATTTTCCTTCTATTGTTGTTTGTTTTTTCACAGACAAATGGATGTAAGGCTGTTGTCGTCTGTATCATCATAGACAAATAAATTTTATAAGTTTGGTGTCAATGAAAAAAAAGCCAACCTCAATAATATTGCCCCAACTAATCCGCTAAGAAGGGTGGAATATCTGGTTATTTTGAAAAGAAAGGCAAACCCGAAGAAAAAACTAAAAGAACACCACCGGGTTAGAGAATAAAAAAAGAGCGTCGCATATTTAATGGCTCATCGCTCTTTTTATGGTTTGAAAAATTAATTTTTAATTCCTGTATTTTTGAGATTCGAGCAGAATAATTTTTTTAATCTTAATGATGCGCTAATAAATAGTTAATATAATTTAAACAACGTTTTTATTTGTATTAAATATTTGATTGTCAGATAGTTATTTTCCGAATAACGAACCTAAGCGTTGGACGCATCGAATTACGAACAACTACTTAAGAATCATTTTAATATACTTAGTTTGTTCAACTCATCGGTAAAAAATAATAAATACCAAAAATTGCGCAACAAAATTTTACGGAATCATTTACTCTACAATGCAATTAAATTTTAAAGGTTTATTATGATTTTAACTATTTAATTTTAAGCTCATTATCAATAAGTATATCGTTCCGAAACAAATCAACGAAATTTAGGAATTACCCTAAAATAAAAATACATGCAGCAAAACTTTCGCACATGATAGAATTATCACTCATTTTAACCACCACTCAAGAATGAACAATATTAAACGAGCAGATATTCACATCATTAGCCGGCACAGCAACTTGACGGAAAAAGCGGTTGACAAGGTTTTGCGAGAAAACATTTACAGCGACAAAGCGTCTTGGCAAAAATTCCTTCGTCTTTTTTCCCTAGCGCTAGGTGTCGGTTTTACGGTGTCAGGCATTGTTTTCTTCTTGGCCTATAATTGGGCTGACCTCCACAAATTTGCTAAAATCGGCTTGACAGAAGCATTACTGATTGCAACAACAATCGTAGCGTTTCTGCCAAAAATAAACGACAATATTAAAAATATCATCCTCACGGGGGCTTCAGTTTTAGTAGGTGTTTTATTCGCAGTATTTGGACAGATTTACCAAACCGGAGCAGATGCCTTCGATTTCTTTTTGGCTTGGACTGTTTTTGTAACCTTGTGGGTTTTGATATCAAACTTTCCCCCTTTATGGTTGCTGTATCTCCTTTTAATCAACACCACATTCATTTTATTCGCACAACAGGTGGCCAAAGATTGGTCAGGGGTTTTTATCTGTACGTTGCTTTTTGTCATCAATGCGGCTGTAATGATTTCCACCGTCCTTTTTAACAAGAACAATATGCCCAATTGGTTTTTGAATACTGTTGCATTAGTTTCTACAAGTTATGCGTCCATCGGAATAATCATTGGGATTTTTGACAACTATCAGACAATTTTCCTGATATTGATTTTAATTACGGTAAGCGCTTTTGCTTTGGGGATTTGGTACGGACTAAAAACAAAAAGTAGTTTTTATCTTTCCGTAATACCTTTTAGCCTTATCATAATTGTATCGGCTTTTCTTATTAAAATTTCGGATTCGCTTTTTAAAATTTCCGGGGGAGGTGAGATGTTTTTAATAATCGGTTTCTTCACTATAATTAGCGTCACTTTGACCATTAAAAACCTGATTAACATCCAAAAAAAATGGGCAAATGAGAAATAAAGAAAATATAAAAGAGTTATTGAATTATTTCCAATACACAGAGGATATTCCTTTGATAATAAATGAAGAAGCAATGGTTGCGGATTATCAGCAAGATGATGGCAATCAGTCTCTTTCGATAAAAATACTTTCTGTTTTCGGAGGAATTTTGGCAAGTTTTGCGTTTTTGGGGTTTCTTTTGATTACCGGATTATTCAATTCGGAAATCGCCTTGATGGCGGTTGGGGGAATTTTCATTGTAGGTTCGATTTGGATAAACAAACAGTATGATAAAATAATTATGGACACCGTAAGTGTTTCAGCCTTTATCATTGGTATGATACTTTTTGGTTACGGATGCTTACTATTAAAAATCGACATGAACATTTTATGCATCATCTTCATCATTATTTCCTTGGGAACCTTAAGGATTGTCCAAAATTACATAATTTCCTTTGTCTCGGTTCTAATGATCAACGGAAGTATTTTAACAATCATTTTATTAAACAATGCTTATGAGCTTATTCATCTATATGTTTCCTTCCTTGCCTTAACAATCACCTATATTTTTTTGAAAGAAGCCAAAATAATCGCCAGCCATAAAACCTTATCCAAACTTTACAATCCCGTCAAAATAGGATTGATTTTTTCTTTTTTAATAGGCTTAATATTTCTTGGAAAAAAAGGACTTTTGCCTTTATCTCCTGACTACATTTGGTTGTCCTCAATATCGCTAATTTCTTTAATTGCTTATCTGATTTCAACCCTGTTTCAGGTTTTAAACATATCCAAAAGACAACATAAAATCGGCATAGAAGTATTTGCTGTACTTACATTAGTGCCAACCGCATTAGCCCCTGCCATATCGGGTGCCGTACTTATCATTGTGCTGAGTTTTTTGATAAACTACAAGACAGGCCTGGTATTAGGAATGATTTCATTTATCTACTTCATTTCCCAATACTATTATGACTTGAATTTTACTTTGCTAACCAAGTCCATATTACTATTTTCATCGGGGCTACTTTTTATTGCACTTTACTTATTAACCCATAAAAATTTGACCG
>Ga0114959_10004141_pt1 | contig 11211 bp, 2 predicted proteins | sample C_130625_EF_Meta_FD_87317 | JGI IMG/M metagenome (GOLD analysis project Ga0114959, IMG submission 87317) | Freshwater microbial communities from Lake Croche, Canada to study carbon cycling - C_130625_EF_MetaG | ecosystem: Environmental > Aquatic > Freshwater > Lake | place: Lake Croche, Canada...
CAATGAACTCTTTTCTAATGAAGAAGTGAAGAATATACTCACTATAAATGCAAAAACAGGAGTTGGAACTTGGTTTAATGATACACGGACAGCATTAGAATCCATCCCAGATGATAATAATACAAAACAATTCATTGGAAACAGTCCAAACTGGTGGAATGGTTCCTCTATCTGTAAACAAGCACATTATCCTTTTTTAAGGGAAAGTCAAATTGATAATATCCAAAGCCCAGATAAAAACTCTTTTGCCAGTCCAACTTTTCTGTTCGACCCATTTCAAACCACTATGTTGGATGTGATAAGACTTGTCTATTATCATAATCTTGAAAAAAGAGATGAAATTACGGCAGATAATGTTTTAAAGCTTTTATCCAATACAGAATTATGCATGGATTTAAAGTATAAAATAAAAGAGTTACCATATTACAAAAGTCATTATGGACTTGAATTGCCCCCAAGATTTGATGATATTCAAACCGATTATTGCTTCAGATATTTGGATATGATAGATTTTATGGAGCTATCAAAAAAAGAACAAAAAATTATTGTTAAATGTACAGTAGGGGCATTTGATAGTAAACCTATTCAATACTCTTTTCAATATCAAAACACATCTGATGTATTAAGTCCAATGCCCCCAAATATTGGAATTAATTGTGGCAGTGTGTTTGAAAATGGAAAGGAAAAAATAAAATCAGATGCTTTTAGTAATGTTCAAGATTTTGAATTAGTGAATAATCAAAAACAAGCGGTAGTATATGCATCTAATCGTAAAAGTATAGATGGTTGTCCAAAGGCAGATAAATTTTCTCGTAATTCAAGTTCATCACCTATCAAAACTAAATTTATCGTAGAGACAATACAAGATGCGCCCATAAAGCCTTGCCTGACAATCAAAGCTTATACCAAAGAACACTACGTAGAAGAATGTAAAAGAAATTGTGGTAATAGTGAGGAATGTAATGCATGCGAAAGTCTATATGCTGTTACAACCGAAGGCGTTTATTTAATAGAAAGCTGGGAAAATAGCTTTAGAAATTCACCGCAAATTGTCCGTAACCCAATTACCATTAAACTATCGAATGGCAAAGAAGTAATTTTTCCTGCCAACCAACAGAGTTTTGAGATACCCGTTAGTGATAGTGATTTGAGAACATTAAATGGCAAACCTTTATCAATGGTGGTTAGTGATAATAGTCAATACGTTTGTGGTGAAAATTTAGGTGATATTAAGGTTTTGATGCCAAGTATTATATCTACTGGTAATGGCAATACTATGCAGGAGGCTTGTGTTTCAACGGAGGTAAGTACGCTATTTTCTGAACAAAAAATTGATGGAATAGTTCTTGGAAACAGCCTACTTTTCTCCGAAATAGAACCTATAAAGAAACTTGTGGAGAAAAAATATTATTGTTTTGGTTCAGGAGACTCAAAAGAGGTTTTTGCCTTGGATAACGGACAGGTTAAACAAAGATATTTTTGTGGTTCAAATCAAGGATATAAAATCTCTTGCATAAAAAATAATCCTGGTAATGGGTCTAACTGTAGCATGACTATTAACCTACAATTTTACTCAAAATTAGCAACTGGTGAAACACGTCCAGAATTTCCTTGGTATTTACCTGAAACAGGCATTACGATAAACCCCTTTGGAGCGACTGACCCTTTTGGAATGAAAAATTCGATTAACATCCCAAAATCCAATATTACAAGTTCGACTTACTCGTGGGATTACTTTTCGGGAGATTGTAATGATAATGAGAAAAATACTTTTTGTTCAAGAGTGAATGGGCAAAGCGTAAGTTCTATTCCTGGCATTTTAATTACTACACCTCCAAAAGGAGATTGTGTAAATAAACCAACAGCCCCAACACTTGCTACTTCAAGTGGAACACATACCGTAAATTATGGAGAAACAGTTCGTGTTACGGCAAGCGGTTGTACAGGAGCTATGCAATGGTCTGACGGGGCAGAAACTATTTCAACCATATCACGTGTCATTACCAAAAGTTCCACTTTTATTGGACAGTGTATTAATGCCACTACGAATTGCCTCAGTTCACAAACATCAATAACGATTAATGTAAAACCTTTGACCATTGAAGCAACTAAAAATCATATTTGCGACGGACAATCATTAAACCTCTCCGCATCTGGTTGCGGTGCAACGCCAACTTGGAGTAGTGATGATGCTGGTTTGGATATGACAGGGGCAACTGGTATGTCATTTTCTATAATTCCTAAGAAAGACACCAAATTCAGTTTCAAATGTAAAGTTGATGAAACGCATATTCAAACAGCAGAACGCTCATTTGCATTTTATGGGGTTGTGACAAAACCAACAATTGACCACAATATCCCCCTTGTTCAAAACAAAACAATATGTTCTGGGGAATTAGTAAAACTCACTGCAACCGCCTGTGAGACTAAAAAAACGTTGGAGTGGTCAAATGGTGAAACGACTGCATTAATTTCAATTTATCCTACCCAAAATGTATCGGTTTATGCTGTTTGTAAAGACGAATATTGTTACAGCCTTCAATCCAATATAGTGGATATAGTTACCGTCTTGATGAAAAAAGCTGTCATTAACAGTAGAGGGCTGTTAAACAAGTCTGTGTGTGCGGGTGATAACTTTACGCTATTTGAAAATAATTGTGAAGCAACTGATGAGGTTCGGTGGTATAAAAAGGGGCAAAGTGCTCATTTCAAAATAGGTGCTGAGATTTCTACAAACATTGGTGTTTCCACAACTTTTATTGCAAAATGTTTTAGAAAAATTTCAAGTGATGATTCTAAATGGTGTGAGGGGGCGAATTCAAATGAAATTATGATTCAAGCAATTGCACCAAGTGATTTAGCATTAACCCTTGCTATTGGTAAAAATTCCATTTGTGCTTATCAAAGTACAACTTTAACTGCTACGGGCTGTAACTATGGAATAGTTGAATGGAAAATGCCGAATTCTAATGCTTGGGCTGCATTAAGTGGTAATGCCAAAACTTATAATACAAATTTGGACGGCACCTACAAAGTTCGTTGTAACCTTAATAATTCTTGCTATAATGTTGAACATTCAGCAGGAAATGACATACAACAAACACTTACGGTAAACCCGGAGCCTGCAAGCCCTATACTTTCTTCGGATAAAACAAATCATACCATTTGTGCAGGAGACAATATTAAATTAGCGGGTTCCTGTACCTTGGGTACACTTAACTGGGTAAATCTTCCAACAAATCCAATCTCATTATCGAATGCCCAAACCTTTCAAGCAACTTGCGTTTCATCTGTGGGTTGTGTTTCTCAAGCCAAAGGGAAAATTGACATAACGGTCAATCCTATTCCGCAAAAACTAACCATCAGTTCATCTGTGGGTAGCCAAATGTGTGAGTATGATCTAGCAACCATTACCGCTAATGGCTGTGGTGAAAAAGTAATTTGGAAAGATAATTTAACCGTCAATCCTATCGTAGATTATAAAAATAGTCAAGGAGAATACTATTTTGCCGCTAAATGCGAAGAGAAAGGATGCATGGGCGTATTCAGTAGTGATTTTAAATTAAGGGTTTATAATCGCCCAGCTAAACCAAGTATTAGCGTTCCGAAAGCCAGTGTGTGTTCAGGGCAGGAAACAATTACACTTAATGTAACGGGCTGTGACGCAGCAGGCAGTAGTGTCAAATGGAATGATAATGACGTTTCAAGAACTAAAACATTAAGTAGCGTCGGTCATTATGAGTATTCGGTGAAATGTATCCTGAATAACTGTGAAAGTTTTGCTTCTGATAGGATGAAAATTGATGTTTTGCAAACACCATCTGTTCCAACGATCTATTCCACAAATGGGTGGACAATCTGTGAGTATAATCCCACTGCAATCACCACTGAATGTTCAAATAGTTCAAGCCCAGTTTGGTCAAAAGGCACAATTTTCTCAAATGTAGATCAATCGGGAGATTATCAAGTTTACTGCCAAGGAGTTAATGGTTGCCGAAGCAATGATTCTGAGTCGAAACACTTAACTGTTTATGGTCGCCCAGCTAAACCTATTGTTACTATTACCAATAATAACATTTGTCAAGGAAGCGGTTCAATGAGTATGGGTGTAAATGGTTGCACGAACGCAAGTATTAAATGGAACGATGGTGATGTTTCAAGCACTAAATCTTTCACAAATACTGGTACATATAGATACAGAGTTCAATGTATTCAGAATAATTGTGAAAGCGAATGGTCTGAATATGCGGAAGGAAATGTTTTATTTACGCCTAAGACACCCTCAATTACGGGTAATACTTCTATTTGTGTGGGAGCGAATACCAACATAACTGCTACTTGTGAAAATGGCACCTTGGTTTGGACAAATGCACCTGCGGCAATTGGCTCAGTTGGAACATACACCTATTCCGCAAACTGTGAAAGAGCTGGTTGCAAAAGTACCTCAAACTCTTTTACCCAAACAGTTTATTCGTACCCGGCAGAACCTATTATTGCTGAGGATAGACAATGTGGGAAAACCGTGCTATCTGTAAATAATTGTACTGGAAGTGTTAGCTGGTCAAACGGAGTCTCTGGCAATTCCATAGAAATAACTACTAAAGGTACTTATGTTGCCTATTGTAATTCAAATGGATGTGTTACTGAAAAATCTATCAATACCGCTGATGTAAAAGTTATTCCTACCACCCCAAGTATTTCGGGTAATAATAATTCAACTGGCACAATCACTATCTGTAGCGAATATAATAATACAACTACAACTCCCCTAAACGCTGATAGAGATGTAGATTGGTATAAAAACAATTCTAAAATTGAATCTGGAAAATTATCCATTGATGCTTCTGATGGAACATATAAGACTATTGTAGAAGTTGATGGATGTAGCAGTGGTTTTTCGAATGAGATTACGGTAACTAAGACAATGGTAGCAAAACCAAGAATAAGTGTCGAAATTATCAATTGTCAAAATATGGTATTGACCTCAAACCCATGCCCTGGCACCATTAATTGGTACGATGCCTCCAACAACTTTCTTAATTCAGGGTCATTTGCAACAAAAGCCTCAAATACTGTTTATGCTAAATGTATAAATGGTGAATGTGTGAGTAGCAAAAGTAATAGTGTTTCATTTAATGCCATTAATACATCTCCCGATTGGCAAGACAACCAAATACGACCTTGCTATTCGGGAAAACAATATAAACAAATGAAAGACATGAATCCATGCTCTCCTACTACTGGCGAAACAAAAGATATTTTTGAAAACGATGTTGTGGCAAATTGGCAAAAAGATGGAGATGAGTATACGGAAAGCTGTAACGTTTATCAGAATTATAAGGACTTGAATATTTGCTCGATTAATGGGGAAAGGATTGATAAAAGATTCGTGAGAAGTTTAAATACTTCGTCTGATTGGTACGATACAGGAGAAAACTGCACTATTGGAGGACGAAAATGGATTGATAGAAATCGTTGCTCGGCAACATTCGGTGATCAACATTGTGTAAAAAAATATAAAATCAATTTTGTCTACTCAGGGGAGAAAATAAACACTTGTCGCTTTAAATATACCAATGCCAAAGGGGAAGTCATTGAAGACGACATAAGTACAACTCGTTGGGGAAATAGATCCACAACAGTTGAGTCTGCATCAACTCCAGTGGCATCAAATTGTGATTCTGAAGGTACTTTAGAGATTACTGAAATTACGGATGAAAATCCTGACAAATAATTTTAATTAAAGGGATGGATGACTCCATCCCTGTTTAATAGATAATTATGAAATACATATATTTAACACTAATGTTTTTTTGTTTTTTGTTTTCATTTGATGCAAACTCCCAAAAAAAAGGTAGTCCAGCCATTGTAGAAAAATCAACCAAAAAAAAATCTGACGGGACAAAAACATCAAATCCAGTTAGTGGATTAAAGCTATTAGCCAAACATAAAAATAACATGATTGTCCTTAGATGGGCTCCGCTTAATCCTGATTTATGGATGTTAGGAAATCAGTATGGATATATTCTTGAAAAAACCGTGGTGAGAAGAAATGGAAAAACATTGCCTAAACCAGAGGCTTCAAGTCAAATCAAGCTACTTCCAGCTTCAAAAAACGCATGGGTAAGTCTTGCCGAGAGCGTAAAATATGCTAAAATTATTAAAAATTTTATGTTTGACTCTCCACTTCCCACCAGTGAAAAAGACACTTCGATTCTTCATAATGCTATTAAAGCTCGTCATGTTTTTTCACTTTTATGTGCCGACTTTTCGCCAGAGACGGCTCACTTAATGCGGTTGTCTTATACCGATTCCTTAGCAAAAGAAAATGAACTTTATCGTTACAAAGTCACGCTTAATGTACCAACAGACAGCGTCAAAGGTATGAGTGATGATTTAGTAGCAGGACTAAATTTAAATATCCCTCAATTTGCCCCAAAAGGATTAATTGACGCAGATTTTGCGGATAGTACCACTACGCTTAACTGGGAATATCCAAAGTTTAGCATTTTTTCGGCCTATAATATTGAACGGTCGGACGATAATGGCACTACCTATCAAAAAGTCAACCAAGACCCTTTTTTGCCTTTAGAAAATGCGCAAAGATTTCAGGAAATAGTTTACGGAAATAAAGTCCCTAAACTTCATAAAACATATTTATATCGTGTAAAGGGAATAGACCCTTTTGGAGATGAGAGTGAATCATCAAATAGTGTAAGTGTTTACGCATATCAAACTCGATTAGTGGGTGGACAGAACCTCAGTTATTCGTTCCCCAATAAGGATTATGTGGCATTAAAGTGGCAATTCCCTGACAGTCTAAATATCAATATAAAAGGCTTTCATGTTTATAAAACCACCAATATGAGAGACCTCAAAAAGGTTTCTAAACAAGTAGTACCAGTAGCTACTCATTACTTTTTGGATAATATCAAAGACAATGATGAAAATATGTTTTATATCGTTTCTGCGGTAGATTTGAGACAAAAAGAAACACAATCAGAGCCACTTTTAGTAATAATTATTGATACGATAGCCCCCATTAAAGTCTCTAATATGAAGGGAAAAATTGACAAAAAGGGTATCGTGAAAATTTCATGGAAAGCGGGACCCGATAAAGATATTTATAATTACAATGTGATGCGTGCTGAAGGACACGACCGTTACAAAATGTTTGTCATTAAATCCGCTCTATCAAGTGATACGTCATTGATTGATACTATCTCTCTCAAAGCTCCTTCTCGTAAAATACACTACATCATTATTCCGATTGACAACCATTCCAACGCCAGTAAAATCAATGATACATTAACCTTGATTCGTCCAGATATTTTTCCACTAGAACCACCACGTTTTGTTTCTAAATACGAAACAGATAGTAGTATTGTCATTGGCTGGGGAAAAAGCATTAGTGATGATGTTGAAATGTATAATTTATATAAGCGAAATATGCCTGATACTACCAAAAGGCTTTTGATTGCTTTTAAAAATGAAGTATACCAAAGCCAGTTTATTGATTTGGATTATCAAGAAGAACAAAGTATTCAGTATGTTTTACAAGCCGTTGACTGTGAAGGACTTAGTTCTGGAGATTCTTGTCGACTGGATATGAAAGTATATAAGCCCCTACGCATTGGAGCGGTCAATAATCTTTCAGTAAAACACCTAAAACAAGATAAAAAGATACACCTTCAGTGGCAGTATTTTTTAAGAAAACCTTTGTCAAGTTTCATAATTTTTAGGAAAAAAGAAGGTGGCTCTTTAACAAAAATTGGTGAAGTTGGTGGGGATGTTCGAGAATACTTTGATGATAAAATCCAAGCAGACAATACCTATACTTACTCAATCATTGCTTTTAGATTCGATAATATTCGTTCGCTTTCGGGAAAAGAAGTAATGATAAAAGTGAAGTAGCCCACTCTTCAAACGTCAAAATTATGTTAAAAATACTACCAATAAAATGTGTATGGATGAGTGTATTCTTGGGTTTCTATCTTTCTCAATCTGGCTTTGGGCAAGACCTTGAAGCCGAAGCCAAGAAGATAAAAGACCAAGTGAAAGCCCTAAAAGATGCCCCCAAGAAAATGTTGGAAGCGGGTGTATCCGTCAACGGTTCTATTTCCAATAATACAACCATCTACCAAAGCAACTCTTTGGTTGATGGACGTTTACCTTTTGAATCCATTTTGAGTGCGAACTTAAATTTTGATATTCTGGGTAAAATTAAAATGCCCTTAACGTTCAGTTTTAATAGTCAAAATATCAATTTTACCAATCCATTCAACAATCAGTTTCGATTTCAACAGCCATTTAACCGATATCAATTTAAGCCAACCTATAAAGGACTTACCCTAATTTTGGGGGTTGGGAGTATGACATTTTCACCATATACGCTCAACGGACATCGTTTTGAAGGAACAGGCATACAATTTAAACCTCAAAAACTTCCCTTCTATGTCAACTTTATGTTGGGAAATCTCAAAAAAAGTGTCAGGATTGATTCCACTTTAAAAACAGGCAATAATCAACCCGCTTACAGCCGAGATGGATTAGGCTTGCAATTGGGGTATAAGAAAAAATCTTCTGGTTTGGAGTTTTCTTTTTTCAAAGCCCAAGACGACCCTCTGTCTCTGGCATATAAAATAGATAATTATCAAACACCGCAGGGCAACGTTGTGATGTCATTTAAAGGGAATACTCTCCTCAAAGACAAACTGAGCTTGATGGCAGAAGTTGCTTATTCGGGTATTACCCAAGACATTCGTAATGCCAGCGAAGAACCTGTCAGTAGTCAGTTTTCGTATTTTAATTTACTCCATACAAACCGTTCAACCATTTTCAAAACCGCTCTAAAAACCGCCATTGCCTATAAAACCAAACAAATGAATCTTGGTTTCGACTATTCCCGCATCGACCCCAACTATCGAACCTTGGGTTCATATTACTTTTTGAATGACTTGGAGATTTTTAATACCAATGTCTCGACCCAACTCATGCAAGGCAAATTAATGCTAATGGCAAGTGTGGGCAGACAGCGTGATAATTTAGAAAAAACCAAAACCCAAACACTTTCCCAATGGATTGGGAGTAGCACCCTCAATTACGCCCCCACCCAAGATTTTTTGATGAACCTTGCCTATTCCAATTCGAGTAGTTTTACCAATTTACGAACGGACTTAGAATACCTCACGACCGTCCCATCTTATGCAGGATTAGACACCCTTGGATATCGACAAATCAATCAAAATTTGATGGTAAACATGATGCGAAATCTCAAAATGCGACCTGATAGTACCAAACGCACCCTAATGGTGAATGCCTTGTTCCAAAACTCGCTAAATGCCCAAGGCGGATTGGTGCAGAATGCTACCATCGTCAGTACCAATACGCAATATACCGTTGTCAATGCCCAAAAAAATCTTACGTACTCCTTGGGTTTGAGCTTAAACCGAAATGATATTTTATTGAATCAAGAATGGCTTTTGGGTCCATCGCTAAACGCTTCTCGTTCTTTTTTCAACAAAAAACTCAAAACAAACGTGGGCTTAACGTTCCTGAAAACCTTTAAGTCCAATCATGCGAACAGTGGGATTTTTAATGCCCGCTTCAGTACCGCCTACAGCATGGGCAAGCATACGCTCAATAGCCAAGTGATGTATATGTATCAGAACATCACGCCCCTCCGTAAAAGCGATAAAGACCTCTGGAATATGACCGCCACGCTTTCATACCAGTACACCATCTCATACAAGAAAAGTTTTTTAAAGAAATGAACCAAGACCACAAGATAGATTCTCGATATATGAAGACCACAGCCCTCATACCCAAAACCTTCCGTTTGCTCCTGACCCTTTGGCTGCTGAGTTTCTCAGCCCGAAATATTCTTGCCCAATTTAATAATTTTCCCGTAACCTGCGCTGCATTTCTGAGCAGAGACAATAGTACCCCTGCTTGGCAATGGAGTAATTTCTATAATTCGAGCACCTTTTTGAACCTCAATTTATTGCTCAAAGACAATAAACAAGGGGGAGACGTTGATGTATTTGTGAGGGTTAAATTAGAAAGAGTTGGGATGAGTATATCAAACTCTCCTGATTTTGTGGCGACTAAACCCATCAAACTCAGTTTTGGATCGCTCAAAAGTTTGAGTGGGATCGATATTTCCGAGAATTTTTTGCCCCAAAACTTAGTATTGAGTGGTTTAGAAGACTCCTTTGTCAGACAAGGCGGCACGCTTCCCGATGGCTTGTGGACGATAAAAGTAACAGCCTATGAATTTGACGGAAGCCGTGGTTACCGACAGGTTTCCAACGAAGGCGTAGGCCAATTGATGGTTTTCTACGGACAACCGCCCATGTTGCTTGCCCCCGCCAACGCAAGCGAAATAGACAACAGTTTTAGCCCCAACGTACTGTTTAATTGGCTACCCAAAGCCACGGCAAGCATCGGAGGATTAAGCAATATTGCCTACGAGTTTGAACTCTGGGAATTGGGCGACAACGAAGACCCCAATGAAGTCGCCCTTGGCAAAACCCCAATATTTACCAAAACGGTGAGTTCACCGATGATGCTTTATGATGCCCACCAACAGCCCCCTTTGAAAACGGGTTTTCATTATGCTTGGCGAGTACGAGTGATAGATGCCACGGGCAATAATGCCTACGAGAACAAAGGATACAGCGAAGTGTGGACGTTTCGGTACGGCGTGAAGTGTAGTGATACGGGTAATTTACAAATCAAATTGTTGGGTGGACGTAGCTATCGTTTGACTTGGGACTATGCCAAAACTGCTAATAGTTACGAAATCAATTGGCGTGAGCGAGGGAAAAGTGACTGGCAAATAGAAAATAGCCATTACAATAATTTCGACCTAAAATTAGACGAAAGCCTTGCCTACGAATTTCGAGTACGAACGGTTTGCCAAAGTGGCGAAACAGGGGCATGGTCAGAAGTGATGGAATGGGAAAAGGCTGGCGGAAAACAAAGCCAGTCCAGTTCTGCCCGAATGAGTGTGGGTACGGGTTCGGTGGGCGGAACAAGCACTACCACCAGTACGCCCGAAGACGATTTAAACAGAGTTTTGAATCCTTTGGGGAATACGGTTACTTCGGGAGATACGAACCCAGACAAAGCAAATGAATTATTAAAAAAGCCAGATGATAATATTAAACGTTGTAACAGTGGGGTAAAAACTACCACCGCCAGTTGTGA
>Ga0114959_10004143_pt1 | contig 11209 bp, 7 predicted proteins | sample C_130625_EF_Meta_FD_87317 | JGI IMG/M metagenome (GOLD analysis project Ga0114959, IMG submission 87317) | Freshwater microbial communities from Lake Croche, Canada to study carbon cycling - C_130625_EF_MetaG | ecosystem: Environmental > Aquatic > Freshwater > Lake | place: Lake Croche, Canada...
AGGCGAAGCACCAGGAGCCCACCAAAAGATTCGGCCTTGTGCAATTTTTTGGGGGGTGACTACCAGGAGCCCGGCAAAAGATTCGGCCTTGTGCAATTTTTTGGGGGGTGACTACCAGGAGCCCACCAAAAAATTGATTTTGACATCGCCCGAAATCGTCGGACCGGCATCATCCCAAAGACAAGTATAGGATCCCCCTGAATCACCATGAACACGACGTACTGGCGCACGGTCCTTCAACAGAAAACATATACCCTGAACCTCATGCTCAGCGTATACGACATTGTGTGGTTGGTGGGCATCACGGTCTTTTACACCTGGTTGCGCCCGCGGTTTGGCAACGCGCTCATGGAAATCGTGGGCGAGGTCCTGCACGTGATGGCGGTGTTTTATTCGTTCTATACGATGTACCGATTTGAAGCGTTGCGCACCGTGTTTTTAGACGGTAAGAGCTTGGCACCTCACGCCATGAACCGAGTGGTCCAGACCCAGGTACAGGTCGTGTCACGGAATCAGACAAATCCCATCTGGGGATAAATCGCGCGCCGGACTTCGTTGCCGGTGTACTGTTGGTCACGCACCATTTGTTGAGTATAAATCACGCCACCCCAGTTGGGGTCCGCGGCGTTGGCGGACAGTCCCGCCGATGTGTCCGCGGTTTTTTTATGCAGCACATCCACGTCGGTGAATCGTCCCACGTAGAGACCGTAGGGATCGTAACTGTGGAGTCCGGTCTGGTTGAACCGCGGGTCCGTGTCCTTACCGGCGTCTTTCGCCTCTTCCACCCCGTCAGGGCGGGTCTCCATGGGCAAGGCGGGCAGACCCCCTTCCACGTAGAGTGGCGGCTGGTGATGCAGGTCCCAGATGGGCACCGATTCCAGGAAAGGCGGCGGCATGGGTGGACGGCCCTGCTGGCGCCACTCTGCCACGGAAGAGGGGGAGTAGGTGGGCGCGGGTTCGGGAGTGGGTATTCCGGGCGTCGGAGGTCTCCGCGACGCGGTCGTGGCTCCCGAAGTAGGCCCCATCGTGGCCTCCGTGTAGACGCGGTACACCTCCTGACCTTGGGTATTCACTTCCTGACGCAGGTACAGCAGGGGACAGTTGATGCCGGCGGCCTGTTGCTGGGCCACGTAGGTCTGGTATTCGTCCATGTTTCTAAACGTTTGCACCAGCTGGTTTTCAGGCAGCGTCGTGTTGTACAGGAAAATAATGTCGCCCTTGTTGACCAAGACGTTGGGGCAATTGGACGGTCCCGGGTCACCACCCTCCCGGACGCTGTAGGTGTCCGTGTTGTACGAATTAAAGGCCTCCGAGGCCCCCGACGCCGCTTCCTCGCGGGCCTGCTCCATAGTCCGGCCATTTAGAGAATAAAGAAACACGGCTAAAACACATAATATTATCAGCAATAAAAGGATAAACCGGGTAGAGAATTTCATCACTCCCTTCTATATAATGACCGTGCATAATATTACCGATATTCAGTCCCCCGCTACCACAGTACTAGACACGATTTACGAGATTTACCTTTTTTTGCTGTTTGTGGCCACGTCCACCGCATCCGCTTGCCCACAGGGCATGGATTATATACTTACGTTGGATGGGGTGCCCATCCACATCCACAATATCATCCCGTGGCAAAGCGAAGCTGGTGGCGGGTGCGGAGGCGAAGCTGGACCCGGCGCCCCTTGGTACACCCTCCAGTACGAGTATAAGAGCCATGAACTCCGGGGACTGCAGCATCAAGTGACGGTGTCCAACACAGGGGAAGCCTATGCCAAGCCCCGGGACCAGTACCAGTTTCGCATCACCGTGATGTCTACATCTCCCGGTTCGGTTCTACCAAGATGAAACGCGTCCCGTCGCGTTTGCAGACGATTTTGCCCTGGATGTCCCCCACAAACCGCATTTTCACCAGGTCGGTTTCCATTTTTTGTTCGTACTTTTTGTAGTTTTCGGACATCAGTTCAATGGGGCACATGCCGAGCCAATCGCAGTAGAACCGAATCCACCAGTTGAAGATGGGGTCGCTGATGCCGTTGAGCAGCCCCCAGTCGTAGACGTCGTTCTCGTGGTGTTTGACATGACGGTCGGGTTTCAGAAACAGGCCGCATTGGTACAGGCAGTCAAAGTACCAAGGAATATAACGTTCATGATGACGCTCGTGCATGTATTTATGCGAAACCGGCGTCAAAATCAAAAACACGTACCAAATGTAGAGAAAGACCTTGGCGTCGGTATTGAGTACCAAGAATTCTATGAGGGGGATGAAGAATAAGAGCAAAAAGATGATGGTGAGCATGGCGGTGCTGTCGTCCACATCTTGCCAGTTGGAGGGAAAGTAGTGGTGGCAGGACGAGTAACCATATATGACCGGAATCACCATGTAGCCTTCGTCGTCAGTCGCAAATTCCGCGCTGGAATAGGCATTGTCCACAAAGGTAATGTGCAAAAAGGTACTAAAGAGGTCGGCAAAGAAGATCGCCGCCACGAACATGAGCGCCAGTCTGGGCCAGAAAAACCGGCCCTTCATGGAGGAAATATGGGCGACCAGGGGTACCAAGATCACGAGTACCAAGAGAGGCGCCAGGAGTTTCAACACCGAAATGAGACCTGTGGGTAAAATCCACTGCTTCTTGGAATAGAGTCCCGCCTGCGTAAAGGTGGACAAGTAAACGGGTTCGGACACGGCGGAATTCATGGTAGACGGGGGTCCTTGCTACGGGTCCTCACTACGGGTCCTTGCTACTATTTACGGCTATAATAGGGTTTTTAATCTGACCTGGGCCCGACCCCTCCCGCCCTCACTCATCAAAGACATGTATAGGATCATATACATCTCCCTGATGGGTTGGATGCAACGGAGAGAGGTGAGGGGAGCAACACGGCCCAGGTAAAATTGAATTGCAGGAGGGCCAGGAACCATAACGAAGTAAATACGAAACGTTAGATCCTACCATGCCTACCACTCAAGCCACCACCACCGCCACCGCTACAGCCATGGTGACGCGCAAGCGCAACATCCAGGGCAAGTCGGTCCGCTTGTTGGATTTCCACGTCTCGGACGAACCGGAAGAGTCGGAGCCCGGGTCGCCGAAATCGGACCCGGATGCGCCGAAGCCGCGTCCGGGGACCCGGTTCACCATCCAGATGTTTGGCATCAACGAAAAGGGCGAGACCTTTTCCATCTTTGTCACCGATTTCCAGCCGTTCTTCTACGTCCTGGTCGCCGACCACTGGGGCCAGGACCATTGCAACACGTTCCGTCGCGAACTTTTGGCTAAACTGGGGGGCGGCGGTCGGGCCGAGGCCAACCTGGTCGGCGTGGAATTGGCCGAATTCCACAAGCTCTACGGGTTCACAGCGGGCAAGCAGTCCAAATTCGTGCGCCTCACCTTCCGTAATGCCATGACCATGATGCGGGTGCGCAATTTCTGGTATGTGAGCTTGCCTGCCAAGACGGAGGGCGCCTGGCCCGAACGTAAACTGGTGCCCCTGGTGTCTCAGGGTTGCCGGTTGGCCCTCTACGAGAGCCGCCTGCCGCCGTTGCTCCGATACTTTCACTTGACGCAGCTATCGCCGTCGGGGTGGGTCTTCGTCCCTCAGCATACGTTGACCGCGGAGGCGACCACGACCTGCAAGTACGAGTATAGGTGCACTCTCAAAGACCTCATTCCTCAGCCCGACAAGGAGACCCGCGTTCCTTACAAGATTTGCAGTTTTGATATTGAGGCCAGCAGCAGTCACGGCGATTTCCCTTTGCCCATCAAGACGTACAAGCGGTTGGCGACCCAACTGGTGGACATTTTCGTGCAGCAGACCGCGGCCCAGACGCACCTGGGTGCCGAGCAGGAGAAATTGCTGGTGAAGCGCATCGTGTTGGCGGCGTTTGGTCACGGCAAGTTTTCCGACGTGGATTTGGTATATCCCAAGGAGGGCAAGATACCGAGTCGCCACAAGTTGGAAACGTCCTTGCTTCCGCGATGGCTGGCGCACGTGTGCATGCATCCGGACGGAACTCCCATGACGACGGTACAGGGTTCCCGGGTCATGTCCATTGAAGGCATGTTTGAGAAGATGAAGCCGGACATGGAGTTCGGCAACGCCGAAGACGATGGCGACGGAGGAGAGGACGACGGCGAGGGTCTGGACCTCGCCGACATGCAGGTTTACGAGTACGACGAGCCTGACCCCGAACTCAAACTCGGGATGGATTCCTCTTCGCATACGTGTTCCAAGGCGGCGTCGGAACAACACGAAACCACATCAAAATACAGTGAGAAAAAGGAGCCGACAAAGGCCCCAAAAAAGAGCGTGTCCAAGAGCATGGCGGCAACGGCGGCAACCTCACATATAACCGTATTGGATATCTTAAAAAGCCGCGATTATACCCGCGACGACAAAATTGGGGTGGTCAACACGGCCTTTTGTGCCCCGGAAAACGGGTTTCCGGCTCTGGAGGGCGACCGCGTCACCTTCATCGGGTCCACGTTCATGCGGTACGGCGAACCCGAACCCTATTTGAACCACTGCTTGGTGTTGAACACGTGTGACCCGGTGCCAGGAGCGGTCATTGAGACGGTCACCAACGAGCGGGACCTCCTCACACAGTGGACGGAACTGATTCAACGGGAGAACCCGGACATTGTGATTGGCTACAACATCTTTGGTTTTGATTACGAGTTCATGTTCCGGCGGTCGCAGGAGACGGGGTGCGTCCACGAATTCCTGGCACTCTCGCGCCGACTGGCCCCCGAGGACGAGGACGATGAGGCGGCGGCGGGCGGCGACGAGGCCGCCGCGGAGCCGCGGCTGGAAAACACCAAAATCGTGCTGGCGACGGGCGAGTACGACCTGCGGTACCCGAGTACCCCGGGCCGACTGCAGATTGACATGTACACGTATTTCCGCCGGGATTTCAACTTGGCCTCGTACAAATTGGACGACGTGGCCGGGCAGTTCATTCGGGACGACATCAAGCAGGTACGTTTGGCAGGCGAGGGTGACGAGGCCCGCACCGAGTTGTACACCAACAATGTGGTGGGTCTGCATACGGGCGACTACATCCATCTGGAGATTTCGGGGTTCACCAGCGACTATTTCCGCAATGGTCACAAGTTCCAGGTGGTGGACATGTACCCAGCGACTGCGGAAGCCAGCGGAACCAGCGGAACCAACGGATCCAAGCAAGTCGTCTGTATTGCGGGACACGAGCCCGAGCTCCTGGAAAAGCACCAGAGTCTGAAATGGTGCATGGCCAAGGACGATGTATCACCTCAGGACATTTTCCGGCTGGCCAACGGGTCGGCGGCGGACCGCGCCCGGGTCGCCAAATACTGTATTCAGGATTGCAACCTCGTTCACCACCTGCTCAATAAAATAGACGTCATCACGGGCTACGTGGAGATGGCGCGGATTTGCAGCGTGCCCATCTCGTTCTTGATCTTCCGGGGCCAGGGAATCAAATTGACCAGTTACGTGTCCAAAAAATGCCGCGAGAAGCATACGCTCATGCCGGACCTAGAAAAGTCCTACGAAGCCGACGGGTACGAGGGCGCCATTGTCTTGCCGCCGAAATGCTCCATGTATATGGACAACCCGGTCGCCTGCCTGGACTATGCGTCGCTGTACCCGTCCTCCATGATCAGCAACAATCTGTCCCCCGACAGCAAAGTATGGACCAAAGAATACGACCTGGAAGGTAACCTCCTCCGCGAGACGGGCGAAAAACACCCCAAGACCGGCGCGTATATTTACGACAACCTGGAACACCTGGGCTACAAATACATTGACGTGACGTTTGACACGTTTCAGTGGCGACGCAACCCGGAGAAACCCCGGGCGCAGGCGGTCAAGACCAAGACGGGGACCAAGATTTGCCGCTGGGTGCAGCTGCCCAACCACCAGAAGTCCATCATGCCGGCCATCTTGGAGGAACTGCTGCAGGCCCGGGCCAACACCCGCAAACTCATCAAGAGCGAGAAGGACCCGTTCATGCAAAACATTTTGGACAAGCGACAACTCGGTTACAAGGTGACGGCCAATTCCCTCTACGGTCAGTGCGGCGCGCGGACGTCCACCTTTTACGAAAAGGACGTGGCGGCGTCTACCACGGCGACCGGTCGGCAGATGATTACCTACGCCAAACGCATCATTGAGGAGGTCTACGGCGACCTGGAGTACACGACCGAGGACCAGAGCGACGTCAAATGCTGTGCCGAATACGTGTACGGCGATTCGGTAGCGTATTATACGCCGGTCACCATCCGCGTAGGCCATCATGTCCGCATCTGCACGATTGTGGACGTGGCCAAACAGTACGGCATGAACCGATGGATAAAGTCGGCGACCGACTCCGACCCTGTACCCAAGGAATACTGCGAGCTCAATCTCATTCCGGTAGAGAGCTGGACGGACCAGGGCTGGACCCGCATCCACCGGGTCATCCGTCACCGTCTTGCGCCCCATAAACAGATGGTGCGCATCATCACGAACACGGCCATGGTGGACGTGACTGACGACCACTCGCTCCTCACGGCAGACGGGCAACCGATTTCGCCAAAAGAGGTCAGCCTCAACACGCCGTTGCTGCATCGCAATGTCCAAATGAATCGTATAGGAGCCAACGCCGATTTCGTGTCCGAGGGCATCATGCGTCTAAAGAACCCGGCCTTTCTCCGGGAGGGGACCTATACCTTCCATTACCCGGATTCCAACGCCTGCCGCCAGCAGACCCAGGTGGAAATCGCCGAGCACTATTTCGCCATGCATCAGATGGGGTACGAGGTCAGGATGGAAGCCCACGCGTCTACGAACTCGGTCATCCTGCACGCCCGGTCCCGCCCCCCTGGTCCCACCACGGACCTGCAGAGCAATCCGTCCACCGTCCAAAAGATAGAGGTCCTGCCGGCGTACGGCGACGAGTACGTCTACGATTTCACGACCGAGAATCACCATTTCGCGGCGGGCATCGGCAACATGATTGTCCACAATACCGACTCGGTCTTCTTCACGTTCAATCTCAAGCACCCGCAGACGCAGGAGCCCATCCGGGGCAAACGGGCGCTGGAACTGACCATTGAAATCGCGCAGGACGCCGCCAAATTGTGCACACAGTTTCTGAAACCGCCCATGGAGCTGTCGTACGAAAAGACCCTGATGCCCTTCATCTTGCTGTCCAAGAAACGGTATGTGGGCATGCTCTACGAGACCAATCCCAACAAAGGCAAGCTCAAATACATGGGTCTGTCCCTCAAGCGGCGCGATTCCTGCGACTACCTGAAAGACACGTACGGCGGGATTCTCAACCGGCTCATGAAGGAGACCGACGAAAACGCCCCGGACGGAAAAACCAACATTCAACATGCGGTGGAATTCTTGGACCGGTCCCTGCAGGACCTCATTGACGGCAATGTCCCGATGGAGAAGCTGACCATTACCAAAGCGCTCCGCGGCCACTACAAGAACCCGCAGCAGATTGCCCACGCCGTGTTGGCGGAGCGCATCGGGCAACGGGACCCGGGTAACAAGCCTAAACCTGGCGACCGCATGAAATTCGTTCATGTGGTCCATAAAAATGCTAAAGCCCTCCAGGGCGAGAAGATTGAGGTGCCCCAGTACGTTCTGGAGAACAAGCTCCGGATTGACTACACGTTTTACATCACCAACCAGCTCATGAAACCGCTTCAGCAGCTGTTTGGCCTGGCCCTGGAACCCATTTGCCGGTTCAACAACAAGCATATGATGGTTCGCACCATCCGCAAGGACATTGCCGAGATAGAGCGCGAGTACGGCGATTCCATAGAGGTCTTCATGAAGAAACGGGAAAAGTACTGTTCGGCTAAAGTCAAGACCCTCCTGTTTGACCGGTACCTGGTGGACATTGATAATCAGAAAAACGGGTTGCGCACCATCCAGTCTTGTTTTCAGGCGGCGCCTTCGGCGCTAACCGCAGCAGCGCCCCCGTCCGCCGCCATTCCGAGCCAGCGCATGGTGACCCGTCGCCGAGTGACCGCGACCACATAACCCATGACCGTTTTCCGGGTCCGACAATAAAAACAAATCCCCAATGAATGTATAGGATCCTCCCTCTCCCTTTTTTTTTTACCCACATCATGAGCAACTCGCCACCGTTTTCGTCATCTACAAGCATGGGCTTGGGCACCGTGGCCGGCATGAACAAGGGCGCCGTCTTCGGGGACCAGTCGGGGTCCTCGCGTGTGGACCGCTTGCGTAACCGGGCCCTCTTGGCACACAAGTTGTCTCAACCCAAGAGTGGACCGGTCAAAAACGAGCGGGAAAAGAACAGCCGTTTAGAGGCTTTGACCCGGACCCGGGCCGGCGGCTATGTGGCACCGCCTAAGGTGCAACATAGCAAGGTCAATTTGCATACGTTTGGACACTACCCCACCTCTTCGCACAGCTAATCGTCGTCTCCTGCCTCTGCTCCTCCTGCGTCCTCGTCTCCTCCCTCGTCCCCGTATTCTTCCATGTGCACCATGGAGGCGGTGGACACCTTTTTTCCGCCGATCAGGTCAAAGGTGTCGCTGTTCTTGTCCAAGAAGCGGTACATGCGCTTGATGTCCAACCGATTGATGTCGGTGGCCTGAAACAACTCGTCCAGATGCTCAAATACTGTTTGGGTCCCGGTTCCCGCTGCCGCTGCCGCTGCTGCCGCTGATGCGGCGCTGGCCGTTTTCTGCGAGGCCAGCATCTTCATGCCGTCGGCACTGATACCCAATAACAGGCGCAATTCTTGGAAAAAGGCCACCACGTCCTTCTTATCCATGTCCAGTTCTTGGCACATGTTGTACAAAAACAGCTGGTTGTTGTATTCGGTGGAATATTTGGTCAGTACCTTGGTGAAACGGACCTCGTCGGGCTGGAACCGGTCCGCCAGCTCCGGAAACCGGGTATGATACAACCAATTGTTGTAAAACGTCTTGATCATGGAGCTCATTTCGTTGAAAATCCAGATTTGGTTTTGGAAGGTGACCCGGTCAATGTAGTCGGCAAAACACAGATTGTCCAAGAAGGCATTGTAAAAGGTGATGGCCTCCTGGGGGGAATGCGCACCGACCTGGTCCCAGAGGGGATCCACCATGTTTTCGTGGTAGAGGAGGGAGACAATGGTGCGGTCGGTTTCGTTCAAAACTTGGTTATGTTGATCCAGCGGAATGTACGTATTGAGAAGTCGGTGCGTGATTTTCTTGGCGTCGTCGTTGTAGGTCTTGATCTGAAAAATATTTTCCAAGATGCTGCGATCCTCCAAGAACTGGGGGCGCGTCCGGTACATGTGCTGAATAAACACGAATTTGCGCATGTCACCCTGAATAAAGTCCAAGATGGTGGAGAGGCAGTCGGCCCGAGGAGGTCGTCCCCCTTCCGGCGCAGTGACCACGTGGTCCAAGATGACCGCCATCTGGTCGCGGGTCGGCGCCTTGAGTTCAAACACGTTGCAGACCTTTTTGAGCTCCTTCATCTTCTTGTCCACATAGTAATTGCCGATGCAAATGATGGGGTTCAGGGTCACGTGCTCCAATTTCTGTTTCTTGGTCTTTTTTTGCCGGATGAGTTTGATGAGGGACGTGATGCCGCGTTTGTCGCCGTTGTTCATTTCGTCAATTTCGTCCATGACGATGGCCAACGGTTTCTTTTTCCGGTTCATCATGGAGAGCACGTTGCAATTGGACACATTGTTGCAGGTGATGGTATCAATGAGCGCCTTGTTGCGCACATCCCCGGCATCGTATTTGATAATGTCGTAATTGAGGGACTCCAAGAGCCGGGTCACAAACTGGGTCTTGCCGCATCCGGGCGAGCCGTAAATGAAAATCCCCTTTTTGAACGTGAGTGTGCGGCACTTTTCCTCAAAAGATTGCAATATTTCGGTAATCTCTTGGGCAATATGGTCACGCTGGAGGATACGGTTCAAAAATGCCGCATCAAGTGGTTGAACCGGCGGACCCATTCACACGATAAGAGGGGAAGGTACTGATTTGTATGATACAGACAAAACGTTTAGGCGGTTTTTTACGTATAGGATTCAGTAACTACAACGCGTTATTATTGGAAATAGCCTGATGACGTAGGCCACCCAAGCAACCGTGATACGACCGATTCCGGCGGGGTAACCAATTTATGTCTATGAATCGCGTCGGTTTCGGTTTTTGTGCTCGCCTTATATTCTGCATTCAAGGGGGTAGCCGTACCACAGGGGCCACAATGGTCTTGGTTGGAATAATCCACCATCTTGAGCGTCTTATCTTCATTCATCAGACGCCAACGACCCAAGAACAAGGGCGGGGGACGACGAATAACTGACTTTATGACCGTGATAACTCTAGAAAACATGGTAATATAGTTGTAATAGTAAGATTACTTTACATCCTTGAAAAGAGATTCAAGGATGTATGTTTTTGGTCTCAGCTTGGTAATAACAAACGGTTAACGACCGAACTTGCTGAAATCCGCCGTCACGGGCATGAAATTGGACGACGGACGACCGGCCAACGCCCCGTAGTAGTTGTTGAGACCCGGCCCCGGGGCCATACCGTAGGCACCCGGGATGCCTTTGTCGTCGCATGCGGCCCGTGCGCGCTTGGGTCCCGATGGCGTCGGTTCCTCTTCCTCTTCAGGTTCTGCCTCATTGTCTTCCTGGTTCGCCGGTGCCGGTTCGGCCCCGCCTTGACCCCTTCCACCACGGTCAGAACCACCGACCCGCCCTTTTTGACCCGTCAGGTCGTCCACCGTGTTGTTTATGATGCTTTCCGCTCCTCCGATGGCCTTGTTGGCGACACCGGCGACGTCGCCGACCACGGCCGGAATCACCTCCTTGGGCACGTCCAGCACGTCCGAGGCGAGTTGGTTCACACCACTGATGGCCCCCAGACCCAGGAGAGTGGTCCCGACCACGGCGGTATCTACCACATCCCCCACCGTGTTTTCGGCGCCAATGATGACGGAGCTGATGGGTCCCGGGCCTCCGTAACCACCGTTGCCCCAGCCCCCCGGCCCCCGATTGACGGTATAGGAGCTCGCAATCAGGCTGGCCAGGCTGTTGTTTCCGGAGCCGGAAGTCCCCGTTTGGCACGAAGCACACGGCGTGGCCCCTCCGTTGCAAGTGCAAGACGGGCAGGCGGGGCACACTGGAGGCACAATCTGGGTCTTCAAGATGTATTCGTTGCGGTTCGGGCCCGGCGTCGTGACCGGG
>Ga0114959_10004147_pt1 | contig 11205 bp, 9 predicted proteins | sample C_130625_EF_Meta_FD_87317 | JGI IMG/M metagenome (GOLD analysis project Ga0114959, IMG submission 87317) | Freshwater microbial communities from Lake Croche, Canada to study carbon cycling - C_130625_EF_MetaG | ecosystem: Environmental > Aquatic > Freshwater > Lake | place: Lake Croche, Canada...
CCTTCTTCAAATCTGTCATAAACCCTTCATTCTCTTCGGGGTACCGCTTCATGAGGTATGTGGAAACACACGCCCCAAGAACCGAATCTCCAAGATGTTCCAAACGCTCATATGATTCATCGAACAATCCTAGACAGTGTTTTGGACATTCTGCAAGTTGAGCGGATTCGCCGGTAGGGCTTGTATACTCTGCTCGCTTTACATACGAAGAATGAACCATAGCTTGTTGAAACAGTTCATTTTTTTGAACTCTGTAATCAGAATTATGCTTCAGAAGAATCGCATGGATATCTGTATTGGTAAACAGGCGATTTTTAGGATTGAACGGATTATAAAGAATTGGACTTGCCATTTAGTGTTTACGGTTCTTGCGCTTTAAAGTTCGTTTTTTGCCAGCAGCTTTAGATGCTAAAACTCGTTCAACGACCACATCAAGTTTACGCCAGTTATCTAAAAAAAGTTTGGCATTTATGGAATCAGATTCCTTGAGTGTTGTTAAAGCAGCGGTAAGGTTTTCTTCTATAGCTGGCTCATACTTTTCAATAAGTCCAGGAAGTTGCGCAGTCACAAATGCAAGTGCCATTACTTCTTCGTACGAATATTTCGACGAGTCTTTCCTCCTTTTGTAGGTCCTTCAGATAAACTTGAAAATAAAAACGACCATTTTTGTGGAGAAGGATCGACAGTACTTGGATTTAAAAACCATAAAGTCATTGCCGCTTTCTTTTCGGGAGTATCATCTTCTTCGGAAGCACTTAAGCGAAGAAGACCACTAACTGCAAGTTCTTCTCCTTCCTTTAACTGATTTTCGTATGGAGCTTTGGCTTCTTCCTTGGGTGATAAATCTACTTCCCCTATTTTTTCCTGCAAACTTTCATAGATTTGAATCATATTCTCGTGCAGATTTCTTGGGTCAATACATTTAGATGTTCCAGCTAATTCAATTAGTCGACCTAATTCAACACTTCCTTTATTGATAAAATCCACAATCTTTTGAACTCGATCAGTCATAAACTGTAAGCGCTGAGACTTCCAATTTCTCTCAGTTAAATAATCCTTCATGATATTGGCTTTAATGATCTCCTTGCCTTCATTGAATCGCGCTTGATATGAAGAATTGTCAAAGTTTTGATAAATCTTACCTAAATTAAGTGCAATCATATTTTGGTCAACTTCCCATACTGGTTCATCATACGATCCGATATTTTGAATATACTGGTCATCACTTTTTACCATATTACAATACTGATGTGCCCATTCATATTCAAGTTTTAGAGCTTTCGTTTTTCCAGCTGTAACATTCTCAATTTTTGGGTCGTATAAATCTAGGAAAAACCTAGCTTGGGCGATTGGAAGGATGTGTTCGCATGCAGGTTCGGTTCCAATCCCCGAAGTTTCAGATTCGTCGTCACTTGGTATGTCTATAGATAGTGGTCTTGTCCTCTTACCTTTAACACCTCCTAAAACTGTCCCTGAAACAATATCCGTTCCACAAATCCAGCATGGTATTCCTTTCTTCCATTCGCCAATAACATTCGTGCACTGAGATGTTGGAGTAGCTAATTCCCAAATCTTACGAACTCGTTTTTTTCCTTTAATAATTATTTGTCCAGTTTCATCTTTCAATCCATTATTAAAAAGTTCAACTGCTTCTTCTCCAAACAGATACCTTGCCATAACAATTGCGCTTCTATCATAACAAGCTACATCTTTAGGCGGATCATAAATAGATCGTTTTAATTGAAAAAGTGTTTGCTTAATTTTTGTTGCCAAATCTTTATCTTTTGCTTTTGCAATCTTTTTAGTTTTTATTTCGGATTTAGCAGCTATATCTTCAAGTTTTTTAGCTGAAGGAGTTGATTTTCTTGCAGATCTTCGTCCTATTGGTTCTAAAGCATTGATTTCTATAGGAGAATCTTCCATTACATTATTATTAGCTAATCTTCTTCAGGAACAGCCCGAGTGAAACTGAACTCTGACGAAACAAGCTTCGTCTTTTGAGCCTCTAGAATGAACTCTAAGCATTTTTCAGCACTTGGGACATTTGTTGAATTAAAGTAGCGCTCAAGCAGATCCTTAAGATCCTTCTTTGATAGAGACCAAGGCTTTGACCATTCCTGAGGCCGCTGAACCGTTATAGTTGATCCATCCTCTTCAATCTTTAGTTTACGAAAATCCCGAAACTCTTCAACCTTCATTAGGTCAGCGAGTTCCATCTCGACAATCTTACGAGCCTCGCGCTTAGCATACACTTCAGTATTAAGTTCACGAAGCTCATTGTCTACCTCACGATACTGTTTCACACATCGTTTTAGATCTTTAATTGCCTCTTCCATTCTTAGATGATTCCAAGGCTTTAAGAAACTTATCCATTTTCAATATAATGTTCTTCGACGAGATAGAAATCGAGAATCTGCGTAAAGTGTATAATAAAGAACACAAGCAATCTATCCCTAAAGGAAACGCTCAAACAGTATGGAAGAACATACAAAAACGACTTCACGACCAATGTGATTCGGGTGCAGCAGAATGTATAATCAATTCATTACTTACCAAACCAAAGGCTCCCGAGGCCTGGAAAGGTAACCCTGAAGAATGGTTATCGTCTGTCGATATCGATGCTGTCGAGAAACAGTTTGCCACCGTATTTTCAGATTATTATTATGTGGGAACGGTCCCTATAGATTTTGGAAAAGAGTCAGCGACCGGATCGTGTATTGTAAACTCGCTGTGTTCGCTCAATATTGAAGGATTGTATAAGAAAGGATATCGCCGTATCGGAATAGTATTTAATACTGATGTCAGTACTGGTCCGGGTCAACATTGGATTGCCCTGTATTGCGATATTCGTCCTGAACTAGTTTTTCCCCGTATAACTTTCTTTGATTCGTATGCTGATCGACCCTCAAAAGAAATTATACATTTAATGAAACGATGGAAGACGGCGTGGGATGCTACGAACATTCATTCCAAGCCAATGGCTACAACCTACAATAAAACTCGTCACCAGTATGAAAACTCGGAGTGTGGAATGTACAGTCTATACTTTCATTACTGCTGTTTATTGGGTATCCCAATGAAGAAACGAGTTCCCGATGAAGTTGTGCGTGGCTTTCGTGGAGCTCTCTTTCGTATATAATCACAAATGGGTTGGCGCGAATATGTTGTTGTAATATCAGTTTTGGCATGTATTGGAGCCGTTGTCTATTGTTTTTTTGTGGCTATTAATTCGTGGTATACTTATTAATGGGTGCTCGAGAATACATTATTATAGGAACAGTCGCTGCTTTTGTGATTGTTCTTCTATGGGCTGTAATTGGATCTATTAATTCGTGGACTAAATAACAATGGACTGGTTCTCATTGTCAGCACCTCTAATAGCACTACTAATCGTCGTAATCGGCTATTGGTTGTACTTATCATTCACGCCATCCGAATCTAAAGCTTTGGCTTCTGCGAAACCAAACTTTGCAGCCTACGAGAAGGTTACAAAACTTGCACCTTTAGGATGCCCACAAACGCCGGTTTACCGTCTGTGTGATTTCTTTGTAGCGGCTTCTTCATATTCAGTGTTTCCAGGCGCCAAGATTTATGATTATGTGTCCGATCAGATTATTCCACTAGTTGTAAAATCGGGTGCACGAATGATAGAACTGGATGTGTATGCTGATGAATCTGATAAACCGGTTGTTGGTTTGAAAAATCAGAACCTTGGAACAGATTACGCTTATAATACTGTCCCTTTTGAAGCTTGTTGTGTAGCTTTGGGCAATACTGCTTTCAACTCTGTCACTTCCCCCGTATCGTCTGATCCATTCATTTTAAGCTTGGTGTTTCATACGAACAAAACGACCGTTTTGAATGCATGTGCCGAAATACTCAAAACAACTTGCCGACCATATTTACTTGATACCGAATACAGTTATCAGCGCCGCAATTTGGTGGTAGAGCCAGTGTGCAATCTCCAGCGCAAACTTGTTATTGTTTCGGGTGGCGAAGTGAAAGGAACTCTCATGGAAGAGCTCATCAATATTTCTTGGGCTACATCTCATTTAAGGCGATTGACTTACACTCAAGCCTCGCAGCCTCATGATTCGGATGAATTAATTAACAATAACCGTAACCATATTACCATGGTTGTTCCCGATATTGGGGATGACTTGGTCAATTTTAATCCCCAAATCCTCTTTTCTTACGGATGCCAGTGGATTATGATGAATTATGGATCCGTCGATACAGCAATGGAAAACTATATTGGCGAGTTCCAGGAGAACAGTCTAGTCCTAAAACCAGCTCCACTACGACCTCTGCGTCCCAAAAAGTTCAAGAAACCCACTTTACCGGATCCTTCAGTTTCTTTTCAGCCCATGCGTAAAACGAGCCCGATCTATGATGTTGTAGTATAAAATCTATACCTTAAAACAAAATGGCAAACAAGTGGCTCATGCATGTCAAGCGCACGATGAAGACAATGAAGAGCCGCGGCACCTACAAGAAGGGTGATGGCCTAAAGAAGGTGATTCTAGAGGCTAAGAAGTCGTACAAGAAGCACAAGGGCGGTGATTCTCCCACTTCACCCACGGCTTCTCCGTCTACTTCCCCAGTAAGTCCCGCGGTAGCTGGACGCCGCCGTGGACGCAAAGGAGGAAAGACTCAGCGCCGTCGCAAGTAGGCATTTTCAGAAAAAAAGAGTGTAAGGAACATATAAAGACAAAATGGGTGGAGGATTGCTTCAATTAGTAGCCTACGGCGCCCAAGATGCATACCTTTCCGGGAATCCTCAGATTACCTTCTGGAAGGGTCTGTTCAAGCGCCACACCAACTTCGCGATGGAGCCTTTTCGCGTGAATTTTACTGGCCAGGCTGCTTGGGGTACTAAGCATTCAGCCGTTCTAGGTCGCCATGCCGATCTCCTATACACAACTTACCTAGAAGTTGTCATGCCCACTGGACTATTCAATAACGATCAGGGTCGTCTAGGTTACAATCTTATCAAGTATGTAGAACTCAACATTGGCGGACAGGCGATCGACCGTTTGTACGGTGAGTGGCTATATTTATGGGATGCTCTGTCCAGCGATCTAACTACTTCCAAGAAGCTTTGGAACATGGTTGGCGCTGGTCCTAATGTAACCGGTGCGGTTTCCCAGGCTTACACGAATGATATTAATGGCAACACGAATGTATTAAATACAACGGTAACACTTACGGATGGTTCTACAGTCTGCAACACCGGTGCTGGAAACTCGGGACACCAGTCACTACCCAATATTCTATACATCCCACTCACCTTCTTCTACACGCGCAACCCTGGTGCTGCCCTACCACTTATTGCCTTACAGTACCATGAGGTCAAGATTGATCTCCAGTGGAACTCGGTTGATTTTATTAAGGGAAACTTTACAAATAACTTTGCCGATGGTTCAAGCGGTGTCTCATTCCCTACCCAGCCAATTCAGGCTGCGATTTATGTAGATTACATTTACCTCGATACTGAGGAGCGCCGTCGTATGGCTCAGCAGTCCCACGAGTACCTCATTGAGCAGACGCAGTACAACGAGGATAAGGGTATTTCATCATACAATAACCGTATTGACTTAACATTCAATCACCCAGTCAAGGAGATTGTGTGGGTTGTACAGCCTTCAGAGTACACGAACTGCAAGCTTCCTCTGACAGGACAGAGCTCGCTCCGACGCTCGGCAACTCGTCTACAGCCATTCACATACGATGTCGATGCCGTTTTTGAGCAGCACCTACAAATTAACGGTCAGGACCGTCTATCCAAGCGCTATGGCGACTACTTCAACACAGTGCAGGCCTACCAGCACCACACTGGTCTTTGTGCTACCGTTCAGTCTTCGACGGGTCTACCAATTCACCAGTCCGGTATTTACTTGTACTCTTTTGCTCTGCGCCCCGAGGAGCACCAGCCATCAGGTACTTGCAACTTTTCACGCATTGATACGGCTACTATTGTAATGAGCATGAGCGGTAATGTAACTATGAATGAGGTCGTTGATAAGACATATGATGTACGCGTATACGCCGTCAACTACAACATTCTCCGCGTCATGTCCGGAATGGGTGGCCTAGCGTACTCGAACTAAAGTTCAAGTACCCGACTCCAACTAAAGTTCAAGTACCCGACTCCAACTAAACTTCAAGTACCCGACTCCAACTAAAGGATCTCTAATACATAGATAATGGAAGTCGACAAATTACTTGTCGTCGCCCATCCCGATGACGAAGTTCTTTGGGGTGGATTTAATTTAATGTTACAAACAGGATGGTTTGTGGTTTGTTCGACCAACATAAACAATCCCGTACGTTCGCGCGAATTTTTCAGAACTATGTCTTATGCTGCCGTGACAAAGTTTGTGATGTTTGATGTAGAAGATAAATATGTAGAAGAAGACGAGGAAGCCGATGCACTCTATGACGGTTCAGTCTTTGAAAAAGCGCTTGATGAACTTACAAAAAAGGAATGGAAGTTAGTTTTGACGCATAATGCTTCAGGAGAATACGGACACGCTCATCATCGTAAGGTTCACCGCATGGTGAAAGAGCGATTTCCAGAATCTAAGTTTTTTACTGGAGGACATACTTTGAGTGCTTCTGAACTTTCTGAAAAGAAGGAACAGTTGCAGTTCTATAAAGCGACTCAGGATATCTGCAATAAGATCTATAAAAATAAAGGATCATCGTTACGGAAACTTGAGCGCGAACACTACTTCCATGAGAAACCCTATCTCAAATACCATAAGGTTATAACTCCGGTAATTCACCAGATTTGGTTTGGGACTCCATTAGCGAAAACGAGTGTGCGATACAATTTGATGGCTGGAGTCAAAAAAGTAGCCGAAGAGAACGGGTTCGCATATAAATTATGGACGAACACAGAACTGACGCTCGAAAACTTTCCATTAACTTGGTACTATATGAAAACTGCCATTGAAACTGGTGAGGATATCGGTCAGTCTAGATTCGCACAAGTTGCTGATCTAGCGCGATACGAGATTTTACACCGATTTGGCGGAGTGTATATGGATTCCCTCTTTGAAATTGGATCTGAGTTTTGTGCGCATATCAAGAAACATTCGAACTTTGATTTGATTGTTGCAAACGAAGATCCGTGCGAACTAAAATGCAAATCTGAAGTTGGAAAATATATGTCCAATGGATTTTTTGCATGTATTCCCGGATGTATTGTTCTCAAGCGGTTACTTCACACTGCTACTTTAGAAGACATAGATTTTGAAGATGTGCATATTAACCAAACGACCGGACCATACTTTTTCCGGCGCGGAATCAAGCCCCGCGATAATGTACATGTGATCCCAACTTCTAAAGTTTACCCATTTATGGTCAATGATTCAGAGTACCGTAAGGGTACGCCAAATCAGTGCATTACTAGAGATGAAAAATTATTACATAATTGTTTGAAAGAGAAGTATTCCGATTCATTGGCAGTTTATCATTCAGGATTTGGAGGGTCCTGGAGCTGGTAGAGACTTCAGCTTTTCAAGGTAAAGAATAGCATCCATCAACTCTTCCTGTGCATGCTGAACCCAATCTAAAAATCCCAAATCTGTTCGATCTAGAGTTGTTCCATACTTAGCTTTTCCAAAATCTGCCCGTCTTTTAAATGCATCTATGACACTTGTAACTACAGAGTCATACTTGGATTTGGATTCTAATTGCTTCATGATTTCATTCGCAGTATTTTTACAACACTCGGCATCCATTGGCATTTTAAGTACTTAGAGTTGAATGTTAAAGTTATTCCATGAGAATATCTGCCATATTCACGACATCATCTTTGGCCTGTTCCTGCTCAATAAGAAGGTTGACGGCATTACGCTCAGCCTCAAATACCGAATGATCTTCTTCCGTTCCTTCTGGAAGTTTAGTCTCATCCACAAGAATATCTACAAAACCAGTTCCACATGGAGGCTTTTGCCCGAACATGATGTTCGCAGAAACACCTTTCATATTATCAAACTCTCCCGCCAAAGCGGCATTGAATAGAATCTTGGATGTCTCCTCGAACGATGACTTGGCAAGTACACCATTCTCGACATTCTTGTTCATTCCGAAGCGATCGACCTGTAGAATGAACCCAGGATAAGTCATGGCATCTACAAGCATCATAAGATGGTGGTAATCTACGCCATCTGCATCTACAAAGACATTCACAAACTCTTCATATAGCGCGACCCTTACAGTTTCAATTCCAAACACATCTAAGATCTCATGGATGCTGTCTGAGAAAGTGCGGAATGGGTCTACATTCGGAAGGACCGAAAGATCCAAAAGGTTTGTGCCTTCAACATCGAGGACATACTGTTTCGTCGCAGTATACGATCCAGTTTTCTCATCCCACAGAAGTTGATTCGTTACTTCACGAGGAAACACTCGTCCAATTCCGTCTACTCCTGTGAGAACTGTATCTAGAAGCTTGTCTTCGATAAAACGCAAAGAGAGAGCGTTCTTTACCGTGTCTGCGCCAAACACAATTCGCATAACAAGCTTATCGGGGGCATTCGTGTCGGAATGAATACAGTCAAATACCTTCAGAATCTTATTATTCTCGATCTTTGTCCTAATGAGTGGAAGATCAACGACATGCCGAGCAGCCATTTCCTGCCGGTCAAGTTCCAAACGCATAATCCAAGGAGATGCACACTGTCCTTGTGTTACTGAGAACTTCTCATACGATGTAAGAATATCACGATCTTCCTGGATGAGTGAATTAGAGGATAGTGGGTTGGGATCGTAGTAAATGCGCACAGATCGAGTGATATCGCGAAGAGTTGTCTTCTGAATCTCTTTGGCTTTGTAAATAGCTGAATCTTGTGATCCAGCAATGGACGGGTCCAAATAAATCGTATTAGAAGGATTTTTGGGATTGTGTGATACCGATAGAAGTTCAACAATACGAGGTACACCCTTAGTAGCGTTCGCCTTAGCAGTTCCAGCCGAGTGGAAAGTGTTCAGTGTTAACTGAGTCGTGGGCTCACCAATGGACTGAGCGCCTAGCGTTCCTACCATCTCGCCAGCGTGAACGATCGACTTTGTGTACTTGAATGCAATCTCCTTGAGCATTTCATCGAATAGTTCACGAGTGAGACGGAGACCAACAAGAACCTTCTTTGGTGAAAGATAGAACCGTAGTAGAATATGAAAGAGTTTATTGTGACGAATCGTTCGGCTCTCGCATAGTTTTGCAATTTCGTCCACAACATACCGAGGAGTCAAATCGGTCTTCACCGAGAAAGTGTTACGGTATTTTTCTACAATCCTCTTAAAATTAACAGGAGAGGATACCTTCTCCTTCTTCGAGTATCTCAGAACATGTTTTACAAATACATCGCGGTCCTTGAGTATCTGATCGACATTATCGGGTATATCATCTGTTGGCTCGTGGAGGCTTGCTGATAAATCCCCGGGAGCAAGAGCACAGTCGCGGTAGATCTCTTCCATCGTCATCAATCCAAGAAGGCATTCTACACGCTCAACACATACGGAATCAATCCCATCTCCGCCATAATGGAACTGGATCACACCACCATTCACATTACGAACCGTGCCATCATACTCTACATGAAGATCCTCCATCGTCTTTACGAGCTTACGCTGAATGTAACCCGAATCGCTCGTCTTAACAGCAGTATCAATCAGACCTTCGCGACCACCCATAGCGTGAAAGAAGAACTCGGCTGGACGAATGCCATTGATAAAACTGTTCTCTACGAATCCACGAGATTCCATACTGTCATCGAAACGGCTGAAGTGAGGAAGTGTGCGATCCTGTAGGGTATACTGAATACGCCGACCAGCTACAAACTGCTGACCCAAAAGCGCCATCATCTGCGTAATATTCAGGTCACCACCCTTAGCACCGGACTTTACCATCTGTACCATTCGGTTATCTTTGGACAAACTGTTATTGACATTCTCGCTAATTTGACTGTTGATATCTTTTAGAGCAGACATAATCTTATTTTCAAGTTCTTCGCCATCAGGACGACCTGAAATATTCGTGAAAGTTCCAGCATGAACGGACGACATGATATCTGCAATCTTCTTCTTTCCGTCGGCAATTGTCTTCTTAATGAAGTCATCGGCTTCAATATTGGCAATCAGATCAGAAGCTCCGACTGAGAACCCGGAGAACAGATTGTACTTAGTGACAATATTTTGGACATCATTAATGAACTGGGCTGCACGCTGAGGACCGAAATCGTTGTAAATTACATGAATGGCGCCTTGAGACGCAGCTCCAAATGCACCCTTGGTGAGAACTCCTGATTTCAGTGACCCATTCTCTACCTTGATGCCTGAATTGATATTCATCAGTGGGAAGGCAGTTGAAATAATCTCCTTACCGGTTAGTACTCGATTTTGGCGATGGTAACCTGCAAGTGGCTTCTTCATACGACTCATGATATTCATTGCAATGTGCTCCGGGACACGAACTGAATCCTGAGAAATACGGAATGAGCCGGTCATCGTATCCTGGAAGATCTGAATAATCGGTGACGCCAGACGAGGAGAAATGATTTGGCGAAGAACGGATGCTAGATACTTGAGTTCAGATGCAGCCGCAATACTTTGTGGCACATGCATGTTCATTTCATCGCCATCAAAATCAGCATTGTATGGGCGAGTAGCGGACACATTCAGTCGGAAGGTAGAGTATGGAAGGACACGAATACGGTGGCATTCCATCGAACCCTTATGAAGACTCGGCTGGCGATTAAACAGGACTACATCCCCATCGATGAGGTGGCGATGTACGATGTCGCCCTCCTTTACATCAATTGTTTCGGGATTCACGAACTTCAAACTGAATGGCTGATTCTCCTCTTTTAGAAACACAGACTTGGCTCCCGGATACTTTCCTGGACCATTACGAATGTAGGTCATTAATCGGTCGCGATTATATCCTGTAACTACCTCGGGAAAGGTCAAGTTACGGGCAATTTCTTCAGGCACACCTAGCTCATCGAGGTCAATATTGGCGTCGGGTGTAATAACTGAACGGGCCGAAAAGTCTACACGCTTACCCATCAAGTTACCGCGAACACGACCAGTCTTGGCACCCAAACGGGACTTCAGAGTTTTTAACGGTCGACCCGATCTCTGAGCCGATGGAGGTAGACCCTTGATATCGTTATCTACATATGTCGCTACATCATA
>Ga0114959_10004149_pt1 | contig 11203 bp, 8 predicted proteins | sample C_130625_EF_Meta_FD_87317 | JGI IMG/M metagenome (GOLD analysis project Ga0114959, IMG submission 87317) | Freshwater microbial communities from Lake Croche, Canada to study carbon cycling - C_130625_EF_MetaG | ecosystem: Environmental > Aquatic > Freshwater > Lake | place: Lake Croche, Canada...
CCGGGAACAAACATGCCAAGACCAAAGGCGAAGCCGGTGAGCCCACGAGTCCCGACAGGTCGGTCCTCGCAGGCCAGAAGAAACAGGGCAATACCGGCAATGGCCAGTGGCCAAAGCCCAAAAGGGGGAAGAGAGAAGGCGGCAACGAGGCCTCCAAGAAGGCCCAGTCCGAGCGAAGCTGCTCGAGTTCGCCAGCTCAGGGTGCTCATAGGCTCCGCAGGGAAAGTGCGGCTCGCTGACCAGCAGCACGGCCTTGAGCGATGCAGGCGGGCACGCCAACGCCATTGAGTGCAGCACCGGCAATCTCGATGCCATCGAGACGGTCAATACCCGCTTCGATACCCGCCACGCGAAGCAGGTGGTTCACCCGGTACTGAGGAAGCGAATCGGTCCACCGAACAATGCCTCGGCGAATAGGTCGACTCCCGAGGGAGAGGAGACTCCCCAGCTCGTCGATCAGTGCTTCCATCAATTCATGATCATCGAGTTCAGCGATTCGAGTGTCATCAATTTTCCCGCAATGGATCCGAAGTGTTACTTCGCCGCTGCGCTTAAGGTGCGGCCACTTTCGATCGAGATAGGTCAGCGCTGTGGCGAGAAATCGCTCGCCCGCACGAGGTCCAGAGGGAACCGTGGAACCCGAGGGTATGAGCGCTCCTGTCCCGAGCTCAGGCAACGCAATATCTTCCTCAGCGAACGTGAAGGTGGCAATAGCCACCGAGGAATAGTCGATCTGGGCCAACAGCGACGCCGCCTCCTCGTCGAGCGTGCTGATGAGGCGGGCCGCCGCCGGAGCGGGGGTGGCGATGATGACCACATTGGCCAGCGTCGTCGTTACCTCGCTATTCACTGACCACCCGACTTCAGAGCCGGAGCGATGCTGAAGTCCGGTGACCTCGGTGTCGAGCAGTACTCGCACGCCCCGATTTTCCAGGAGGTCAACCAATTGTGTGATCAACGCGTGCATGCCACCTTCGAGGGAAAGGAACGCCGGTGAACTCTCACCATTGGGATCCTTGGCTGGTAACTGCGAGCGCATGGCCTTCATGAGCGAACCACGCTTTTGTGCGGCGTCGAGCAACCCAGGGAAAACGGCTGCGGCGCTCATCTCCTCGACTCTTCCGGCGGCAATTCCTCCTACGGTGGGGTCGACGAGGAGCGTGACGACTTCTCGTCCAAGCTTGGTGGCGACCAATGGGCCGATTGGTCGGTCCCCAAGATGGCCGCGAGTGGGCGGTGTGGGCCAGAACAAATCTTTCGCGGCCCGAAGTATTCCACGACGAGTGAGTACCTTTGACCGTCGTAATGCATCAAGGTCAGTGGGAACTCCAAGGACGAGGCCGTCGGGGAGTCGACGAAGCCGACCCTTGGAAAAAACGCTGGCCCCAGATGCTGCGATCGGGCGAAGTTGATCAGTGATACCGAGGTCTTTGCAGAGTTCCATCAGCTCAGGTCGACGAGCGAGTGCGCCGTCGGGGCCGCCGTCAAGGATTCGATCGCCCCAAGGCAGGGAGCTGATCTTGCCGCCGAGTCGGTCGCTGGACTCGAGGATTGTGATGTTGGGCGAATCGATCGTGGGGCCCTCGGCGCCGCCGCTCAATTCAAAGGCGGCAACGAGACCGGTGATACCGCCACCGATAACGACCACCTCAGGGCGTTGGCCCATCAACGAGCCGCCTCAGCCACCCGCCGAGCCAAGATCTGGAGGAAAGCGGGATCATCATTGAGAGAGGTGGTGCGGACAAGCGTCAGTCCCACCTCTTTGGCGACTGCAGCGGCTTCGATATCCACATCGAAGAGCACTTCAAGGTGATCTGCGACAAACCCGATGGGGCAGATGACCACGCCGGCGAACCCGCGCCCTGGAAGTTCACGGAGTACTGCCAGGATGTCGGGACCAAGCCAGGGCTCGGGGGTGCGTCCTGCACTCTGCCAGGCCACATCGAAACGATCGAGGCCAGCGGCTTCGGCAATGACCTCGGCCGAACGAGAGAGCTCAACGGGATAGGGGTCGCCGGCTTCGAGCACCTTGGCGGGCAGGGAATGTGCCGTGAAGAGAACCAAGGTCTTTGCTGCCACTTCAGGATCGAGAGTGCCCAACGCAGCGTTGACTCGTTGGGCCATCAACTCGGCGAATCCTGGTGCATCCCACCAGCGATCGATGGCGGTCAGCGGCGTGTCCTCGCCAAGTGCTGCTCGTGCCCGAGAGTGATACGTGGCCGTCCCGATCGTTGAAAAATGCGGAGTCAGGACTAGTCCGATGATCTGCTCGAATCCACCTTCTCGAAGGGCGGCTGCGGTGGCTTCGATATCGGGCTGGGTGTACTTCGATCCAAATCGCACGTCGTAGCGCCCGGGTTCGAGCGCTTCAAGTGCGGCAGCGATACCGGCGACCTGGGCATCCGTGCGCTCATTGAGCGGCGAAGTCCCGCCAATTGCGTTGTAGCGAGACTGAAGGTCAGCCAACTGTTCTGGCGAGGGGGCCCGTCCATGGCGGATGCGGGTGTAATACCCCTCGACCTCGTCGTGATCCTTCGGCGTTCCATAGGCCATAACAAAAACTGCGGTACGAGCACTCATGATGCCTCCTCGGCAATTGTTCGACCCTCGGCGTGGACGAGTTCGACCACCGATGAGAGAACATCGGGATTGATCTCGGGAAGGACGCCGTGGCCAAGGTTGAAAATATGTCCAGGTGCCGCCGCTCCTCGACGGAGGACATCTCGCGCTCCCTCGAGCACCACCTGGGTCGGGGCCATGCACAAAGCGGGATCGAGATTGCCCTGCAGGGGAAGTGCACCGACTCGTTTGGTCGCTTCATCCAGAGGGACTCGCCAATCCACGCCAATGATGCTGGCCCCCGAGGTTGCCATACGGCTGAGTAGTTCGCCTGTGCCCACGCCAAAGAGAATGCCCGGGGCGCCGCGAGAAGCGAGCGCTTCAAAGACCTGTTGCGTTGCGGGTAAAGCGAAGCGCTCGTATTCAGCTGGCGTCAACGATCCAGCCCACGAGTCGAAGAGCTGAAATGCTGAGGCTCCCGCATCAAGTTGCGCACCGATGAAGTCGGCGGCCATTTCGGCCAATCGCTCGACTAGCTGGTCCCAGAGCGCTGGCTCGGTGTGCATGAGCGCCTTGACCTTGGTGAAGTTCTTCGAGGGTCCACCTTCAACGAGGTAACTAGCAACCGTGAAAGGAGCACCGGCGAAGCCGAGCAGCGGGGTGTTGGTCTTCTTCAACTCTTCAAGAGCGATCTTGCAGGTCTCGATGACGTGGGCCAGGTCGGTCTCGGGCTCGAGGCGACGGAGGCGCTGTAAGTCTGCGGCTCCGGCGAAAGGCTGTTCGGCGACGGGGCCGCGGCCGGGGACGACATCGATGCCAAAACCGACGGCGTGGACCGGCACCACGATGTCGGAGAAGAGCACCGCGGCATCCACGCCGTAGCGGCGGACTGGCTGGAGGGTGACCTCAGCGGCGATCTCGGGAATGGCGATGGCGTCGAGGATTGAGCCCGTTCCTCGCGTCGCCCGATATTCGGGCAGGGACCGGCCTGCCTGGCGCATGAACCAGACAGGGGTGCGCTCGGGGGTCTTCCCTCGACAAACATCGAGGAAGGGGCTGGTGGCGGGTGAGTTGGTCATAGGAATCCTCGCCCGTGTTCTTGGGCCTCCTCCATCGTAGGGGCGGAGGCTGGTCCTCCCGGGCTCCCCTCAGGAGAAAAGGCTCAGATTCTGGTCCTACACTGAATCGTCCCCCATTTGAGTGACGTCGCCAGAAAAAGGTCTGCCAATGTCCCATGAGCTCGAGGTTGCCAAGGAGCAGGCCTTCTTGGACCGTGCCTACGAGGCGCTTGAGGAGATGCGCGAGGAAGCACGCCTCATGATGGAGGGTGTCCTCGATACCGGCCGGGGAGGAACCTTTCAATCCCGTACGGAGCGAGACATTGTGGTGCGAACCTCGCTCGCTCGACTTGGACAACTCGAGGTGGGTGACCAAGCGTTGACCTTCGGTCGAATTGACGTCGATACTGGCGACCCGAATGCACCTGAGGTGTTCCATATCGGCCGCCTCGCGGTATCAGACAAAGAACATGAGCCGATGATCGTTGACTGGCGCGCTCCGGTGGCTGAGCCGTTTTATCGAGCCACTGGTCTCGATCCCGAAGGCTTGCTTCGCCGCCGTCACCTTTCTGTCTCGCAGCGCACCGTCGTTGGCGTCGAAGATGAATACTTCCGCGCTGCCGATGGTGAGGTCCACGCCCTTGATGGCGCTGGTCGACCCGAAGGGCTTGCTGACGAAGCAATGGTGCTCGGCGGACCCGGTGCACTGCTGGCTGCTCTGGGGGCAGCTCGAACCGGCCAAATGGGCGACATTGTCGGGACCATCCAGCGTGAACAAGACGAGATTATTCGTGCTCCGCTGACCGGAATCCTGATGGTGCAGGGGGGGCCCGGAACAGGAAAGACTGCCGTGGCGCTGCACCGAGCTGCCTACCTGCTCTATACCCATCGCTTCCCGCTTGAGCGCCAGGGTGTGTTGGTGGTCGGTCCCAACCCGCTGTTCCTTCGCTACATCGAACAAGTCCTCCCTTCGCTAGGCGAGACCGGTGTGACGTTGTCCACGATCTCGGGCCTTGTGCCCGAAGTCCGAGTCACCGGACGAGATGGCGAGGCCGTCGAGCGCCTGAAGGGAGACCCCCGGATGGTCAGGGTGATGGCGCGAGCGGTGAAGACTCGCCAACGGGCACTTCGTCAGGACATTCCGATTATTTTTGGTGCAACCACACTCACCTTGAGTGCCGCCGCTTCGGCCGAGATCATCAGCCGAGCGAAGCGTCGCCCTGGAACGCACAACGCTCGCCGGCGTTTTGTCGAGAACGAAGTAGCCCTCGTGTTGGCCACCCAGTCGCAAGCCCGCCGGGGCCTTGATCTCAGCGATGAGGAGTTCGACCTCGCCGAGTTCTCTCGCCAGATTCGCCGCTCCCCTGAGCTCACCGAGGCGCTGCACCGCATGTGGCCGCGGCTCTTGCCGCATGAACTTCTCCATGATCTGCTTGGCGCTCCTGCCCTCGTTCGAGCAGCGGGAGAGGGTGTGCTGAACCCAACCGAGATCGATCTTTTGGTGCGAGCACGATCAGCCACGTTGGAAGAGGTCTCATGGACTGCTGCCGATGCTGCCCTGATTGATGAGCTGCGCACGCTCCTTGGCCCTCGACGCTCCAGCAAAGAGAAGCGTCGAGTTGCGCCCAAGGAAGACGGTTGGCCACAAGGCCTTGATGGAGCAGAGCCTGAGCGGCGGGATCGATCTGATGTCGAGGTGCTCAATTTCGGTCACATCGTGGTTGACGAAGTACAGGATCTTTCGCCCATGCAGCTTCGGATGCTTGCCCGTCGGTCGCTGTCGGGCTCAATGACAGTGGTGGGTGACATCGCTCAGGCCACCGGACCTTGGGCTCCGGATTCTTGGTCAGAGGTGGCACATCACCTCGGAGCGCGGAGAGAGCCACACCTTGTTGAATTGACGGTGAGTTATCGGACCCCGGCGGAAGTCATTGAGCTCTCCGCTCGTGTGTTGGCCGCATCGGGAACGGGTCTCGAGCCGCCCCGTCCGGTTCGCCGAGCTGGAACCACGCCGAGAATTGATCAGGTGGCTCGACACGAGTTGGCTCGAGCCGTGGCCCGCGCCGCTGCGGAGGAATCAGCCGCCTGTTCGCCGGGGCATGTCGCTGTTCTCGCCCCTCGATCCTTGCTCGCTTCGCTGGCCCAAGGATTTATCGAGGAGGGGGTCGACTTCGTGGACCCCCGGGCAGTGGGCGGCCCAGGCCTTGGAGCGCCACTGGTCCTTCTTGCTGTCGATGAGGCCAATGGGCTTGAGTTCGACGGCGTGGTGGTAGTTGAGCCTGCCGAAGTAGCAGAGAGGGGTGCGGAACCCGGTGAGCGGCCCGCTGCTCCCACGAGAAGGGGTCTACGGACCCTGTACGTGGCCATGACCCGGCCGACCACGAGGCTGCGGCTCGTGGGATCTCGAGAGGCTCCCGTCGGCCTCAAAGCCTGAATCCGAGCCTCCCCGAGGGGCATCGGAGAGTTGGCTAATCTGGCGCATCACCGCCCCCTTGCGCTAGGAAAGTATCTGTGACAAACGCTGTTTCTGCGGCCCCCTCCGCCAAGCGCCAGAAGATCGTTCACGACCGTCCGCCGATGCTTGCCATTGGCGTGATGATCTGGCTCGGTTCAGAACTGATGTTCTTCTCAGGGCTCTTTGCTGCCCTGTTCACCATCCGGGCGCACCTGCCCCAGTGGCCGCCGGCGGGAACCCATCTCGATACCCTCCAAGCGGGAATCTTCACTGTCATTCTGGTTTCCTCTTCGTTCACAATGTGGCTCGGGGTGTGGCACGCGGAGCACAACGAACGAGCGCTGGCGAAGCGATGGATCATCATCTCGATCGTGCTTGGTGCCCTCTTCGTGGCGAACCAGGCCTACGAGTGGATCAACTTTGAAACCCGCTGGTACACGAACTCCTACGGTTCGGTCTTCTTCATCACCACAGGCCTGCACGGCCTTCACGTGGTGATCGGCCTCCTCGCCATGGTGTTGCTTCTGGGTCGTATGCGCGGCTCACAAGGCGGGGACCCCGGCGAGCTCTCAGTGGTCCAGGGAGTGTCGTATTACTGGCACTTCGTCGATATCGTGTGGGTTGGGCTCTATGCCTGCCTCTTCCTCCTCAAGTGAGCCGCACCATGACCACTTCACTTACTCGCCGCCTCATCCTTCCCCTCGTGGTGATCACCACGGTGGCGCTCAGCATGCTGGTGCTCTTCGCCGGCGGTTCATCTGGAGCAACGGATACGGCCACTGAGGTGGCCGCCACTGTTGGTGCTGCGCAGGTCTCCACCGCCACGAACCTTCCCCCGGCTGCGTACCAGACCGGGCGAGCGAACTCCGGTGCGGCAAACTCAACGCTGCAGGTCTTCGATGCCAAGGGAAATCTGGTTTCCTATGGCAACTCCGACATTGTTTATAACCAGCCGTCGGCAGCGCTGATTCCGATCGGTCAGGCTCTCTACGCCCAGAACTGCGCTTCGTGCCATGGGAACGAGGCGAACGGCGTTGCAGCGGTGGGCACCTCGGGGTCGTACCCGAACCTCCGAGGCCTCGGCTCGGCAACAATTGACTTCTGGATCGAGTCGGGCCGCATGCCGGCCGCAGACACCACCTCGGTGCAGGCCAACCGCAAGAAGCCCCGACTCTCTCATGACCAGGCAATTGCTGTGGCGTCCTACGTAAGTTCGCTGTCGCCAGCAACGCCGTACATCCCCACGGTCCGAAATCTCAGTACGGCAAACGTTTCTGATGGTTTTTCACTTTTTGCCTTGAACTGCGCTGCGTGCCACACCATTACCGGTGGCGGTGACGCTTTGGCATCGAATACCTACGCACCGAGCTTGCGCAACATCCCGGCGACGCAAGTCGCCGAAGCAATCCGCACAGGGCCGGGCAACATGCCTCGCTTCACTGGCAACCTCACGGATACACAGGTTCGAAATGTGGTGGCCTACGTCACCGGGAATATCCAGCACCCAAACAACCCTGGCGGTCTTGGCCTTGGTGGCCTTGGACCTGTGGCGGAGGGCTTCATTGGTCTGGCCCTCGGTGTTGGCCTCCTTGCACTCATCGCCTTCTGGATTGGAGACCGGACGTGAGCACCGATCACGGCACACCTGTTTCACTGTCCACGGCGGGTCCTGATGATCCGCACATGCAGCCCCTGGCTCGCAATCCCCAGCGCATGGAATTGGCTATCGGCCTCGCCATGCTGGTGGGTATCGCCGGGATCATCGGCTTCGGCGTGGCCTATTGGTACAACGCTGACTCCTGGGTTCTCGGACTCACTTTGGGTGGCGGCATCACGATCCTCGGATTCGGGATCACCGCATGGGGTAAGTACCTCATGCCGCAAGGACCGTTTGTCGAAGAGCGTCACGAACTGCGTGGCACCGACGAAGAGCGCGAGCTCTTCGCAGCAGCTGTCGTCCAGCGCGGTGGCGGCATCCTCGGACGCCGCAAGCTCCTGGCTGGCCTGGCCGGTCTTGGCCTCGCAGCCTTCGGCGTGGTCTTCGCCTTCCCGCTGGTCCGCTCGCTCGGTCCGCTTCCTGGTAAGACGCTGACGAAGACCAACTGGCGCAAGGGCACCTACTTGGTCGACCAGACTGGCCGTGAGCTCCATGTCGACGACCTTGCCGTTGGTGGCATCGTCACGGTCTTTCCTCAGGGCAAGCAAGACTCGCCCGAAGGCCAAGCCGTTGACCAGACAGTGCTCGTCCGTGTCGCAACCCGTGACTTCACGACTCGCCCGGGACGTGAAACCTGGGGACCGAGCGGCTATGTCGCCTATTCCAAGTTGTGCACCCACCTCGGGTGCCCGGTCGGGCTCTATGAGCAACAGCTTGAGTTGTTGGTCTGCCCCTGTCACCAGTCGATGTTCAATGTAACGAGTGGAGCGTGGCCACAATTTGGTCCCGCCCCGCGACCGTTGCCGCAGTTGCCGATTTACGTGGACGGGCGTGGCTACATCCGTTCGCAGAGTGGATTCAGCGAGCCGGTTGGACCCGGGTACTGGGAGCGTTCATGACTGATACCGCCAAGAAGCCTGATACTTCTTCTTTCGGCCTTGCGGGTAAGGCACTTAACGAGCTCGACGAACGCCTTGGTATTGCCAAGGGTGGGCGCTCGCTGATCGACAAGATCTTCCCGGACCACTGGTCCTTCATGCTCGGAGAGATAGCGCTCTATAGCTTTGTCATTCTGCTGCTTACGGGTGTCTTCCTCACGCTGTACTACGTCCCCTCGCAGGAGTTGGTGACCTACGCAGGTAGCTATGCGCCGCTCAAGGGTCAGCACGTCTCGGCTTCGTATGCCTCCACCGTGGACCTGACGTTCGCGGTGCGTGGCGGATTGTTGATGCGCCAAATTCATCACTGGGCCTGCGATATTTTCGTAGGCGCCATCGTGGTGCACATGGCTCGTGTGTTTTTCACCGGAGCCTTCCGCAAGCCCCGTGAACTGAACTGGACCATTGGCACGATCCTGCTGATCCTGGCTATCGGCAACGGTTTCGTCGGCTACTCGCTCCCCGACGACCTTGTTTCGGGCACGGGACTCCGAATCGCCTTCTCCATCACCGAGTCGATCCCGGTGGTGGGCACGTACCTGGCCTTCTTCCTCTTCGGAGGGAACTATCCGGGTACTGCTGTCATTCCTCGTTTCTTCACGATTCACGTCCTGTTGATTCCGTTGATCTTCTTGGGTTTGATCTCGGCGCACTTGTTCTTGCTGGTTCGCCAAAAGCACACCCAGTTCCCGGGCAAGGGCCGCACGGAGAACAACGTCGTGGGCGCTCCGATGATTCCGATCTTCGCTGCAAAGGCCACGGGCTTCTTCTTCATGGTCTTTGGCGTCACCGCACTCCTCGGTGGTCTGGCGCAGATCAACCCGATCTGGCAGTTCGGTCCCTACGACGCCGCCAAAATCTCCTATGCGGTGCAACCTGACTGGTACATGGGATGGCTCGACGGAGCACTACGTATCTGGCCGGCATGGGAATGGACCGGTTTCGGCCACACCATTCCTCTTGAAGTGACCTTGCCGTCGGTCATCCTCCCAGGACTGGTCTTTACTCTGGCCTTGCTCTGGCCAGGGCTTGAGCGTCAGTTGACGAAGGACCACGCCATGCACAACCTGCTCGACCGCCCCCGGGATCGTCCCAAGCGCACAGCTTTCGGTGCGGCGTACTTCGCATTCTTGGCCATGCTCTTCATTGCCAGTTCCACCGACGTCGTGGCTAACTTCTTCCACATCTCTCTTAACTGGGTCCTGTGGGCGATGCGAGTCCTGGTGATCTTGATACCGGTCATCACGTATCCCGTGACCTATTACCTGTGCAAGGAACTCCAGGCTGCAGACGGTGGTAAGCGCAAGCGTGCCAATGTGGTCTCTCGGACGGTTTCGGGTGAGTACGTCGCCACGGAGTCCGCTGAGCGTCCTGGTGACGGTCATCACGAGCTCGAGGCTGAGCCCGTGCCGGACTTCATCGAGCTGGAGCCCTCGGATCTCGTGGCTGCAGGCGTTCGACAAGTGGGCCGCTGAGCACCCAGATTCCACGACTCGAGGATCGCCACGCGGTACTCGTGATAACTCTGAATTTTCTATGATGCCGCTGCGGATCTCGCAGCGGCATCATGGTTTCGTCACGACCTGACACCTCAAGAGCTGAGCCCTCAGAGGCGTGCCGTCTGGCTCGGATCGGTCGTCGATCTTCTGCCGCCCAGAGTCACAGGACCGTCCCCACCATGAAGTATTTTCGCTACGTGCATCGTCGCTTCCGCTCGCTTTCTTTTCTGGTGTGCGTCGCGCTCGGCGTTGGATTGAGTGCCTGTAGCTCCCCCTCGTCGGCACATGCCCCTGTGCCCACCTGGTCCGCGGCTGATCGCTCCACCCCTGTTGGGGTTGCCCTTGCGACCACCGAGCCGCCTCAAGGCTGGACTCTGGCCTCAACGGGTGCCCTTGGCGCCACGGTGCTTCTCAAGACGGTGACGACCTCCACACGGCGTTCTCTGGTGGTGGCAGAGTTCCCGGCGGCCACCACGGCCTTTCACCTCCACGTGGGCTCAGGGGACCCTCCAAGCGCCTCCTCGAAGGCTCCAGTGGATTCGGATCCCTCCATTTCGGTTACCGAGGTCCCAGCGCTGGTGGCGGCCTTTAACGGGGCTTTCAAGATTGATGCGCAGGCCGGGGGCATGGTGGTCGATGGCATCACGGTCAGCCCAATGTTGGCCACTAAGGCGACTGCAGTCGTTTACGAGGATGGTTCCCTCGATGTCGGGGTATGGGGCGTCTCGGTGCCTACCCGAGGCCGGGTAGCGGTCAATGCCCGACAGAACCTTCAGTTGTTAGTGGACGGTGGTCAGGTGACCACGGCCGCTCACTCCACCTCGGACGCCGTCTGGGGATCGTCAGTCTCGGGAGCGGTCTCTGCGCGCTCGGGTCTCGGCGTTGACAAGGACGGCAACGTCTTCTACGTCGCAGCGATGGCGGCGGTCCCTCAGGACCTTGCTGAGGCCATGGTGCAAGTCAACGTCATTCGAGGGATGCAGCTCGATATGAATCCGGCATGGATTTCGCTCGGCGTTGCTGAGCGTCCAGGGACG
>Ga0114959_10004150_pt1 | contig 11198 bp, 9 predicted proteins | sample C_130625_EF_Meta_FD_87317 | JGI IMG/M metagenome (GOLD analysis project Ga0114959, IMG submission 87317) | Freshwater microbial communities from Lake Croche, Canada to study carbon cycling - C_130625_EF_MetaG | ecosystem: Environmental > Aquatic > Freshwater > Lake | place: Lake Croche, Canada...
AGTCTTTTGGCGAGGGTCTGGACCTGCCCGGACTGCTGTGCGAGACGGTGTTTATCACCAAACTGCCGTTTTCACCGCCGTCAGACCCGGTGGACGAGGCCCGCGCCGAGTGGCTGCGCAGCGTCGGGCGGGACCCTTTTTCCGAGCTGGTGATTCCGGCCACGGCCGTCAAACTGCTGCAATGGACGGGCCGCGCCATCCGCACCGAAGACGACCAGGCCCATGTAGTCTGCTACGACAAACGCCTAACGCAGCAAAGCTACGGCCGACGCATGCTGCAAGGCCTGCCACCCTACCGCCTGTTGCGGCGCGACCAGGCATAAAAAAACCGGCCCGAAGGCCGGTTTTTTTGAACTGCTGCGCCGTGATTAACGGATAACAGCCAATTCTTCGAGCTTGCCACCCTTGATAGTGCGCAGCGTCAGCGCACCACCAACGATGTCACCTTTGGCGTCAAAACCGATCGGGCCGGTTACGCCTTTGAAGTCTTTGGTAGCAGCCAGTGCGGGCAGGTACTTTGCAGGATCCGAAGAACCTGCTTTAACCATGGCAGCCACCATGATCTTCACGCTGTCGTACACATAGGGTGCGTACACCTGGACGTCAGCACCAAACTTGGCTTTGAACTTCTTCTTGAAGTCTTCCATGCCTTCTTTGGCCTTGCCTTCCACACCACCAGCTTCAGCGCAGAACACTTGGTTGTCGGTGACTGCATCGCCAGCGAGCTTGACCAACTCGGTCGAGCAAATGCCATCGCCACCCATGAACTTGGCAGAAATGCCCAAAGATTTCATTTGGCGCAACATCGGGCCGGCCACAGCGTCCATACCGCCGAAGAAGACCACGTCAGGCTTTTTGCCTTTGATGGTGGTCAAGATAGCGTTGAAGTCAGTAGCTTTGTCAGTTGTGAACTCTTTGGCAACGATGGTGCCACCAGCAGCTACCACCGCTTTGCTGAATTCTTCAGCAACGCCTTGGCCGTAAGCGGTACGGTCGTCGATCACGGCAATGGCTTTGCCATGCAGTGTTTTGACAGCGTATTTGCCCAAAGTGCCACCCAACTGGGTGTCATCAGCCACCACGCGGAAGGTGGTTTTGAAACCTTGGCGTGTGTACTTGGGGTTGGTCGCCGAGGGCGAAATTTGGGGGATGCCAGCGTCGCTGTAAATCTTGGATGCGGGGATGGACGTACCGGAGTTCAGGTGACCGATCACGCCGGCGACTTTGGCGTCTGCCAGCTTTTGGGCGACTGCAGTGCCTTGCTTGGGGTCGGCGCCGTCGTCTTCCGTCATCAGCTTGAGGGTAACTTTCTGGCCGCCAATGGTCACGCCGGCAGCGTTGAGTTCTTCCACGGCCATGATGGCGCCGTTTTCATTGTCCTTACCCAGGTGGGCGATGGCGCCGCTGGTGGGGCCGACGTGCGCGATCGTGACAACGCTTTGGGCCATGGCCAGACCGGTCGACAGGCTCAGAACTGCCGCTGCAAGAGTAGTCAATTTCATAAGGGGTAACTCCATTGAGAATATAAAAAATTAAAAATAAGCCGTGAAGCTTGGGAAATTCTAATGCCAAGCCGGCGGGCGGGCCGCCGCATTGTCACAAATTGTTCAAATAGCCAAAAAAGGCGGGGGCGCCTCCCGTGGAGCCGCCCCCGCCGGCGACTACAGCCCGCCGTGGGACTGGGCCACCATCATGTACAGCATCGGGATGGACAAGAGGGTGTTGGTGCGGGACGTCAGCATGGCCAAACGGGCAGCAGCGGCCTTGGCGGCCGGCTCGACGGCGACGATGCCCAGGGCCTTCTTCTGGTTGGGCCAAATAATGAACCACACGTTAAAGGCCATGATCAGCGCCAGCCACATGCCAATGCCGATAGCGGCGTAACCCACTTGCAGACGCAAAGCGGCGTGCAAATAGCCCTGCAAAGCAGCCACAATCAGGCCGGTAACCACGGTCGACAGCGCGGCGTAGCGAAACCAGAACAATGCCTCGGGCGCAATCACTTTGCTGATGGCGGGCTTTTGCTCGTCAGGAATCTTGGGCATGGAGGGAATTTGCACGAAATTGAAATACCAGAGCAAGCCAATCCACATCACGCCCGAGGCAACGTGCAGCCAGCGGAAAAAGAAACTCTCCCAGGCCAGGGTGATTTGCACCGGGCTGCCGGAGACGGCCCCGGCGATCAGCACAATAAGAACCAGCAATACCAGGCCAGCGACCAGCGTTTTACCGAGAGATTGAAGAATTTGAGACATTGGATGTGCTCCGATAGTTGAAATAGAAAGGTGGAATGTTAACGCGCTCGCCCCCAGGGGGCCAGACACGGGACTTTAACCCGAGATCAGCCTACGGTGGGATCCTCGCGGCTGGCGTTGGGCGGCCCATCGGTTGGGGCGATTCCTCGAAACCGGTACGCGTGGGTGGGCCGCCCCTGCTTGCCAGAGCGCGGGAGCTCCTCGGAAATGACCAACCCGCTCCTGACCAGGTAATCGAGATACCGGTGCGCGGTGGCATAGGACATGGCGCACTCGAGCGACACCTCATTGATCTCGACGGCAAGGTCTTTTGACCTCAGGTAGGTGAGCACGCGCCTTGTTTTCTCCCGAGAAATACCCTTTTCGGCATTTTTTTTGGACGATTGCAACTTGCGGTGAAGGTTGATGCGGGACAGGAAATCGGCCAGGTGAATCGGCTTATTAATGAAATCATCGGCCCCCGCGACTAAAAGCTCTTCAGCGACCCGGGGATGCTGCTCAACAGTCAGGATAAGCACCGTAAGCGCCGGCGCGATCGCTTTGATTTGACCGAGGACGTCAAGACCGTTGTAACCCGGCATGTGGTAGTCGAGCAGGAACATATCAATATCCTCCTGCGCGACCCAGGCCAGACACTGCTCCACGCGCGTGGTACCCAAGAAAATCCATCCTTGCGTCTTGGCCATGGCCTCCAGCGTGCACAGAATGGATTCGTCGTCGTCTAGGCCGCACAGGGTAAATGGCATCGTTAACCCTCTTCACGCACCGGCAACTGCAAACTGACGACGGCCCCTGCGCCTGCGCCGTTGGCGATGCGCAGGCTGCCGCCGTGGTTTTTGGCCACCTCCTCGACAAATGCCAAGCCGAACCCGGTCGACTCCCATTCGGAGACACCGCGCGTGGGCGACGAGGCGCTCTCCGAAAACCCGGGCCCGCTATCGGCTACAGAAATCAGCAAAGTCGATCCATCCACGCTGGCCGATAGCCGTATTTCCTTCACCGGCGCGTCTCTGACCGCCAGGTTTGCATTGTCAAGCAGGTTGACAATGGCTCTGGACAGCCGGATCTGGTTGATGTGGATTCGCTGGGCGAGCACCCTATCGTCGGCCAAAACAGTGACCGAATGTCGCCAGTCAAACGCGCTAATCTGGCTCAAGACGTAGTCGAAAAGTGCCGACACAGGGACGCTTTGACGTGCCTCATCCCTGAGTAATTCGTTGATCATCTGGTTCATATTCGCGCCGCTGCGCGAAATCCGTTCGGCATAGCGCCGCAGATCGCCTGGAGGCAGGCTGTCGGCGATAACGTCGGCCAGGCCCAAGATGGTGGTCAAAGGACGCGCCAGATCGTGGACCAGCTGCTGGACTTCGCGGTGACTGCGAATCTGGATCGCGTCCTCGCGCAGCGTGGCGATTTCAAGATCGCGCTCCCGGATCTTCTTCAAGTTTGCATTGTGCTGACTTGCACCGACCAAAAGCGCAGCGGCGGCGCCTCCACCGGCTGCCGCCGAGAAGAACATGCCAAAGGAAAGCGCATCCAGCACCCCGCCCCAGTCCGCAGCCAAGGCGAAATCTTTAACAGCCGACGACAGTTCTCCGCCGCCAAAACCCCAGCTCGACAAAATCGGCGCAAGGTCCAACCACTGGACAGCAAAGACCAGCAGCGCGATGACGACCAACCTGGCGATCCAGCCTTTGATCTCGCGCGTAGTCATCTGCATTGCGATAACGGTGACGATACCCAACACCGCTGGCGCACCAAAATGCAAGGTGAGGCCCCCCTGAACCTGGGACAGCAAGGTGTAGCACAGCGGGACGCCCAGCAAAGGCACCAGCCAAGAAAAACGCCCCCATCCGTTGGGCAAGTGACTCAGGCTGTGTCCGAGGTTGAACCAACCAACATAAAGAAAGACGGCACGCAAAGTATTGAGGCTCACCAAGGTGGTTGCCGAGGCGAGCAAATAACGGCCATCGTCGTGCTGTGCGAATCGCTCCAAGTAATAGAAGACCGCACTCCCCTTTATTTGCAGCGTCGCGATCCAGATAAGGACGCAGCCCATGCCAACGGCCAGCGCCCGGTGCATCCGCCAGCGAATGTGATCGGCTTCAGGCATGGGCACTTGTCCATGGGCACGCGGCACCCAGTGCCACCAGGCGTCGGCAGGCGAGGCCGCGCTTCACTTAAGGCCCCAGTCTTGGAGGGTTGAACTCACCACAGGCACCGCAGCGCGCGGCGTGTCGACCTCCGTCAAGGTCGCACCGCTTGCGCGGCCCTTGCTGAAGATTCCGTCGAGGTTGCCCGGGGCTACGACTATCAATCGGTCGGCAAGCCCCACAGTCGCCTCAATGAAGGTATCGGTCAGTTCGCCACGGCGTCGCGCGCCACCGATGTGCATAAGTAGTACGCGGATGCCCCTTTTGCGGGCTTCCTGCAGCAGCAGTCGGGCACGTGAACGCTCCTGATCCAAGGTGAGCCCGGCGGCGCCCAGCCCCTTGGAGCTTCCGCCCACAACCACAATGAGCGCTTTCTGGCTGCCCAGCGCTTGCGCTGTCAAACCCGAGTTGTAGCCCGGGTCGACCGCCATACCTTTCATCAGGACCTTGACCAGCATGCCGTCCGAAGTCTGACCCACCGAGGTGATGGTGACTTCCTCAGCCCACGCGGCGGTCGCAAGCACAAGCCCGACAAAGCCCCTTAAGAACGCACCAACTAGATATTTCAACGAGTACCCTCGCCTTATCGTTTTGTCGCCGTAGAAGCGCACTACGGGAAAACGTAGCGCCAATCCATTAGCCGTGAAAAGCGTCAAAGTCTACACGCGCCAAAACGAAGAGCGGCGCAGTGCATCTGCCCGCACCGCGCCATGCGCTAGGTTCACCGGGCAGCAAAGTGCATAGTGCACCGCTGCTCGGTCTCGCAATGCCCGCGCACCAAGGAACTGCAGGGCCTTAGAGGGCGCGCGAGATTTCCACGTAAATGAAGCGACCCACGGCATCGTGCAAGGCACCGTTAAAGCCGTAATTGGAGGAGGTGACCGGGGGCGCCTTATCGAACAGATTGCGCGCGCCAATACGGAATTCCGTGCCGTCGAGCCAGCTTCCCTCCTTGGGCATGCGGTACTGGGCAAAGGCGTTAGCCGTCGTCCAGCTCGGCACTTCGTAGGTATTGCCGTTCACGACGGCCGCGCCCGTGTCAAAGTAGGAACCGACCGTATTGACGCTCATGCCCACGGTGACTGGGCCCTTGTCCCAAATCAAGTTGGCGCCCCAACGCCAGCGCGGGTTGCCATCTTGCCCGACCAGGTCGCCGGCTTGCGTGATCGTTATGCCGGTGCCTAGCTTGCCAGCAGCATTCGCGTCGATCAGCTTTTGCTGAATGTCCGAGGGCGACTGGTAGAACTTGTCCAGCTTGGCCACACTGGCGTTCAGACGGAAGCGGCCGTTTTCGGTGCTGCCACTGTCCATGGTGAGGGAGGCATCCCAGCCCTCGATGGTACGCGGACCGAGGTTAAAGTAGTTGTCATTGACGCGATCGACGGCACCGACGGCCTGGCTTCCAACCGGAGCCATGCGCACCACGTTCGGGTTGGAGCTGCCCGCTAAGCGCAGGTAATAGTCATAGATCAGCTGGTTTTGGCCACCAAGGATGCCAATAACACCCGTCGATTTTATTTTCCAAGAGTCGATCGTCGCACCCAGCCATTTGAACGGCTGCAGAGCCATACCTATGGAATTGGTCTCTGAGTTCTCGGGCTGCAATCCACTGTTTCCAGCACGCACTTCCAAGGTTGACAGGCCCGCGCACGTGCTTGCATTCAAGCGGCAGGCGGACCAGTCGGTACGCGTATTGGAGACCGAGGTGCCGTCGCTGTAGAACTGTGGCAAGTTGGGCGCACGGAAACTCTCCGACCATGAGCCGCGCATGCGAACGCCACTCATTACTTCCCACAGGGCGGCCACCTTGGGTTTGGTCACGCCGCCAAAGTCAGAATAGTTTTCGGTTCGGGCCGCGATCTGCAGGTCGAGCGACCGGATGGCCGGAACGGCCATTTCAGGACTCACCAGGGGCACGGCAAGTTCTGCATACGCGCCGACCACTGAGCGGCTGGCATTGACGTCAGGCGAGGCGCTGGCCCCCATGATGTCGGTGTCATACACGCGGCCAGTGACTGAATCGGTGTATTTGATAGTACCGTCTAGGCGGCTATCACGATCGTCCTGGTAGGTTTCCCGGCGCCATTCGATACCGGCAGCCAAACCAACGCTGCCGCTGTCCAGGCGGAAGATTTCGGGAGTGGTAAATCGTCCATCCCAGGTGGCGAGGGAGGTGCTGCTGATGCGGTGCACTTCCACGAGGAAAGGAGAAATCGAAGAATACGGATTGGGGGTGCCGTCGCCTAGCGAATAGGTGCCTTGTGTCCCACCATTAAAAGGGTTGTAAGCATTGGCAGTATTGAGCCCCAACTGCTTTTGGAACAAAGTGTTGCTGATCGCATTGTGCGTGTTGTCGTCGGTGCGGGCACTGGCGTAAGTGAAGGCACTTTCCCAAGCGAACTGACCGATATCACCGCGCATGCCCAGCAGGCCGCGGCCCATGCTGTCGGAGACGGTGTAAGTGCGTGGGCCGGTGTCGACTGGACGGTAATTGGTAATCCGAATCGGCAAACCATCGACTGGCACGCCCGTCAGATCCGCCAAACGATTGGGGCTGGTGCTCGCACCAAAAGGGTTCCAGTAGTTGGACGCCGGAATCGTGATCACCGCGCTGGAGATCGGCGCTGACTGCTCGCGCATGCCATCGAGCTTAGCCTGGTAAACACTGGCTTCGCCGAACAGCTCATTCTCACCCAACGGCTGGCGAAAACTCGCAAATCCATTGAGGCGATCGAGCCCGCCGCGAATCGAACGGTCCGGATTTTCGTCGTAGCGCAGCGCGCGGTCTGCCGTACCCGTAATAGCGCCACTGCGCAAGCAGAGGTTGCCGCTGTACACCACGCTGGAACAGCCGCCGTCCGTGTTGCTGGTCGGCTCCACGTGAAAGACGCCAGTCGTCGTGAGGGCTGTCTTGCCCTGGCTTACCAGGACAGTTGCGCCCGCTGGCGTCACCGCCGTGAATGCGCCCCAGGGCGAACTGGTAGAGCGGCTGTCGAAAAGGGTATCGCCCGCCCAGTCAGTACCCGCCAAAGCCGGCATCTTGTTCTCACTGGCCGAAAAATTGCGGTCGCCGGCCATCAAGGCCGAGCGTTTAGTGGAACTGAGAAACATCTGCAGATTCCCGCCGCCGCTGGTTTCCATGCCGGACTTGATGGAGACATTGGTTTCCCCGGTCCCGCTCGCCTGCCCTTTGCGGGTTGACAGATTTAGGCCATTGAAGTCAGTATCCGTCAGCACATTACCACGCCAGCTACAGCATCTGAGCCGTACAGTGCGGCGGCGCCGTCGCGAAGTATTTCCACTCGGTTGACCGCGCCAATGGGAAGCGAATTCGTGTTGGCTGTCTGCACTGGAACAAAATTTTCTGTCTGCGTTCCGGGCGTCAGGATCAGGCGGCGGCCGTTGACCAGTACCAATGTGTTTCCCGTGCCAACACCGCGCAAATTGATAGAGGCATTGTCGCCACGCGCGTCGTTCAGGTTGCCGGTGGTGCGGGCTTCTTGGAAGTTCACGTCTCCGGCCTGCGGCAGCGAGCGGAAAATATCATCGCCAGAGGTGCTGCCCACCGCCGAAATCTGAGAAGCATCCAACACAGAGACAGGCAGCGCCTCCTGGAGCCGCGCAATCCGGGAACCGGTCACCGTCACGGCTTTAATCTGTTCCACGGCATTGCCGTCCGCCGCCAAGGGTTGGCCTTGCGATGCGCCGCCCGATGGCATCGGTGTTTGGGCTTGCGCTAGGCCATCGACTGCAGCAAGCACAGTGGACGCTAGGAGGGTGAGCGTTGCGTAACGAATCGTCTTCATGGCGGTAGCGGTGTAGTTGATTGGGGGCGGGCGCCGTTGTCCAGCGCCCGAAGAAGCTTCATTCTGAATCAAGAGCCCGGACCTGAAAAGGCTTGCCGGCTGATCGCGTAATTATTTTCTTTTATATTTTTTCTTGTTTTTCAAGGCACTGCTAAGCTTGGCAGCCGGGCTCATAGGCTCAGGTGCGCTCTCCCAGGAGGTTGTTTGAAGCGAATATCTCTCACCGTTTTTTCTATCTTGGCGGCCGCCGGGATAGCCTGCGCGCAGACGCCCGCTAATCTCTACGGGCGCGACGGCCAGGGCAAGCAAGGCATTGTCGCCTCTGCCAAGCCGGAATCGTCCCAGGTCGGCATCGACATCCTGCGCAGAGGGGGCAATGCCATTGATGCAGCAGTTGCCACGGCCTTCGCGCTTGGTGTACTGGAACCCAACGCCTCGGGCATCGGCGGCGGCGGTTTCGTGATCGTTAAGTTGGCCAACATGAAGGATGCCGTCGTCATCGACTTTCGCGAGTCCGCGCCAGCCGCTGCCAAAGCCGACATGTACCCCATCGGCGACGACGGCAAAGTCAAAAACATGGCCAACGTGGTCGGTGGTCTCGCCACGGCGGTCCCGGGCGACGTCGCCGGCCTGCTCTATGCGCTTGATACGTACGGCTCGAAGAAGCTGACCCGCGCCCAAGTGATGCAACCGGCTATCGACTGGGCCCGAAAAGGCTACCCCGTCACGGCCAATTTGTCCAAAATCATCACGGATGAACTGGCAAAGATCAATAAGTTCCCAGCCACCGCCAAGCTGTACACCAACGACGGCCTGCCACTCGAAGCGGGCGACACGGTGAAAAACCCTGATCTCGGCGCCACCTTGGAGATGATTGCCAAGAAAGGCAAAGATGGTTTCTACAAGGGCGACATGGCCAAACGAATCGTATCGGCCGTCCAAGATGCCGGCGGCATACTCACCGAGGAAGACCTGGCGCATTACCAGGTGAAGATTCGCCAACCGGTCAGCGGAACCTATCGCGGTTACAAAATCATTTCGACACCGCCAGCAAGCTCGGGCGGTATCCATGTCATCCAGATGCTCAATATTCTGGAAAATTTTGACATGCCCAAGCTCGGCGATGGCACCCCGGCAGCGCTACACGTCTGGAGCGAGACCATGAAGATGGCCTTCGCCGATCGCGCCAAATACACGGCCGATACCGATTTCGCAAAAGTGCCCATTGAAGGCCTGACCAGCAAAGCCTATGCAAAAGAACTGGCCACCCATATCGACATGAAAAAACCCATGGCCAGCGTCCTGGCCGGCGACCCGTCGCGCTATGAATCCGGTTCGACTACCAGCCTATCGGTCATGGACAAGCAGGGCAATATGGTCGCCATCACCAAGACGATCAACCATTTCTTCGGCTCTGGCGTGATGGTTCCGGGCGCCGGCTTCATCATGAACAATGAAATGGACGATTTCGTGCCCCAGCCCGGTTCGGCCAACTCGATTGAACCCGGTAAACGGCCTCTGTCGTCTATGAGTCCGACCCTGGTGCTCGACCCCGAAGGCAAGGCCTTCATGACCGTTGGTTCACCCGGTGCAACGCGCATTCTCGGTGCGGTCGCAGAGGTCATTTCGAACGTCATCGATCACAAGATGTCAATTCAGCAAGCCGTCATGGCGCCCCGCTTCTTTCGCATGCAGTCCGGCGACTACAGCCTGGAAGGGCGCGTTTCGATCAACACCAAGAACGCCTTGGAAGCGATGGGGCACAAGATCGCGCTCAAAGGCGATTGGGATCCGTTCTTCGGCGGTGTGCATGCCGCGCTGCTTGACCGCAATAGGAAGATCTTGTTTGGTGGCGCAGATCCGCGCCGCGACGGCTTTGTGGCAGCCTACTGAGCCAGGTTTTTGGGTCCTGCCCGAGAAGGGGCAGGAAAGTTCCAGTCAGAATAGTTTTATATCCAAGGAGATTCAGCATGAACCACTTATCCATTGCCTTTTGCACCCTGTCGTTCGCATTCGCGTCCGTCAGCGCGCAAACACTTAACCTCAAGGCGCCGATCGCCGACAAGCCGGTTTTGCTGACCTCGTCGGGCCAAAGCGCAGACATCGAGATGGTCAAAGTCCTGCTCGATCGCGCCAAATTGCCCTACAAGTTAGATGCCAAGATCGCCGCGCCAGCACTGGCCGGCACCGGAGCCAAAACCGTTCTGCTGGTACTGGGCGCAAGCTCCAAAGGGCTAGGTGCGGCCGGCATCTCAGCCCAAGGTGAAATCGAACGAACCAATTTGCTCATCGCCGAAGCCAAGAAGCAAGGCATGAAGATCATCGGCCTGCACATCGGCGGCAAAAGTCGGCGCGGCGAAATGTCCGATAAATTCCTGACCGATGCCGTCCCCGCCTGCGATTACGTCATCGTGGTCGGTGAAGCCAACGACGACGGGCTCTTTAGCAAACTCACCGGCAGCAAAGTCACACTCGATACCGTCGAGAAAATATCCAAACTGGGGGATCCGATCAGCAAAGCATTCAAATAGGCCGCAATTACGCCAGCCCGCGGCATATGGTTGCCGGCGGTGTTGGCGATGCCGGAGTGATGAACGCCGACACATGACGGATTGCCCCCAGGCGCGCCCGCTGGCGGCAACACCGTTGCAAGGGCGGGCAGCGCGAACCTAAGTTTTTCCCCTCCCGATCTACGGACTCTACCCATGACCACTGGACTGCTATTTGTCCTTCTGATGGCGATATCGCTCGTCGTCCTTGTTGTTGTCGCCAAGTGGCCGGTTTCGCTCAGCCTGGCGGCGACGTCGGTTCTCATACTCCTGCTCGCCGGCGACGGCGGGCTGCACCTGGACAAGCTGGTCGAAGGCATGTTCGGCTACCTTGACGTGGGGATTGTGCTGATCACCGCGATGATCTTCATGAAGATTCTCGAGGCCAACGGCATGCTCGCGGAATTGACCCGGGTCATCATCGTCGCCTTCGGG
>Ga0114959_10004151_pt1 | contig 11195 bp, 14 predicted proteins | sample C_130625_EF_Meta_FD_87317 | JGI IMG/M metagenome (GOLD analysis project Ga0114959, IMG submission 87317) | Freshwater microbial communities from Lake Croche, Canada to study carbon cycling - C_130625_EF_MetaG | ecosystem: Environmental > Aquatic > Freshwater > Lake | place: Lake Croche, Canada...
CAACTTCAATCAGGGCGGGTGAGTTTAATAAGCCATCTGCGAGTGCTTTAATTTCAGCGGAGAAAGTGGCCGAGAATAGAAGATTCTGGCGTTGCTTAGGCAGAGCAGCTAGGATCTTTTTGATATCTCGCAAGAAGCCCATATCGAGCATGCGATCAGCTTCATCTAGAACCAGAATTTCAATATCATTGAGTGAGACGCATTTTTGTGACATCAAATCGAGTAAGCGGCCCGGTGTGGCAACCAAAATATCTAAGCCGCTAGCAATCGCTTTAATTTGCGGGTTGGCACCGACACCACCAAAGATGACGGTGGACTTCAAGCCAGTGTATTTGCCATACGTGACAACCGACTCTTGAACTTGGGCTGCTAACTCGCGAGTGGGAGTCAGAATGAGTACACGTAAGAGGCGTTTGCCAGAATTGGCCTTTGAACTGCTAAGGCGCTGCAAAATCGGGAGTGTGAAACCAGCGGTTTTACCGGTACCTGTTTGTGCGGCGGCTAAAAGATCCCCGCCTTTCAGTACTGCCGGAATCGACTTCGCTTGAATCGGTGTGGGGCTGGTGTAGCCTTCTTCTGCAATAGCGCGAAGAATGGGTTCGGATAAACCGAGGTCTGTAAATAACATAAGGGCCAATAAAGTATTGACCCGTATTCAATTAAAAGACTATCCCGGTCAATGGGGTGAGCTGCCACGCTAAAGCGTTTGCAGTAAGAGCCTCTATTTTAAAGCATCAGGCCTCATTAGCCAAAAAGAGCCAATCAGGTAAGGCTTTAGGCTTCAGAGTGCTAGTGTCTACGCAAACAATATGCAAAGTAGCGCTCGCGATGACTTGCATCTCTTGAGTATCGTTACCCTGAATTTTTCTTTGTGCATTTTGTTTTACGACAACCTGTGTACGGCCACGATGTTCAATCACTTGATCAATATATAAAAGATCATCTAAGCGACCTGGCTTGTAGAAATGCATGGAGAGTTCTCGGACGGGAAGCAAGACCCCAAATTCATTGATGAGTTTTGTTGGGGTCAGGTCACGCTGCGCCAACCATTCTGCACGACTGCGCTCAAAGATTTCAAGGTAGCGGCCGTGGTAAACAAAGCCAGCAGCATCGGTATCGGAGTAGCACACACGATGGATGTATGGAAATTGGGAGTGAGCAGTGGTCATAAACAGTGAATGGTTATTAAATAGTATTTACTAATGAGAGCATCATATTACGATGGGCAATCCCTGCTTCGTCATAGATGGCCCCTTTTGGGAGAAATCCGAGCTTTGCATAAAAAGGAATTGCAGATACCTGAGCATGTAGTGTCAAAACAGAAATTTCTTCTGCTTTGGCTTGGCCAATGAAATTGATCAATATTGCTTTGCCAATACCCTGATTGCGGAAAGCGCTTAAGACGGCCATACGCCCAATTTGTGCGTGATTGCTATCCACCATGACTAAACGCCCAGTGCCTACACACAAAGGGCCTTGATAGGCTAGAGCATGTTTAGCAAGAGGGTCAAATTCATCAAGCTCCATATCCAATGGAACCCCTTGTTCCTCGATGAATACTTGCCTGCGTATGAGGTAAGCATCTTGGGATGCCTCCTGCCAAGGTTTGATAAAAATTTCTAAGGTATTCAACGGGTTTGCTAATTAATAGTAAGTTTTAGTAGGGTTATTGGCTTAATTTACCAAATAAGCTCAGGAAACTACATATGTCGTGGTTACAATGATTTGGAGCTCTAATTCGGACTCAATCCCACCTACTTACTTGCCTAGGAGTTATTTTGAAAAAATCTTTACTTGCTGGTTTATTCGCCGCAGTTGGACTTGCTTTTGCAGGCTCTTCTTTCGCTCAGGCGCCTGCAAAAATGCTGCCATTAGCGGCTGAAGTGATTGTTCTTACTGCTACCGTTGATTCTGTTGATGTAAAGAAGCGCATTGTTGTGCTGAAAGATGCAAATGGTAATTTAGCGCAAATGAACGTTGCTAAATCAATCAATGATTTGGATAAAGTTAAAAAAGGTGATGTTTTTGTAGTTGAGCATGCACAAGCGATTGCTGTTGGCTTAACAGCTGTTACTAAAGATGCTAAGCCAGGTGTTTCTGGTGTTCGCTCTGTAACAGTAGCAGGCAAGGGCTCTGCTAAGCCATTTGAAGAAACCACCGATACCATTTATGCAACTGTAAAGATTTCAACAATCGATGCAAAAACCCGTATCGTTACTTTTACACTTCCAAGTGGTGAAAAGCAAAAGGTTAAAGTTGACCCAGCGGTTTTAGGTCTTGAGAAATTCAAAGCTGGTGATGACGTCATGGTTGAATTTGTTGACGATACAGCCATTGGCTTCGTAACACCTAAGAAGTAATCAAGCATCTCTGGCTAGCGCCAGAAGCTAGTAGAAAGCCCGCATCTGCGGGCTTTTTCTTTGATCGCTACTTCTTGGCATTCGGGAAGAAGAGTTGCTCACCACCAATTTGGTAACTTGCAATCACATCTTGACCGTTCTTGGAGATGAGCCAATCAATAAATGCTTGCCCCTCAGCTTTTTTCACGTGAGGAAACTTCGTTGGATTCACAAGCATTACGCCATATTGGTTGAAAAGTTTGGGGTCACCTTGCACGAGGATTGTTAAATCACCGCGATTCTTGAAGCTCAGCCAGGTAGCTCTGTCTGCCAGGATGTAGCCATTCATAGCAGAAGCGGTGTTCAGAGCGGGGCCCATACCAGAGCCAGTTTCTTTATACCAAGCGGTGCCAGGCGCCACAGTAATGCCAGCACCTTTCCAGTAGCGCAGTTCTGCAGCATGTGTGCCACTCTTGTCGCCACGAGAGATAAAAGGAGCTTGCGCAATAGAGATTTTCTGTAAGGCTGCTTGGATATCTTTGCCACCACCGACTTTTGCGGAGTCTGACTTAGGTCCAATCAGCACAAAGTCGTTGTACATCACCTCATATCTTTTAGTGGAGTAGCCCTCCTCAATAAACTTTTCTTCAGCCGGCTTATCGTGCACGAACACAACATCGGCATCGCCGCGGCGCCCAATATCGAGAGCCTGACCAGTACCTACCGCAACAACTTTGACTGTAATCCCCGTTTTCATCTGAAAGATTGGGAGAATGAATTCAAATAGCCCGGATTGTTCGGTGGAAGTGGTAGATGAAACCACAATGCTTTTCTCTTGGGAGGCGGCTGGGAAAGCGAAGAAGCTCAGATTAACTAGAGCAATCACAATCAAACGAGTGGAAATCAATCTCATTAAATACTTTCAGGCTGTTTTAATATTAAATAGGTCTGTTCTGGGTACTTATTGCTTAGTATAAGCCTACTTGGCTTGATATAAACTGAAGCTAAGTTATTTGCCTGAAATCACATTGCGCCTATTTATCTTCTCCCTCTTTTTGCTTGTATCACAGAGTGTTTTTGCTCAACAGGCTATCGTTGCAGTTGCTGCCAATATGAAAGATGCTTTTGGCGAGATTAATACAGCATTTAAGTCTGAAGGCAACCGTGATGTACGCGTCGTATATGGCTCCTCTGGAAACTTCACGGCACAGATTATGAATGGCGCACCATTTAACTTATTGATTTCTGCAGATGGACATTTTCCGATTGAATTGTATAGACAAGGGAAGTCGATTGATGAAGGTGTTGTGTACGCTATTGGCCAATTGGTAATCATCTCTAAAAATTCTGCTGGCATACGGCTATCAGACAGCAAGACTGAGCTTATTAAGGCAATTAACAAAGCCAATAAGATCGCTATTGCTAAGCCTGACTTAGCCCCCTATGGAAAAGCCGCTATTGAGTATCTGAAGGCAGAAGGGCTTTGGAATATTGCAAAAGACAAATTGATCTATGCGGACAATGTTGGTATTGCAACGATGTATGTGGTAACAGGCGCCGCGGATTTAGGTTTCACCGCTATCTCTTTGGCCAAGTCTGCGGAGGTCTCTAAGGAGACCAATTTCATGCTCGTTGATAGCAAACTCTATGAGCCAATTAAGCAGAGAATGGTTTTAATGAAAGGCGCCCCCCAAGAGGCCCTGAGTTTTTATCGCTTCATGCAAAGTGCTCAGGCTAAATCGATTCTCCAGAAGTACGGTTACAGCACACCTTAATCCCCCCTTTTTTTACCCTTATCCTTTTTGCGTTGGATCAAGCTGCTAACGCTCTCATTGGCTCATTATTGCCAGGTGGAGGAGGGTTCCCCACGAATGATATTCATTCTCATTTGGGGATATAATTCCCTTACAATTCACCTAGAAAATCATATTGAATGAATTTGGACCAAGTCGAACTGGGCAATCTTTACCGAGTTAGTGAGGTAAACGTCCCCAAAGGTGCCCCGCAAATTAAAGGGCAGCTGGAAGATATAGGCTTTTTGCCGGGTGAGCAGGTTACCGTCCTGCGCAAGGGCTTGCTTGGTAAGGGGCCATACATGGTTCGCGTGGGCGCCTCTACTTTTGCTTTACGTCAATCTGAGGCGCGCATGATTGAAGTTGAATCGGTAGCGCATGTCTGAATCTAAAGTTCATTTTTTCTCCAACGAACCCGTCGTTGCATTGCTCGGTAATCCCAACTGCGGTAAAACTGCTCTATTCAATTTGCTGACTGGTAGCCGTCAGAAAGTGGCCAATTATTCTGGTGTCACGGTAGAGCGTAAAGAAGGGCGTCTTGCACTGGAGTCCGGTAAGAATATTCGTATTCTGGATTTGCCTGGCGCATATAGTCTTTATCCAAGATCATTAGATGAGCGTGTTACCTGCAATGTTTTATTAGGTAGGGCAGAGGGCGAGAAGCGCCCCGATTTAGTTGTCTGTGTATTGAGTGCCATAAACTTGCGCCGTAATCTGCGCTTAGTCTTGGCTGCCAAGCGCTTGGGTTTACCCTGCGTAGTTGTCCTGAACATGTTGGATCTCGCAAAACGTCAAGGCTTGCATATTAATACCACTGCACTCTCGCGTGAGTTGGGGTTGCCAGTAGTCACTACTATTGGTATTCAGGCGAATGGTGCTGATGATCTTAAACATTTCTTATCGGATTTGGATTGGCGTAACTTGGGCGCGTTACAAACGGGCACGAGTGATGCAACCCTGGAAAATGTCGCCTCTCATATTGCCCATACAGAATCTGACAATGTTCAGGTCCAGAAAATTCTACAGAACCTCAAGCTAGATCAAATCATGCCTGATCATTTAAGCGATCGCTTGGATGGCATCTTGCTCCATCCCTTTTTTGGCCCACTCATTTTGCTTGGCCTATTGTTTTTCATTTTCCAGGCGGTATTTAGTTGGGCAACTTTGCCGATGGAGATCATTAAGACTGTGATTGAGTTCTTAGGCGCTCAAATTACTGAGCTATTGCCTGACAATTGGGTGCGCAGTTTATTGATCAACGGTATTTTGGCTGGACTGGGTGGCGTTGTCATCTTCTTACCCCAAATCTTGATCCTCTTCTTTTTTATCCTCTTGCTAGAGGAGTCTGGCTATCTGCCCAGAGCTGCCTATTTGCTGGATCGGGTGATGGGATCGGTCGGACTCTCTGGTCGCTCATTTATTCCTCTGCTATCGAGCTTTGCATGTGCCATACCCGGCATTATGGCGACCAGAAGTATTTCAAATTCCCGTGATCGCTTGGTAACGATCTTAATTGCACCAATGATGACTTGCTCAGCCCGTTTGCCTGTGTATGCCTTATTGATCTCTGCTTTTATTCCAGAGAGAAAGCTTTGGGCAAGCATTGATTTGCAGGGCTTAGTTTTATTCTTACTGTATCTAGCAGGCATTTTGGGCGCAATGGGGGTTGCTTGGATTCTGAAGCGCTTCACCAGCGAGCAGTTTCGGATGAATACCCTGATGATGGAGTTACCTAGCTATCACTTACCACGCCTGGGTAATTTAGCTATTAGCTTATGGCAGCGCGCAGAGATTTTCATGCGTCGCGTGGGCGGCATTATTCTGATCATGACGGTTGCGCTATGGGCTCTATCCAGCTTTCCACTTCCGCCTGAAGGTGCGACAGGATCGCCCATTCAATATAGCTTTGCCGGCATGATAGGGCAGGCATTAGCGCATGTATTCTCGCCCATTGGATTTAATTGGCAGATCAGTATTGCTTTAGTTCCAGGTATGGCGGCGCGTGAAGTAGTGGTGAGTTCCCTGGCTACTGTCTATGCCTTATCAAGCTCTAGTGCCGATGCAGCAGAAGCGCTCATTCCACTAATCTCCTCAGGGTGGTCTTTAGCTACTGCACTTTCATTATTGGCTTGGTTTGTATTTGCACCACAGTGTTTATCGACCATTGCTGCAGTGAAGCGGGAAACGGGGGGCTGGAAGATTCCCATCATCATGCTAAGTTACTTATTTGGCTTAGCCTATTTGGCTTCCTTTATTACCTATAGGATTGCCAGCGCTTTTGGTTTGGCTTAAGCCTCACCAGCAGGACTCTAGAGCAGCTTTTCTCAATCTAGGCTACATTGTTATACATTCGATTGTTTAAGAGAGCATCTTTATGAGTCATAAATCCGCCGCATTTCTCCTATTTAGTTTTCTCGGCCTTTTCTTTTCTGGCGCAGCCTTTGCACAGTCTGGTGAAGCCACATACAAACAAGTTTGTGTAAGCTGTCATGGCACTGGTGTGTTAAATGCGCCTAAGTTTGGCGATAAAGCCAAGTGGGCGCCGCTGATTGCTGAAGGACAGGTTACTCTGACTGCGCATGCATACTTTGGTGTACGTGCTATGCCTCCAAAAGGCGGTAACCCAAATTTAAGTATTGAGGGATTTTCTGACGCCTTGGTTTACATGGTGAATAACTCCGGCGGCAACTGGAAATCACCCGATGCACAAACCATCGCTGCTATCAATAAAGAAGTTGAAGCTCGTAGAGTGGGCGCCAATAAGAAGCGGTAATAAGCTGCAATGAGCTTTTCAGCGCTAAGAACCTTTCTTAGCGCTGAACTCATTTACTTAGTCCGCCTTAATTCCGGCATCCTTAATCACTTTGCCCCACATGCTTAATTCTCTTTGAATGCGCTTCGCTGATTCAGCAGGCGTAAGGTAGTTGACGTAGACACCAGCAGCCAGCATGCGTTCTTGTACATCTGGGCGCTGCAAAATCACTTTGATGTCCGCATTGAGTTTGTCGATGATCGGCTTTGGCGTGCCTGCTGGGGCCAAAATTCCGAACATACTCACAACATCAAAGTTTGGTAAGCCTGTGGCCTCAGTCACAGTGGGTACATCAGGTAATTGGCTAACGCGTTTCGCAGTAGTCACTGCTAATGCTCTTAATTGACCAGCCTGAATAAACTGCAACGCCGCTGGGACTGTTTCAGACATACTGAGCACTTGGCCGCCAACCAGGTCTGTCATTGCAGGGCCACTACCTTTGTATGGCACATGCAAAAGATCTAAGCCCAGTTGCGCACGAAACATTTCCATGGCCAAACGTTGTGGTGCTCCAGCACCCGATGAGGCAAAAGTGAGTTTGCCAGGATTGGCTTTGGCATAAGCAATAAATTCCTTCATATTCTTTACAGGAACAGAAGGGTTCACCACGAACACTAAAGGTACGACACCCACCACTCCTACGGGTGTGAAATCTTTTTCTAAGTTGTATTTAATGCCATCTTTGTTTAAGTCAGTATTGATGGCATGCGATGTCAGTGCGCCCATCAGAAGTGTGTAGCCATCAGCCGGTGATTTAGCAACCAAGTCGGCGCCAATATTGCCGCTATCCCCAGATCGGTTATCAGGCACCACTTGCTGACCTAAGGATTTGGATAGCTCTTGCGCCATGATGCGACCAATGACATCCGTTGCGCCACCAGGAGGAAAGGGAATCACTAGGCGAACTTGTTTGTCTGGATAGTTCTTAATTGTTGCATTGGTTTGGGCATGGGCATTGCTCAAAGCAGTAGTTGCGCATAGTGCAATAAAGAGGGATTTTTGGATTAGTTGTCTCATGTTTTTTTAGTATGGATTGAAAATGCGAGTTTGTATTATCACCAGAATTAAGATTCCTGTGCTAGATCAAGGAATTGTTGATTGCACTAATTACAATGGACCAATGAACCTTGAGTCCCACCAGATCGAGATCATTGGTTATTGCGCTGCATTCTTAACCACGATCGCCTTTTTGCCCCAGGCAATGCAGTCTTGGCGCACCCGGGATTTATCGGGGGTATCCTTGGGCATGTACTCCCTGTTTACTGCTGGAGTAGGGCTCTGGTTGATTTACGGCCTCATTATTGAGAAGTGGCCGCTGATACTAGCGAATGCTTTGACCTTTGCCTTGGCTTTAAGTATCTTGTTACTCAAATTGCGTCATACTTCTAAACATCAGAAATAGACACCCATCCTCCGCATTTCATTGAAAGGGTTTTATGAGTTCAGCATTTGTGATTGATCCACCAGCAGTGATTTCTCTACCAGTGACTGGCGACACTCGCCGTTTTGCAGTCAATCGTATTTACTGCGTTGGCCGTAACTATGCAGATCATGCGCGTGAGATGGGTCATGATCCAGATCGTGAACCACCATTCTTTTTCATGAAGCCGGCCAACTCTATCGTTAGCGATGGAAAAGATATGGCTTATCCAAACTTATCAAAAGACGTGCACCATGAAATTGAGATGGTTGTCGCTATCGGTAAGGGTGGAGCAAATATTCCCGCTGATAAAGCCCTTGATCATGTTTATGGCTATGGCATCGGTTTGGATATGACCAGACGTGATTTACAAGGTGAAGCGAAGAAGATGGGGCGTCCCTGGGATACAGGCAAGGCTTTTGATCAAGCAGCTCCCTGTGGTGAAATAACTCCGGTAACTCAGTGCGGCCACCCAGCAAAAGGCCTTGTCAAACTTCTAGTGAATGGTGAAGTACGTCAAGAAGGCGACTTAAACCAGTTAATCTGGAATGTGCCTGACACTATTGCCTATCTTTCAACTTTGTTTACATTAGAGTCAGGCGATCTCATCTTCTCTGGTACACCTGCGGGCGTTGGCCCAGTGAAGAAGGGTGATGTACTTGAGGGAAGTGTTGAGGGCTTAGTTAATCTCAAAACCAAAATTCTGTAATTGATATGTCTGCAACGAAGCTGCTACTTAGAACCATTGCTGTAGTTTGTACTGCCGCACTATTGTTGGCTAGTTGTGCAAGCCCAGAGCAGTCAATAGTTAGTACTCCAGCTCCCGTGAGCTTGTATAGCAACGCAGCTCCATTAGATTTGCGCTTAAGCAATTGGCCTTATCCATATCCCACTAAGGAATTCAAGACTAGTTTGCAAGGCCAAGCTGCCAGTATGGTTTACATGGATGTGTCGGCCATTGGTAAGCAAAAGGGCGTAGTACTTCTCTTTCATGGCAAGAACTTCTCTAGCGATTATTGGGCTCTTACGATAGCTGGCTTAACTCAAGCAGGATATCGCGTGATTGCCCCAGACCAAATTGGCTTTGGTAAGTCTTCTAAGCCAGATGTGGCATATCACTTCGATGATTTAGCTGCTAATACCAAAGCTTTATTGCAGTCTTTAAATATTAAACAGGTTTCAGTCATTGCAAATTCGATGGGCGGTATGGTTGGCGTGCGTTTTGCCCGTCTGTATCCTAATGCTGTGCAAAAACTTGTCCTTGAAAACCCTTTGGGACTTGAGGATTACAGCAAAGATATCCCGCCGCAGAAAAATGACGATCTGCTCAAGCTAGAAATGGCGCAAACAGAAGCGAGCTATCGTCGTTTCTTACAAAGCTACTTTCCTAATTGGCAGCCGGGTTATGAAAAGTTTGTAGAGGTATATGTACGCGTGCAAAAAGGGCCTGACTATCCTGCGTACGCTAAGACCTCTGTCCTAACTTATCAAATGATTGCAGAAAAACCCGTCGTCAATGATTTGCCGCTATTAAAGATGCCAGTGTTGTTGGTAATTGGCCAAAAAGATAGGACCGTTTTTGGTCGTCGCTTTGCGCCACCAGAGGCTGTGAAGTCTTTGGGTAATTTCCCTGAGCTTGGCAAAAAAGCACAAGCTGCAATACCCAATGCAAAACTGGTGCCCATAGATGGTGTCGGTCATGCACCTCACGTCGAAGTGCCAGATTTATTCGTAAAGACGGTGGTGGAGTTTCTAAACTCTAAGGACTGAGATTCGCCTTAATTCTTGCTCAAAATAGGCTAATTTCGTTCAATCTTGAGCCTCCTGCGCTAGAATTCTCCTATGTATATGTTCCTGCCTTTTCTGACAGCGCTGATCGGACTGTTTTTGGTCTGGTTTGAGAAGCGTCTTGCAGGTTTATTTGTCTTGGCCATCACCGTTGGCATATTAGTTGTCTGGTTCCATTCCCATGCAACTACTCATCTCAATATCAGTCTGTGAGTAAGACTTCCTTTCCCTCCCTAGCTGCGCTTGGTAATCAACTAGCATTGCTCGCTGTGGTTGGTGTCCTGTCGTACGCCTTTATTGATCAGCTCTACTTCGGTGAATTGCCTTGCCCACTCTGTTTAATGCAGCGTATCGGATTTGTGATCATTGGCTTTGCTTTGGTTCTCAATATTCGCTGTGGTTCACATGCTGCCCATTATGGTTGGGGCATTATTGGCGGCCTAGTGGGGATGATGGTTTCATTACGCCAAGTGCTGTTGCATGTTTTGCCCGGTGATAAAGGCTTTGGCGCTACTTTTCTGGAGCTACATTTTTATACTTGGGCCTTTGTAGGTTACATGGGCCTTTTAATGGGCTTTGCAATTTTATTGATGTTGCCAAATCGCGATGTTCGCTCTCGCTCGATGTTTGCCAATGCCTTAGTGATCATCTTTATCTTGTTAGTGGCAGGAAATTTGATCTCTACCTTATTCGAGTGTGGCATCGGCCCCTGCGCCGATGATCCTGTGCGATATGAGGGTTGGCTCTGGTTGCGCAATCGATTTGGTTTTTAATAGGCGGTAATGACCTTATTTTTAAGGCTAACCAAGAGCATTTTAGTTCTCGGCTTATTGTGCTTTGCTACGGCTCACGCACAATTCAATAATAAAGCGGATACCTCTTGGCCCAAGCAAGCGATCCGCATCATTGTCAGTTTTCCCCCAGGCGGTGCGCCTGATATCTTGGCGCGAGTCTTGGCTGAACACTGGCAACAAAATCTTGGTGTGCCAGTGCTTGTAGAAAATCGTCCCGGTTACGGCGGCAACATTGGCGCCGATCTCGTA
>Ga0114959_10004152_pt1 | contig 11195 bp, 8 predicted proteins | sample C_130625_EF_Meta_FD_87317 | JGI IMG/M metagenome (GOLD analysis project Ga0114959, IMG submission 87317) | Freshwater microbial communities from Lake Croche, Canada to study carbon cycling - C_130625_EF_MetaG | ecosystem: Environmental > Aquatic > Freshwater > Lake | place: Lake Croche, Canada...
CACGCTGCTGGCGGCGGGGCTTGCGGCGCAGGCGGTCAATTTCCTGCATCAGGCGGGGGTGATTTCCGGGTTTGACACGCCGCTCTGGGATACGTCGGGGATTTTGGCAGTCAACACCCTGGTGGGGCGGATGATGCAGACCCTGATCGGCTATACCGATCAGCCGGATGCCGCGCAGCTTGGCGCCTATGTGGCCACCCTGGTGGTGATGTGGGGCGCGATCAAATGGGCCCGGGGTGGGGCAGAGCGTGGGACTCAGGCCGGGACTCCGGCGAAATCCGACCGGGCGCCGCCGCCGCTTCGCACCTGAGCGGCACCACGAGTTTCACCTGCCAAGAGCCGCTCTGATATCGTCCAGGGCGGTGATGTCGTCGATGGTGGGCGGGGCCTTGGGGTCTTCGCCATCTGCGAGGCGTCGGATGCTGGCGCGCAGGATCTTGCCGGAGCGGGTCTTGGGCAGGCGCGGCACCACATGCACCTGTTTGAACGCCGCCACCGGGCCGATGCGGTCGCGCATCAGGCGCACCAGTTCGGCGACGATCTCCGCCTCCGGCCGGTCCACGCCGGCCTTCAACACCACCATGCCCAGCGGCATCTGGCCCTTCAGCGCGTCCGCCGCGCCGACCACTGCGCATTCCGCGACATCGGGGTGGGCGGCCAGCACCTCCTCCATCTGCCCGGTGCTGAGGCGGTGGCCGGCGACGTTGATGACGTCATCGGTGCGGCCCATGACCCAGACATCGCCATCTGTATCGATCTCGCCGGCGTCTCCGGTGCGATACCAGCCGGGGAAATCCTGCGTATAGGCGCGGCGATAGGCGTCGTCTGAACCCCAGAGGGTCGGCGCGCAGCCGGGGGGCATGGGGAGGCGGATGGCGAGGTTGCCCTGGGTGCCGCGCGGTTGGATGACGCCCTGATCGTCGAGCACCTCCAGCGTGTAGCCAGGGCAGGGGCGGCCGCCGGAGCCGGGCTTCACCGCAAACAACCCGAATTCACGGAACCCGGCGGTGATCGGCCAGCCGGTCTCGGTCTGCCACCAATGATCCACCACCGGCCTGCCGAGCAGCTCCGCCGCCCAGATCGCGGTCGGCGGATCGCAGCGTTCGCCGGCGAGGTAGAGGGCGTCGAGCGTGGTGAGGTCGTGTTGTTGGGTGAGGGCGCCTTCGGGGTCGCGCTGTTTGATGGCGCGCAGGGCGGTGGGGGCGGTGAACAGGACCTTGACGCCGTGTTCGGCGATGACGCGCCAGAAGGCGCCGGCGTCGGGCGTGCCGACGGGTTTGCCTTCATACATCACCGTGGTGGCGCCACAGAGCAGCGGGCCGTAGACGATGTAGCTGTGGCCGACGACCCAGCCGACATCGGACGCGCACCAGAACACGTCGCCCTCGTTGATGCCGTAGATCATCGACATGCTGCGCATCAACGCCACCGCATAGCCGCCGGTGTCGCGCACCACGCCCTTGGGTTTGCCGGTCGTGCCGGAGGTGTAGAGGATGTAGAGCGGGTCGGTCGCCAGCACCGATACGCAGGGGGCGGGGGTGGCGGTGGCCATGGCGTCATGCAGGTCGTGGTCGCGGCCTGGAATGAGGTCGGCCGTGAGCATGGGGCGTTGCAGGATCAGGGTGGCGCGGGGTTTGTGGGCGGACAGGTCGATCGCGGCGTCGAGCAAAGGTTTGTAGGCGATGAGGCGGCCGGGCTCGATGCCGCAGCTGGCCGAGATGACGCAGACGGGGGCGGCGTCCTCGATGCGTTTGGCGAGTTCGGGGGCGGCGAAACCGCCGAAGACAACGGAATGGATGGCGCCGATGCGGGCGCAGGCGAGCATGGCCATCAGCGCCTCGGGCACCATGGGCATATAGATCACCACGCGGTCGCCTGGGGTGACGCCTTGGGCGAGCAGGCTGCCTGCGAGGCGGGCGGTCTGGTCGAGGAGTTCCTGGTAGGTGTAACGGGTTTGGGCGTTGGCGGCCGGGCTGTCCCAGATCAGCGCGGTCTGGTGGCCGCGGCCGGCGGTGACGTGGCGGTCAAGCGCGTTGTGGCAGATGTTGAGGCGGGCGCCGGGGAACCATTGACCGAAGGCGCCGAGCGTGGGGTCAAAGATTTGGGAGGGCGGGGTGGTCCAGTCGATCAGGGTGGCGGCGCGGGCCCACCAGGCTTCCGGCGCCTGTTGCCAGGCGGTGTAGTGGGCGGCGTAGTCGGAATGACCATTTGGCATGGTTCGTTTCCTCCCTGAACTTGGCGGCGTGCAGCTTGGCGGGCGGCTCAGCGTTGCGGCATGGCTTTGGGGATGATGGTGGTGACGATGCTTTCGTCGAGCGCTTCGTAATTGTGGTAGCCGATGGTGGCGTAGAGCTCGGTGCGGGTCTGCATGTGGTCGACCATGGTATGGGTGCCGCCGTCGCGGGCGATGGCGGTGTAGAGGCGCTCCTGCGCCTTGTTGGCGACGCGGAGCGAGGAGACCGGCCAGATCACCATCTTGTAGCCCATCGCCTCGAACTCGGCGGCGGTGAAGAACGGGGTGCGGCCGAACTCGGTCATGTTGGCGAGCAGGGGGACGCCGGGCATGCGGGCGGCGAATTCGCGGAACATCTCGGCGGTGTTCAGCGCTTCGGGGAAGATCGCGTCGGCGCCGGCTTCCATGTAAAGCTTGGCGCGGGCGATGGCGCCGTCCATGCCTTCGCTGGCGGCTGCGTCGGTGCGGGCGAGGATCACCAGATGGCGGCGGGCCTTTCTGGCGGCTGCGACCTTGGCGGCCATGTCATGCGCGTCGGCGAGCTTCTTGTCGTTGAGATGGCCGCATTTCTTGGGGAGGAGCTGGTCTTCGATATGGACGGCGGCGGCGCCGGCATCCTCGAAGCTGCGGACCATGTTCATCACGTTGAGGGCTTCGCCATAGCCAGTGTCACCATCCACCAGCACGGGAAGGCCCGAGCTGCGGGCGACCTGGCGGATGAAGAAGCAGACCTCGTCCACGGTGATGATGCCGAGATCGGGCAGGCCCATGCTCGCCGTCATGGCGGCACCGGAGAGGTAGAGTGCCTCAAACCCGGCGGCTTTGGCTTGCAGCGCGGCCTGGCCGTTATGGGTGCCGGGAATGCCGAGGATGCCTTGCCGGTTGAGCAGCGCGCGGAAGCGGTGGCCGGCTGGTTCGGTGGGCAGGTCGGCGCCGATGAGATAGGTCATGCCGCGTCTCCGCGTGCGTCGAGCGGCACGAAGGTCAGGTTTTCGGGGCCGGTGTAGTTGGCGGCGGGGCGGATGATCTTGCCGTCGATGCGTTGCTCGATGACATGGGCGGCCCAGCCGGAGGTGCGGGAGATGACGAAGATCGGGGTGAACATCGCCGTCGGCACACCCATCATCTTGTAGGAGACGGCGCTGAACCAGTCGAGATTGGGGAACATCTTCTTCAGCTCCCACATCACGCTCTCCAGGCGCTCGGCGACGCGGAAGAGGGTGAGGGAGCCGGCCTCGGTGCTGAGCTGTTCGGCAACGCGCTTGATCACCACGTTGCGCGGGTCGCTGATGGTGTAGACCGGGTGGCCGAAGCCGATGATGACCTCTTTGTTGGCGACGCGGGCGCGGATATCGGCTTCGGCCGCGTCAGGTGTTGCGTAGCGCTGCTGGATGTCCAGCGCGGCTTCGTTGGCGCCGCCATGCTTGGGGCCGCGCAGGGCGCCGATGCCGCCGGTGATGGCGGAATACATGTCAGACCCGGTGCCGGCGACGACGCGGCAGGTGAAGGTGGAGGCGTTGAACTCGTGCTCGGCGTAGAGGATCAGCGAGGTGTGCATGGCGCGCACCCAGCTGTCGGACGGGGCGCGACCGTGCAGGAGGTGGAGAAAATGGCCGCCGATGCTGTCGTCGTCGGTCTCGACCTCGATGCGTTTGCCGTTATGGGAGAAATGATACCAGTAGAGCAGGATGGAGCCGAGGCTGGCCATCAGCCGGTCGGCGATGTCGCGCGCGCCGGTGATGTTGTGGTCATGCGCCTCGGGGAGGACGCAGCCGAGGGCGGAGACGGCGGTGCGCATCACGTCCATCGGGTGGGTGGCGGCGGGGAGCTGCTCGAGCACGGCGCGGACGGCGTTGGGGATGCCGCGCAGGGATTTGAGCTTGGTTTTGTAGGCGGCCAGTTCGGCGCGGGTGGGGAGTCGTTCATGGACGAGCAGATGGGCGATTTCCTCGAACTCGCTGGTTTCGGCGAATTCGAGGATGTCGTAGCCGCGGTAATGCAGGTCGTTGCCGGTGCGGCCAACGGTGCAGAGCGCGGTGTTGCCGGCCATGACGCCGCTGAGGGCCACGGATTTCTTCGGCTTGAAGGCCGCGGTGGTCTCGCTCATCGGGTGTCTCCTTGGACGTGGCGACGCTGTTGGTGGACGCTGTTGGTGGACGCTTGAAACGGGTCAGAAAAGGCCAGGCTTGCTCACCGCAAGGGTGCCTTCGGGCAGGGCGATGGTCAGGCCCAGCAGGTCTTCGGCCGAGAGCTCGGGCAGGCGGGCGGCGAGGGCGAGGAAGCGTTCGGCCTCGGCTGCATCGATGATGCCCTCGGTGAGGGTGCGGAACTTGCGGACGTAATCCGCGCGCTGCCAGGGGGTGGCGCCGAGGGTGTGGGCGTTGGCGACGGCCATTTCGTCGGTGTGTTTGGTGCCGTCGTTCATCACGATGGTCACGCGGCCGCCGAAGGCTTTCACGTTGGGGTCGATGGAGTGGTAGCGCGCGGTCCAGGCATGATCCTCGACGGTGCGGATCTTGTGCCAGAGGCGGACGGTGTCCGGCCGGGCGGCGCGCTCGGGGGCGTAGCTGCGGACATGGTGCCATTCGCCATCCTGCAGGGCGACGGCGACGATATACATGATGGAGTGGTCGAGCGTCTCGCGGCTGGCGGTCGGGTCCATCTTCTGCGGGTCGTTGGCGCCGGTGCCGATGACGTAATGGGTGTGGTGGGAGGTCTCGATCACCACTTCGGCCACGTCGTCCCAGTTGGTGATCAGCTTGCCCATCTTGAAGGACAGATCGATCAGCGCCTGGCTTTGGTATTCGGCCGAGTGTTCCTTGGTGTAGGTGTCCAGGATGGCGCGCTTGGCTTCGCCCGGGGCGGGCAGGGGGACCTGGTAATGGGCGGTCTTGCCGTCGAGCATCCAGGCGATCACCGAATCCTCGCCTTCATAGATCGGGCTTGGGGCGCCTTCGCCGCGCATGGCGCGATCGACGGCTTCGATGGCGAGCTTGCCGGCGTGGCTGGGGGCGAAGGCCTTCCAGCTGCTGATCTCGCCCTTGCGGCTCTGGCGGGTTGCGGTGGTGACGTGCAGCGCCTGCTGAACGGCCTGGTAGATCACCTCGGTGGGCAGGCCCAGCATGGTGCCGATGCCGGCGGCGGCGGACGGGCCGAGATGGGCGACGTGGTCAATCTTGTGGGCGTGCAGGCAGATGGCGCGGACCAGGTTGACCTGGATCTCGTAGCCGGTGGCCAGGCCGCGGATGAGGTCGTGGCCGTTCTTGCCGAGCTGTTGGGCGGTGGCGAGGATGGGGGGGATGTTGTCGCCGGGGTGGGAGTAATCGGCGGCGAGGAAGGTGTCGTGGTAATCGAGCTCGCGCACAGCGGTGCCGTTCGCCCAGGCGGCCCATTCGGCATGGACCCGCACATCATGCGGGGCGCCGAAGACGGTGGCGCCGCCGTCGCGCGGGTGGGCGAGTGCCTGGCCGCGGGCGGAGGTGACGGGGCCGCGATTGATGGCGGCGATGGCGACCGAGGCGTTGTCGATGATGCGGTTGATGATCATGTCGATCACGGCGGGCTCGACGGCGACCGGATCGGCGGCGACAGCGGCGATCTTCCAGGCGAGCTGGCCTTCGCGCGGCAGGCGGTCGGCCTCGGGGTGAACCTTCACGTCGTGGATGATCATCGCGCGTCCTCGGGTCTTGATGTTGGGGGGTGCATGCCAGAGTAAGCGAGCTTCGTCCAATCCGATTGACAGAGGTTATCGATCCAGGAAAGCTATTGATATGGATTTCAGCCTCATCAAGCGCTTCGGGCATTTCCTCGCGATCGTTGAGGAGGGGAATTTCGGGCGGGCGGCGGCGCGGCTCGGGATTTCGCAGCCGCCGTTGACGGCGCAGATCCAGGCGCTGGAGCATGCGCTGGGGGTGAAGCTGCTGGAGCGGGCGCGCAACGGCACGCGACCGACCTGGGAGGGGGAGGTGTTGCTGCCGGCGGTGCGGCGGCTGGAGGAGAGCGCGCGGGCGGTGGAGGCGCTGGCGCGGGAGTTGCGCTCGGGCAAGCGGGAGTTGCTGACGGTTGGATGCATCACCTCGGCGATGTTTGACACCCTGCCGCCACTGGTGCGGGCGTTTCGCGAGCATCGGCCGGATGCGGTGGTGACGGTGCGGGAGATGGACACGACGGACGCGCTGGAGGCGTTGCGCCGCGGCGATGTGGATGTGGTGCTGGCCAGGTTGGATCGGGATCGTCCGCCGATGCGGGTGGCGGGGTTGGCACCTGATTATTTCGTGGCGGCGTTGCCGGACACGCATCCGTTGCTGGCGGGGGAGCGGGTGGATTTGCGGGCGTTGGCGGGGGAGCCGATGGTGGTGCTGCCGCGGGCGATTTCGCCGGCCTATTTCGACAGTCTTTCGGCGGCGTGTCTGGCGGCGGGATTCGCGCCGGTGGCGGCGCGGGAGGTGAGTTCGGCGATGGCGCAGTTGGCGTTGGTGTCGGCGGGGCTGGGGGTGGCGCTGGTGTCGTCGGGCATGGCGCGGCTGGCGCCGCCGGGGGTTGGGTTTCGGCCGCTGCTGGTGCCGGCGCCGACGGTTGGGGTGTCGGTGGCGTGGGATGCCGAGCGGGAGGGCGAGGCGGTTCGGGTGTTTGTGGAGCTGGCGCGGGCGGAGAGCGCCAGGTTGTGAGGCGGTTTGGTGCCTGTGTGAGCGGATGTCGTTTTCAATGCGCTCGTTTTCAATGCGCTCGGGCCGGCGCTGGTTTGGTTTTGCATGCGTCTATGATCATCTGCCGCAACCATCGGTGAGCGGCCGAATGCTGCGTCCGGGATGTCCAGACGAGGCCGAGCTGGAACTTGGCCAGGATCGGGCAGGGGGTGATGCACAGATCCGGCCCGAGATGCATCGCCATGTGGTTGGGGATGGTTGAGATCAGGTCGGTGCCTGGCAGGACATTCACCAGATCGGAGAGGCTGGGGACGGAGAATTTGTGGTTCAGGACGAGCGAGCGCCTGTCGAGTTCGACGAGGTAGGGCGACTGCCAGGTTCCGCCATATGTCACGACCGCGTGGCTGGCGTTGAGATAGGTCTCGATGGTGAGGGCCTTGCTGGCGAGGGGGTTTTTTCTGTCCATGACGCAGACATAATGATCGGTCAGGAGTGGGCGGAGGTAGAAGCTGTCATTGTCGACCTCGTAGGGGCCGATCAGAAGATCGGTTCGTCCGCGCCGCAGATGTTCCATGCCTTGGTGGGTGGCCGGGGTGACCTCGACGATGAGATGGGGGGAGATCAGGCGCAGCTTGGGCACGAGGCTCGGAAATATCACGCATTGTTCGTAGTAGTTGCAGGATAGGGTGATCGTGTCTTTTGCCGTTGTCGGGTCGAATTTGGGTGGTGCGACCAGTGCTTCATAATCGTCAAGCAGGCGGCCGGTGCGTTCGACGATCTCGATGCAACGATCGGTTGGCGCGATGCCGCTGCCCTGGCGCACGAAGAGCGGGTCCTGAAACGCCTCGCGCAAACGGTCCATTGTGTAGCTGACGGTTGACTGGTTCAGGCCGAGCTGTTCGGCGGCCTTTGAGAATGACGCCTGGTCAAACACGACCCGGAGGGTGCGAAGCGCGGCGAAGTCAATTGACAGCGTGGTCCGGTCAATGGCCACGGGGGCTTTCCTGGTGGTGTGGGGCGCTGCCGGAAGAGTATTGAAAAATCTGATTGGCGCAATGTAATTTATCGGATTGTTGAATGCCTTCCGCGGTCCCAAACTTGAAGAATGCGATCGTCCGAGAGTCGTCAGCGGCCTCGCGTGAGGGGAAGAATGTTATGGGCCAGACACAGACGTTTCCGCTGAACGCATGGTATGCGGCGGCGTGGTGCCATGAGATCGTTCACGAGTTGGCGGCGCGCACCATTTGCGGCAACGCCATCGTGCTGTATCGCCGCACGGATGGTGCGGTGGCGGCGCTGGAAGACTCCTGCTGGCACCGGCTTCTGCCGCTCTCGATGGGGCGGTTGAAGGGCGACGACGTGATGTGCGGCTATCACGGCCTGGTGTTTAATTCGGCGGGGCGCTGTACCCACATGCCTGCGCAACGGACGATCAACCCGTCCGCCTGTGTGCGGGCCTATCCTGTGGCGGAACGGCATCGGCTGGTGTGGATTTGGCCCGGTGATCCGGCGCTCGCCGATCTCGCCAAGATTCCGGATTTCCACTGGAATGACGGCGCCGAATGGGTTGGCGAGGGCGGCACCTTCTACAGTCTCAAATGCGACTATCGCCTTGTTGTCGACAATCTGATGGATCTCACGCACGAGACCTATGTTCATGTGGGCAGCATCGGTGATGAAGCGATCACGGAGACGCCATTTGAGGTCACGCATACGCAGAGTTCCGCGACGATGACGCGGTGGATGATCAACATTGAGCCGCCGCCGTTTTGGGGCCGGCAGATTGGTCGGCCGGGGCGTGTTGATCGGTGGCAGATCGTGACGTTTCAGTCGCCCTCGGTTGTGGTCGGCGATGTCGGCGTCGCGATGACCGGGACCGGGGCGCCCAAGGGTGATCGTTCACAGGGCGTCAATGGAGCGTTCCTGGCGGCCCTGACCCCGGAGAAGGATGGCACCTGCCATTATTTCTGGAATTTCGTGCGCAATTATCGGACGGACGATGTTCAGCTGAGCCGCGATCTTCAGCGCATGCACGTCAATGATGGGCAGGGTGTGTATGATCAGGACCATGTCGTGCTTGAAGCGCAGCAGCGGGCGATTGAAGTCAATCCGGGGATGCCGTTTTACAATCTCAATATCGATGCGGGTGCATTATGGGCCCGACGGCTGATCGACGCGCAGATCGCCCAGGAAGCAGCGCATCCTGTGGTGCTTGCAGCCCGGATGGCGGGCTAGGCGATGAGCACATCAGGCCATAGCTGGCAACGTGCTCGCCTGCGGTCGGTTCGCGATCTCACGGCGGACGTGCGGCTGTTTGAGATTGAACCGAGCGGGGCGTTCATTGCGCCGACACCGGGAAGTCACATCAAGGTCGCCGTGCAGATCGAGGGGCGGCCGGAGGTGCGCAGCTATTCTACGGTTGGGCTGAGTGCGGATCATATCTATCGGATTGCGGTCAAACGTGCGCCCATCAGCCGTGGCGGTTCGGCTTATATGTGGCGTTTGCAGGATGATGCGTTGCTGACCATTTCGGCACCTGACAATCATTTTCCGCTCAGCCATGGCTGCCCGGACTATGTGCTGGTGGCCGGCGGTATCGGTATTACGCCGATCCATTCCATGGCGCTTGCGCTGGCGCAGACCAATGCAAGCTTTCGGGTGCTGTATGCCTGTCGCAGCGCAGCCGATGCGGCGCTTGCTGATGAACTCCGAACCGTGATCGGTGATCGGCTTGTTCTTGTGCTCGACGATGCCGGCATGCGGATTGACTTCGAGGCGGAGATTGCCCGTCTGGCGCCTGCGGGGGAATGCTACGTCTGTGGTCCCATCGGCATGCTGGAGGCGGCGAAGGCGGCATGGCAGCGGTCCGGCCGATTAGCCGCCGGTTTGCGCTATGAGACCTTTGGCAATAGTGGTCGCTTCGCGTCCGAAGCCTTTCGGGTGAAGATTCCACGGCTCGGCCTGGACCTGGACGTGCCGGCCAACCGCAGTCTTCTGGACGTGCTTGAAGCGGCCGGTGTCGGCATGATTGCCGATTGCCGTCGTGGCGAGTGTGGGCTGTGCGTGCTGCCGATTTGCAGCGTCAATGGCATCGTCGATCACCGCGATGTTTTTTTCAGCGATGAGGAAAAGGCGGCGAACGCCAGGTTGTGCACCTGCGTGTCCAGGGTGGTGAACGGCAGTATCACGCTGGATACCGGTCATCGGTGACGGTATCCTGTTCCATTGCCGGCCCTGATCAGGGCGCCAGACTTGCGCCCTGCAGCCGGATCAGACCGTCGGGTCGCACTTTGTAGCCGTGCAGCCTTGCTGTGGCGCCGACCAGATAGCTTGGGGTGTAGAGATAGATCACCGGCAGGTCGATGCGCTCCTGTGCCCAGAGGCTGGCGTAGCGGGCGCGGCGCTTGAGGGCGTCGGGCTCGGTGCGGGCCATGTCGAGGGCTTCGTCAACGATTTTGTTGCTGTAGCCGGTGATGTTCAGCGGGCCGCCGGTGTGCAGGAAGCTGTAGATGTTGCTGTCCGCGTCGAGCAGGCCGGACCAGCCGATGAGGAAGGCCGCGTAATCGCCGCGCTGGGTGGTGGCGAGGGCGGTGCCGAAATCCATCACGGTGGGTTGGATGTCAAACCCGCCTTCGCGGGCCATTGACTGGATCACTTCGGCGACCTGGATGCTTTGTGGGTTGTTGGGGACGGTGAGTTTGACGGTGATGGGCAGCTTGGCGCCGGCTTCAGCGAGGAGTTTGGCGGCGGCCGCGAGGTCACGCGCCGGTGGCGTGATTTCGGGCACATGCATGGGGCTGCCGGCGGAGACTGCCTGTGCTGTGGGCGTGTAGAAGCCATTGAAGACGACGTTGACGATGGCCTGGCGGTCCAGCGTCAGTTCCAACGCGCGGCGGATGCGGGCGTCGCGGCCGATGGGGGTGTCGGCGTTTGGATTGGGACCGATATTGATGCTGATTCCGAGATAGCCGAGGCCGGGGGAGGAGAGGAGCTGGAGCTTTGCGTCGGATTTCACCTGCTCGGCGTCTGACGGCACGATGTCGGCCATGTCGAGGCTGCCGGCCTTGAGATTGGCGAGGCGGATGGCGCTGTCCGGCATCGGGCGGTATGTAACGCGGTCAAAATGGATATTCGCGGCATCCCAATAGCCTGGGTAGCGGTCGAGCGTGATGTGGTCTTGCGCCACGCGTTCGGTGAAGCGGAAGGGGCCGGCGCAGACCGGGTGGAGGCCGAAATCCTTGCCAGCGGCTTCGGCGGCTTTGGGGGAGACGATCATGCCGGCGCGGTCGGTGAAGGCGGCGAGGAAGGGCTGGGAC
>Ga0114959_10004153_pt1 | contig 11192 bp, 8 predicted proteins | sample C_130625_EF_Meta_FD_87317 | JGI IMG/M metagenome (GOLD analysis project Ga0114959, IMG submission 87317) | Freshwater microbial communities from Lake Croche, Canada to study carbon cycling - C_130625_EF_MetaG | ecosystem: Environmental > Aquatic > Freshwater > Lake | place: Lake Croche, Canada...
AAAAGAATCGGACAGATTTTTGGCAAATTGAATGGAAGGAACTTAATGGGGTTTTCGATTTTGTGAATACCACAAAATAAAAACTTACGAACAGTTCCTTGAAGTGATTATCTTTCAAAGTATATCGCTCAATTTCAAAAAGTTTAAGATTTGATTTCCAGAAATAAAAAGAGGGTTCTGTACTTTTTGACGTAGATTGTTTACAGGAAATGACTAAACCACAAAAAAAAACATCGTCGCAAATTTAATTTTCATAAAATAATCATCCTTTTTAGAACATATTTATCACCTTCTGAATATTGCAAAAAATAATTTCCAGCAACTAATTTCAACTCAAAGTTTTGTTTCCTAGAGGTTCCGTTAAAAGATTGAGTAATTATTTCTCTTCCTAAAAAATCCACAATTTTAAGGGTTCCCGATAGGAAATTATCCCCAAAATATTCAAAAGTAAAACTTCCTTTATTAGGATTTGGATATAATAAGTAATTGGTTTGCAAGTCTGGAATTTTAAATTTACAAAGAAAAGTTTGCTTCCCTTTCAATAGAATTTTTTGATTCCAGCCACCGTAATTTACGATCAATTCAGTGATTTCATTCTCGTTGGCAAATTCATTGATGGCAGCAATTAAAATTTCATTGCCTTTCAAGACGGCCCGCCAAATTGGGTCCCTGTCTTGAAAATGTTGATGGGCAGGTTTTGGAATAATCAACCTATAATTGCCAATAAAAAAATCTTTGAATTGCGAAAGTCGGTAGAGAGAATTTATATATGTTTCGTAACGTGAATAATTCAAACTTTCTGAATTTATGGGCTCTTCCCACAGCCATACACCCTTTGCACCCGAGAAAAATGGCATGATGGCCTGGGCTTCGATGAGATAATTTTTTACGGGGATATTGTACCCATACGTAGAATTTGCCTGACATTTATTGTAGGTTAACCACTCAAAAAGCATCACGTCCTTCTTACTTCGTGCCATATTTGATTCAACTTGAAAAAGTTGATAAGCAACGTTTGGATACTCTTTTATGGAACCATACTCATAACAAAAATATGCCGAGGGAGCCAAGAAATTATTTTGATTATAAAACTCCCCTCCCACTTTTTTGCTCACCGAATCTATCATATAGTAATTCAATACTTTATCGCTTGTTTGCCATTCTTGCCAAGTATAATTTAATGGGAATTCAGCATTTTTAATTGGAGAATCCGAATAAGAAGCAAATTGAGTTGTGTTGGCAATTCCATTTTTTTTTAGATACTTAATTGGTTCAGCATAGATATTCGCCAAATCTTTTTTGTATCTTTCGGTAAATTCAAGATCTGATAAATTGCGGTATTTTACTGGAATGGTTGTGTTGGACTTCAGAAAACGAATGGCGGCATCCGTGGGTAACTCTCGCTCGATATCGAGCATCAAAATATCTAAATTTGGCAGTGCTTTTCCTTGCGTGTCCGTGAACCGATCAGCCATTTCACGAACATCTTTTTGCCATTTTTTCTGATATTTTTCTAGGTCATTAGCCCAAGGACTTTCAATTTCATACCACGGTTGTCCTGGCAAACTTGCTACTCCGCCCCACAAAATAGCTCGATTTTTTTGAGGTAAATTTAAATCAGCTTTCGTGAAATTAGCCAAATGAGAAAAACCATGTTTTAAAGGTAACTGCAAAGAATCCCCGAATCTGGGTCCATTATAAACCATCTTGAACGGTAATGAAAACGCTGGAAATTGTTGCCACTTAATGACTCCATTCTGCGTGGAAAGTATAAAATTAGGTGCAAGGCTGCAATCAGTTTGTCCAAAAGACTGAAGGCAACTAATTAATAGCCAGAAAATAAAATATTTTTTTATCACGATGAGAAGATAAATGTCTGACATTCATCAATTAAAATTTTTAAATTTGTATTAAACAAAAAATGAACCAAATGAAACACTTCAAATTACTCTTAATATTTTTGATTTCAACGTCCATTTTATCATGTGCAAAAGATCAAAACACCAACCCTTCCTTAAGTGAGGAAGACAAGCTTAAATTTGAAGCAGCACAAAAAGTTGAAGCCATAAAATCTACGGAATGGATTATCAGTGGTTTTACTACTACCGATAACAAGCCCATTGACCCTGCTTTATTTTCTGGTGATGCAAAATTCATCGACCAATTGACCTATATTTTTGAAAATACTGGGGTTGTTCGCTCGTATGATAAGGTATCAAAACAAGCACAATCCTACGGCACTTGGAATCTAGTTGAAAATTCAACAAAATTAGAAATAAATATTCAAGGATTTAAAGGAATCTTCGCCGTAATTGAACTATCGAAGCTAAAAATGATTCTTAGAAATAATATCAAATATAATAACCTAGAAATTCCGGTAAATATGGTTTTCATTCCGTACAAATAATTACAAAGTTATAATTTAAGGATAAATACCTTACGAAAAGATGCACAAAAATTTATCGCTCGTGTTGGATCCAGAAATTGCTTTTGACCAAATCAATTTCATCAATCACATTAATCAATTAATTCAACTTCCAGAAAATACCAATGCGATTATTCGTCCCCTGAAACGTTCAGTAGATGCCCGTGGGCGACAAGTAAAAGTGAACGTTGAGCTAGAAATTTTCGTTGATGAGCTTCCAAGTCAAATTATTGCGTTTAAAAAAAACTATCCCAACGTATCAAATGCGAAACAAGCCATCATTATTGGGGCAGGACCTGCGGGACTTTTTGCTGCTCTGCGATTAATAGAATTAGGAATCAAACCTATTCTTTTAGAAAGAGGCAAGGACGTTCGATCAAGAAGGCGTGATTTGGCGGCAATTAATAAAGACCACATTGTAAATCCAGAATCAAATTATTGTTTTGGTGAAGGTGGTGCTGGAACCTATTCCGATGGAAAATTATATACCAGAAGTAAAAAAAGAGGTGATATTAGAAGGATACAAGAAATTTTAGTAGCCCATGGCGCAAACGAAGAAATTCTTATCGATGCGCATCCGCATATAGGAACGAATAAATTACCTCAGCTAGTCTCTCAACTACGAGAGAGCATTTTGTTAGCAGGAGGAGAAGTTTGTTTTGAAACAAAAATAGTTGATTTTATTATTCAGAATAAGGAGATTAAGGGCGTTATTGCAGAAAATGGTAATGAAATTTCGGGTATCGGTGTCATTTTAGCCACAGGTCATTCAGCACGAGATATTTTTGCGTTATGCCAACATAGGAACGTATTAATTGAATCTAAACCTTTTGCGATGGGCGTAAGAATTGAACATCAGCAAAGTTTAATCGATTCATTACAATACCACCGGCCACAAAGAGGAAAATACCTTCCAGCTGCTTCTTACAGTCTAGTCGGTCAAACCAATTTTAAGGGAGTGCAGCGGGGCGTATTTTCGTTTTGCATGTGTCCTGGAGGCTTTATTGTTCCCTCGGCCACTGCACCGGGAGAGCTGGTGGTCAATGGAATGTCACCTTCTCGGCGTGATTCCAAATTTGCCAATTCTGGAATGGTGGTGGCAATAAATGAGATAGATTTAGAGCCTTACAAGCATTTTGGTGCTTTGGCTGGTTTACAATTACAGAAAGATTTAGAACAAAAAGCCTGCAAAATGGCAGGTGGAGGACAAACTGCTCCCGCACAATTGGTAGGGGATTTTATTCAAAATAAAATTTCGAAGTCTATGCTGGATACCTCGTATCAACCAGGTTTAGTATCCTCAGATATGATGGATATTTTACCGGACTTCATCGGAAAACCATTACAAGAAGGATTAAAACTATTCGGACAAAAAATGAGAAATTATTCCTCAAATGAAGCCCAGATAATTGGAATAGAAAGCCGAACTTCGTCGCCGGTGAGGATCCCAAGGGACCGAGAAACATTAGAACACCTTGAAATTAAACGGCTTTTTCCTTGTGGTGAAGGCGCTGGCTACGCTGGCGGTATTATGTCAGCAGCCATGGATGGCGAAAGATGCGCCGAAAAATTAGTAGCATATTATATTTAAAAAATCAGATGATTGATTTTGCCAATTTTATAGAAAAACTTAGAAAACGATTAAACGAACCGTTACCTGGGAGTTCTGCTCATCAGAAAATGGCTTCGGAATCCCGTTTGAAATTAAAAATGCCCTCTCCAACTGAGCGGACTAGAGAGAGTGCAGTTTTAATATTATTTTACCCTTTTGAAAATCAAATATTTCTTCCACTTATTCTACGTCCTCAATACGATGGTGTTCACGGCGGACAAATGGCTTTTCCAGGAGGGAGAGCCGAAAAAGAGGATGAAAATTTGATTAGAACTGCCCTTCGTGAAGCACAAGAGGAAATAGGCGTAAGGGTTACCGATGTTAAAATTTTGGGTAAATTAACGAAATTATATATCCCACCTTCAAATTTTTATGTTCAACCTGTGGTTGGATATATAAATCGTAAACCCGACTTTTTCCCGGACCCAAGGGAGGTGGATGAAGTGATTGAAATTGCACTTGCCGATATCCATAATCCAAAAATAATTGGCCGTAAAATATTGAATATAAGAGGTATAGAAATTGACACCCCTTTTTATGACATTTTAGAAAGAACCGTTTGGGGAGCTACTGCAATGATGATTGCCGAACTTTTAATGGTAATTGATTCGATGGAAAACGCTTAAACCTACAATGATTAAACCGAGTAAATCTACCAAAATTTTTTTTACTTGTTTAAATTTCAGAAAATTCCATCGGCTAAATTTCTTTAACAACTCAATTAACACATGAATTCTGATAACGCTTCCTTTTTGAATAAATTTTCAATTTTTGCCATTTTTATCATTATTTCGATTTTTTACATAGTTTGCTACAAATTTTCCTACAACTTCTTTTACCAAGATGACTTTCATTTATTACGTTTCGTAACTATTTTTGAGAATGAGTCAATTAATATCCAAGCAAAACTTAAGGAGCTTTACAACCAACATAACGAACACCGAATTATATTTCCAAAATTGTTTACGCTAATGGACTATTATCTTCAAGGTCATTTAGATTGGCAATTAATGAATTTGGTCTCGGCGTTTTATTATTTAGGAATTTTTACAATTTTTGGCCTCATCATAAAAAAAATGAAGCTTGGTTATTGGTACATTCTGCCAGTAGCCTTCTTAATTTTTCAGCCTTTTTCTTATGAAAACTATTATTGGACTATTTCCATTCTACAACAGGTTGGTAATTTGTTTTGGGCGATGTTTTTATTTTATAGTTTAATTTATTTTCAACCTAAAAATTTCTGGATTTCTCTACTTTTAATAATTGTCTTAACTTTTACCCACGGCAACGGATTATTTGCTTTTGGCGTTGGTGGTTTTTTACTTTTTTTACAAAAAAGATACCAGCAATTAATCATTTGGAGTCTATTGATGGGCACGGTTTGCGCATTTTATTTTCGTGATTATCATACGGCACAAAATTCCAATATTTTAGAAAGCCTAAGCGACCCAATTCGTTTGGTTGGATGTTTTGGCGGATTTTGGGGAGGATTTATTTATGAATTATTTAAACTTAAAAAACCCATAACCCTTACTATTGGGGGAGGTTTGTTCATATTTTTGATTTTAGCAATTATAAACTTAAACTTAGTTTTCAGAATATTTTTCAAACATTCTAAGATTAAATTTCAAAAGTATTTCCCTTGCGAAAATCTGTTTTTATTGGCTTGTTTTCTGTATTTATCAATCACAGCTTCATTGGTTGCGCTGAGTCGTTCTTGGACATCTATCGAGGCCGGATATCAAAATAGATATTTGCACAATTCGGTGATTGCGCTTGTCTTACTTTATGTAACTATTTTACATTACGATTCTCAAAATCTTAGAAAAAAATTGGGATTAATCATGTTTGTTTTAGGTCTTTCATTCAACATTTTTTCATGGTACTCGAATTATGAAATACTCTCTTTCCAAAGAGAATTTCAAGAAGCTGATGCAGTAAATTACCAAAACAATAAAATATCTATCCTTAATGAAAAAACTTTTAACCAAAATATGGCTTCCATCTTGAAACAATCTTTTGACAAAAAAATAAGTGTATTTCCAAAAAGTGATTTACAAAAGGCCATTATGCATTTAGATAAAATAACCGTAAATAAGTCAGTCTTACATCCGATTCTTATTGAAAAGGATTCGTTATTGTCATCCAATATCAATAATTCTCATTATAGTACCATTTATTATTTTAACAATTTCTCCTTAAAATATGCTGGAGATGTCTATATTGTCTTGAAATCTCCGCTAAATACCTTCATAAATGCAACCAATCACCGCAGAAATAGTAAGGTTAATTTCCTTAAATCAGGTCAATTTTTTTTTGATGGCTTTATGACAACCATTCCAACCGATGCTATGCCCAAAAATAAGTATCAGGTGGGTATTTTGCAAAAGGTAAAAAATCAATTCTTTTACCTCCCAACAAGCTATGAAATTATGACTCAGTGATGAATCATACAGTCAAGTATTATGGTTCATTATTTTTTGTACTTTAGTTATTTATTGTTCGTAAAGGCTTTTTAAAATTGCCATTAAATTAAAAAATAGAAGGAATTAGCATATCAATGGAAAACAAAACCCAGCCTGAAGATTTAGAAAATAATATCAATAATTTACCCTCTGAGGATGGCTTACACGAGCAAGTTGCTGTGGCAGGATTATACGAAAATTGGTTCTTGGAGTACGCATCTTACGTAATTTTGGAACGTGCGGTACCTGCAGTTGAAGACGGTCTAAAGCCGGTACAGAGACGAATTCTACATGCTTTAAAAGAGATGGACGATGGTCGTTTCAATAAAGTTGCGAATGTTATTGGCCAAACCATGCAATATCACCCTCACGGAGATGCCTCCATAAACGATGCGATGGTGAATATGGGTCAAAAAGACTTAGTCTTTGATTGTCAAGGAAACTGGGGGGATTATCGCACGGGAGATGGCGCTGCTGCAGCTCGATATATTGAAGTTCGATTATCAAAATTTGCGTCTGACGTAATATTCAATCCGCAAACAACTGAATGGCAACTTTCCTATGATGGCCGTAAACGTGAACCCGTTTCACTTCCCGTAAAATTTCCTTTGTTGCTCGCACATGGTGTAGAGGGAATAGCCGTAGGACTTTCAACAAAAATTATGCCTCATAATTTTGTAGAACTGATTGAAGCATCCATTAATGTCCTCAAAAATAAACCATTTGAATTATATCCAGATTTTCTAACGGGCGGTTATATTGATGTTTCAAATTATCAAGATGGAAACCGTGGAGGTAAGATTCGAGTAAGAGCAAAAATTGAAGAATTAGACAAAAAAACGCTAATTATAAAGGATATACCATTTTCAACTACCACGACCAATTTGATCGAGTCAATCATAAAAGCGAATGACAGTGGCAAAATTAAAATTAAAAAGGTAATTGACAACACAGCGAAAGATGTTGAAATTCAAGTTCAGTTAGCCCCAGGAGTTTCTCCCGATGTCACGATTGATGCGCTATACGCATTTACTGATTGTGAGGTTTCAATTTCTCCAAATGCTTGTGTTATTATTGCTGACAAACCCCATTTTGTGGGTGTTACTGAAATTCTAAAAACTTGTACGCAGCAAACCGTTCGTCTTCTGGAACGGGAACTGGAAATAAGGAGGGAGGAGTTAATGGAGCGTTTATTATTCAGTTCACTGGAAAAAATATTCATAGAAAATCGAATTTATCGAAATATTGAAGAATGCGAGACGTTTGAAGAGGTAATAAAAACGGTTGATTTAGGTCTAGAACCTTATAAACCACAATTTTACCGTCAAATTACGGAAGAAGATATCCTAAAACTTTTAGAAATCAGAATCAAAAGAATTTCTAAATATGATTCTTTCAAAGCGGACGAATTAATGAAAAGGTTGCAAGATGAATTGACCGAAGTGCTTGATAATTTGGCAAATATTATTCGTTACTCCATTGAATATTATAAAGAGATCTTGAAAAAACACGGCAAAGGTCGTGAACGTAAAACCGAAATCAAGAACTTTAATACCATTTCGGCAGCAGTCGTTGCAGCAAATAATCAGAAATTGTACGTAGATAGAGTCGGTGGTTTTGTAGGCTACGGCTTAAAGAAAGAAGAATTTGTCATGGATTGTTCCGACATTGATGACATCATTGTATTTCGCCAAGATGGCAAATGCATGGTCGTGAAAATACTTGAAAAGGTTTTCGTGGGAAAGGATATTATTTATGTGTCCGTTTTCAAGAAAAACGATGACAGAAAAGTATATAATTTAGCCTATTTTGATGCAAAAACGGGGGTTTCCTATATCAAACGATTTAAAGTAACTGCCGTAACTCGAGACCGTGAGTATGATTTGACCATTGGTAATCCAAAGTCGAAAATTTTATATTTTACCGCCAATGACAACGGCGAAGCTGAAACTATTCAAATTAATTTGACTGCTTCCTGTACTGCACGTGTAAAGCAATTTGACTTTGATTTTAAAGGCTTAATAATCAAAGGACGAGATTCGATGGGAAATGTTTTGACTAAATATCCCATTAGAAAAATTGTCATGAAATCAGCGGGTGTTTCAACACTTGGTGGCGTTGATATCTACTATGATGAAAATGTTGGTAGATTAAATCGTGATGAACACGGACGGTATCTTGGCAATTTTGATGCAAAAGATGTGATATTAGTAATTTACAATGATGGCCAATATGAGTTAACCAATTTTGAATTAACGAATCGGTACGAAAACAAAGACATTGTGGTCATTGCTAAATTTATTCCCGAAAGCATCATCTCAGCAGTATATTTGGAAGGTGCTTCGAAAATTTATTATGCGAAAAGATTTAGAATTGAAACAACGACTATCGACAAAAAATTCTTATTCATTTCTGGCGAAAAAGGCTCAAAATTAGTTTTTACTACGATCGATAATTATCCTAGACTTGAGCTTACGCATAAAAAAGATAAGAATGCAGAGGCTGTAAAAGAAGAAATAAATATTGATGAAATAACTGAAATCAGAGGTTGGAAAGCAATTGGCAGTAAACTAACAACAAATAGTGTTCAAAATATCAAACAATTGGCCTCCAGAGTTAAAGAACCTGAAATCTCGGAATTAAGTCTTTCCGAAAACACGATAGCGAATGAAATGGAATTGCCCAAAAAATTAGTGGCTCCAGCAGAAATGGATTTTCCAGAAACTAATGATGCGGGAACGGGTGAGCAATTAGGATTATTTTAAATGTCAATAAATATTTGTAAATTAACTTTTCGAAAGATAACTGCCTTTCGGAAAGTCTTACAAAATTATAAAGATACTGAAAAATACTTTAGAAATATTGATAGAACAACCATTTCAACTTGCTAATTACTTCAAAAAATTTGCAAAATGGTTCATCGTATTCAGCTTTTGCACCCTATCCGGAGTTTTAATTGCTAATATTTGGATAGTAATATCTACGGAGAAAAAAAATTATTACACGATCAGTAATATGCCTTCAAATGATGTTGGACTCGTATTAGGAACGAGTAAAGCAATTCAAGGCGGCAAAGAAAATATGTTTTTTCGTTATAGAATGGAGGCGGCGGCAAGGTTATACAAAGAAGGAAAAGTAAAGTTTTTGATTTTGAGTGGAAACCATGATTCAGTATTTTATAATGAGCCGAATGATATGAAAAAAGCATTAATGTCTTTGGGGGTTCCTCAAACGGTCATGACTCTAGATTTTGCGGGTTATCGGACATTCGATTCCATCATTCGGTGTAAGGAAGTGTTTAATCAACAAAAAATTACCATCATTTCCCAACCCACGCACAACGCCCGTGCTTTGTTTTTGGCAAATCACTTAGGAATTGATGCAGTAGCTTTTGCCGCCCAAGATGTTCCAACCGGTTACAGGACTTATCTCAGAGAATACTTAGCCCGCCCAAAAGCTATTCTGGATGTATATTTACTTGACCGCCACAATTATTATACTGAAGAGGGGACGAATCTTAAAAAAAGAGCACAGATAGATCAAACAGAAAATTTTTAAAAATTCAATAATCCTTCACAGGTAATTTTATCTATACCAATTTGATGTTTTAATTCATCTAATCCACTGAATTTCTTTTCTTCACGAATTTTTTGTAAAAATTCCACTTTCAAATTTTCGCCGTAAATCTCTTGGTCAAAATCAAAAATATTTACCTCAATTGTTTGGTAAGTGCCATCCACCGTTGGGCGGTTTCCGATATTTAACATTCCACCAAAAACAGCCGCATTATGGTGTACTTTCACGGCATAAACGCCGTCCGCAGGAATTAATTTGGCAATTTCACGTACTTGAATGTTTGCCGTTGGAAATCCAATCGTTCTGCCCAATTGCTTTCCTTTCACAATCAACCCCGATAAGGAATAATTCCTTCCTAAAAAATGATCCGCTGATGGAACGTCCCCTTCTTGCAAGGCTTTTCTAATTTTTGAAGAACTAACACCGACATTTTCAATGTCTTGGCGTGAAATTTCTTCAATCTCAAAACCGTATTTTTCTTTATTTTGTTTTAAAAAATCAAAACTGCCTTCTCTATTTTTGCCAAAACGATGATCATATCCAATAACAAGTGTCTTAGTGCCGATGGTTTCTATTAAGATATTTTGAATAAATTCTTCGGAAGAAAGTTCCGAAAACTCACGAGTGAAAGGAATGATTAACAAATGATTTACACCACTATTTTCCAATAATTCAATCTTCTCATCAAGCGTGGAAAGCAATTTCACGATCCGATTATCAGACGAGATAACACTTCTTGGATGGGGGTAAAACGTAATTACTACACTCTGTCCATTTGTTAAATTTGCTACTTGATTTAGACGATTTAATATTTTTTGATGTCCCAAATGTACACCATCAAAAGTGCCACTAGTTACGACTGCATTCTCTAATTTTTTAAATTCTTTTATTCCGAAATAAACGTTCATTTTTCTTTCTTACGGCTAACCGCTAATCAATTTTTCTAATTTTTATAAACTGTTCGACAGTTATTGCATCTTGCACATGATACTCCCCAATTCGCTCCCGCCTAAGTGCCTTCAAATAAGCACCAGAACCACAAGCCAAACCAAAATCCCGTACCAAACTTCTAATATAGGTTCCTTTTGAACAGACGATAGAAAAATTAATTTCA
>Ga0114959_10004154_pt1 | contig 11192 bp, 15 predicted proteins | sample C_130625_EF_Meta_FD_87317 | JGI IMG/M metagenome (GOLD analysis project Ga0114959, IMG submission 87317) | Freshwater microbial communities from Lake Croche, Canada to study carbon cycling - C_130625_EF_MetaG | ecosystem: Environmental > Aquatic > Freshwater > Lake | place: Lake Croche, Canada...
AGAACAAGATCATGGCACACCGCCAGAGATGGCTCGCGCCATGAAAGAGCGAATGCCCAAAGCGATTTTCCATACGATACCGAATGCGGGGCACATCTCTAATATCGAGCAGCCAAACAGATTCAATCAACATTTACTCGATTTCTATACCCAAATAGCCTTAATCTAAATAGTGCCCAAGAAGCGCAAAACACAAAACTGCGCATCCTTACCGAACGATTTAGACTGACTTACCCACTAAAGTGAAGTGCTCAACAACTGGGGGTTTTGCAAAAAATGGACCCACGATTGCTCGCCAATCAGCAAAAGCTGCGGAACCCCGAAAATCAACTGTATGGTTTTCTAGAGTTTCCCAATAAATAAATAAAAGGTAGCGGGCCGGGCTTTCTACGCTGTGATTGACCTTAAAACCTCGAAATCCTTTGGATTTGGCTATGACTGTCTCCACCCCCCGCATAATTGCCTCCTCAAACTCGACCTGCTTACTAGCATCAATCTCAAGATCACAGTGTTCCAAAATCATCAGTTTTCCTTAGTCAAAAAATAATTGTCATAAATAGTAAAATTCACCTGTATTACAAGATTAATCGAAAATAACCACCTGGACCCGAGACATGTCTAATATCCCTAATCGGCAAGTGCCGATTTTTTTGTCATTATTCGTCGCTATAAGCTTCAGTCTACTGGCAAGCTTAAATGCTACTGCACAACCTTCCGCAAACTATCCCGCTAAACCCATTAAATTGATCGCTCCAGTAGCTGCTGGTGGGGGCTTGGACAATCTTGCGCGCAAAGTAGCCGACCGACTCTCTAAGAGCTTAGGTCAGACCATCATTGTGGAAAACATGGGCGGCGGCGGCGGTGCAATAGCATCCCAAGTCACTGCCAAATCTACGCCAGATGGATATACCTTGATGATTGCCTATGTTGGTACACATGGCACCAATCCAGCGGTTCGCAAACTCCCTTATGACGCTATCAAAGATTTCACACCTGTTGGCATGATTGGGGCAACGCCAAATGCATTAGTTATCAATCCCGATTTGCCCATTAAAAATCTTAAAGAGTTTATTGATTACGCCAAGAAGAATCCTGCCAAATTAAGCTATGGCTCTGCAGGTCCAGGTACATTGACACACCTTGGTATGGAGCAGCTCAAGTTAGCTGCAGGCATCTTCATGGTTCATGTGCCCTATCGCGGTATCGGCCCTGCTTATACTGATTTGCTCGCTGGTCAAACCCAAGCGATGCTCCCTACGCTATATGCCGCCATACCTTACCTAAAATCAAATCGAGTGAGGGCATTAGCAGTTACAGGTCAGAAACGCAGTTCCGCCGAACCCAATATCCCCACCTTTAAAGAATTAGGATTTAACGGTTTTGATGGTCAACAGTGGTATGGCGTTGTTGGTCCAGCCAATATGCCAGAACCCATTGTGGCTAAGCTCAATGCAGAACTCAATAAAGTTTTGGCCAGCCCAGAGTTCAATCAAGAGATGACAAGCGAAGCGATGACATTGATGCCGATGACGCCAGCCCAATTTACGAACTACATTAAAGAAGATATTGCACGCTGGGCAAAAGTAGCCAAAGAGCGTCATATCGAAATTGAATAATCGGCTTCATTTTTCTTACTAAACTCCCCTACCTACTCACCCAGGAAAATACATGTCTCAAGCTATTCAAGCAGCAGCAGATCTCAACGCTCCCCCCGTCACCAAGATATTGGCAGAATTTGTCACTTCACACCCCAGTCAAGGCTGGACCCCTGAAGTTGATCATGAAGCACATCGCACTTTTTTAAATTGGTTAGGCTGTGCAATTGGCGCTGCTCAGCATGAGAGTGTGGAATCTTCATTAGCAGCCATTCGCGAATTCCAGCCAACTGCCCAAGCAAGCATTCTTGGTCGCAAAGACCGCGTTGATATGGGTGGCGCAGCCTTGATCAACGGCATTAGCTCTCATACCTTTGACTTTGATGACACACACCTTAAAACTGTGATTCATCCTGCTGGTCCAGTTGCTTCAGCCATCTTAGCGTTAGGCGAACACATCGATGCGAGCGGTCGTCAAATTATCGATTCGCTGATTCTAGGGATTGATGTTGCCTGTCGCGTCGGTAACGCCATGTATCCAGACCACTACCACCGCGGCTGGCACATCACTGGATCTACCGGCATGCTTGGTTCAGCGGCTGCCTGCTCCCGTCTCATGGGCCTTGATCTCCAAAAAACCACAATGGCCTTAGGTATTGCAGCTTCACAGCCCGTGGGTATGCGCGAGCAATTTGGCACGATGACTAAACCATTCCACCCTGGCGGAGCTGCTCGTGCTGGACAACTGTCTGCACTTTTGGCTAAGCATGGCTTTACTGCCAGCCCTAAAGCTTTGGAAGCGGGTCGTGGCTACATGCAAACAGTTTCCACAAAATGTGACTGGTCTGAGATTGACCGCGCACTTGGCAAGTCATTCGAGATTTCATTAAACACCTATAAGCCATTTGCTTGTGGCATTGTGATTCATCCAGCCATTGACGCTTGTGCTCAATTACGCGCACAAGGAGTTAAAGCCGAAGATGTTGAACGTATTGAATTACGTGTACACCCACTGGTGCTGGAATTAACTGGTAAAAAGACGCCTAAAGACGGTCTCGAAGGTAAATTTAGCGTGTATCACGGCTGCGCTGTTGGCTTGATTTTTGGTCAGGCAGGCGAAGGTGAATACGCTGATGACATTGTGAATCGCGCTGATGTAGTTGCTTTACGCGCCAAAGTGAACGCTACAACCGATACCTCTATCAGCGAAGCCTCAGTAGATGTAAAGGCTATCTTAAAAAATGGTAAAGAGGTCCATGTATTTGTTAAGAATGCCATAGGCTCTGTTGAAAACCCCATGAGTGATGCTAATTTAGAGCAAAAATTTACCAGCCTGGCTGAACCAATTATTGGCACAGAAAAGACGCGTCAATTAATATCAGCTTTATGGAAATTAGGTAGCGCAACAGACCTCAAGCAAATTTTAAGTCTCTCCACTCCCGACTAAATCATCAAATCAATTAAGTAACTATGGCTCAGCTACCAAACATTGTGATCCTCGGAGATTATGAGCGTGCACTTCGTCGTTTTTCTAGATGGGATAAGCTTGAGCAGCAAGCAAATCTGATAATTCACCATGAGCCTTTACATGGTGAGGCCTTGTATGAGGCGATCAAAGATGCTGACGCTATTGCCATGGTGCGTGACCGCGCCCCACTGAATGAGGGAATGATTGCGCGACTCCCGAAACTAAAGTTTCTGATGTTTACAGGTGAACGTAATGGCACTTTAGCGGCGGGCGCACTCGCCTCTAGAAATATTCCCATCGCGTGCACACCTGGTGGTCCTTCAAAAGAAACTACTACCGAACTAACCTGGACTCTCATTCTGGGTGCATCCAAACGCTTAGTAGAAGAAAATAAACTCATTGCATCAGGTGGGTGGCGTGATGAGCTCTCCGTCCTTCCAATGCTTGCAGGTCAGCGTCTTGGTGTGATGGGTCTGGGTTCGATTGGGAGCCGTGTGGCACGTGTTGGACATGCTTTTGGCATGGAGGTAGTAACCTGGAGTCCTCACATGACTCCCGAGCGCGCTGCTGCTGAGAATGCAAAGTCCGTTAGTCTTGATGAGCTGCTGAGCACTTCAAAAGTGGTAACGATGCATTTGGTTGCGGGTCCTGGAACCAAGGGTATTATGAGCGCAAACCAATTGGCGTTAATGCGATCAGACGCTATCTTAGTTAACACATCACGCGCTGCACTAATCAACATGACCGACCTTTGTAAGGCCCTCGCAGCAGGACATCCTGCTCAGGCAGCGCTAGATGTATTTGATATTGAGCCACTGCCAACAGATGACCCTTTGCGCAATACACCCAACTTACTAGTAACACCGCACTTAGGCTTTATTGCTGAACCGATTTTTGAAACCTTCTCCACGGGCATTACCGAAACTTTAGAGGCCTGGCTAGAGGGAAAGCCTACTCCCCACCCTTTTAAAGTGGCATAAGGTTATCGTTTTGAGAACACTTACCCCGCTCCAGTTATTTATTATCTTTAGCAAAATTGGCATGTCTGGTTTTGGGGGGGTTCTACCTTGGGCGAGACGCACATTGGTAGAGAGGGAAAAAGTACTCAGCTCCGAAGAATTTAGTGCGATTCTCGGTATTTGCCAAATTGTTCCAGGGCCCAATGTCATCAGCTTATCAGTCTGCGTTGGCTCACGATTTTGCGGAGTACGAGGAGCAATTGCAGCGCCGCTGGGGCTAATACTAGGGCCCATCATTGTCGTATTGTGCATCGCACTCATGTATGAGCACTTCAGTTACCTCGATGCAGTCAAGGGGGCCTTGCGTGGCATTACTGCTGTGGGGATTGGTTTGGTCGCAGCCACTGGCTTTAAGATGCTGCGTGATGAACTTCGCTACCCAGCCATGTTTATTGTGGTCATTGCGACCTTCCTGGCTGCAAACTACTTTCATCTAGGTTTAGGTTGGGTCGTTTTAATCATCTCTCCCTTGGCGCTGTTTTTAGCTTCAAAAAAGGCGCGAATCTCGTGAGCATTCTTCTAGGCTTCCTTGTCAAGCTTGCCGCCTTATCCCTCATTGCATTTGGGGGGGTTAATGCGCTACTTCCGACCATATTCGATATCGCAGTAAATCAAGAGCATTGGATTGATGCGCAGACATTTTCAGATTACTTCGCTCTAGCGCAAGCTGCTCCGGGGCCGAATTTCATGATCATTGCCCTGCTTGGGTGGCATGTCTCTGGGATCTTGGGAGCATTTTTGGCCACCCTGGCAATTGCCTTGCCTTCCTCTGTTTTGATTTTCTTCTTGCAACGCATTATTTTAGGAATTCAAGACCCCATCAAAAAGCAAACAATCCAATACGCGGCGGCTGCACTAGCGATTGGGCTCATCTTCTCCTCCGTATGGCAAATCGCCTTACAGATTAATCATGGTGTAGCCATGAATGCCTTGACCATCATCACAATTGGACTTACATTATTTACTCGCTGGCACCCTTTATATTGGATTGCCATTGGTGCCGCATTGGGCGCATTTGGCTTGCTCTAAGTTAATAATGACAGATTCAAAACCGTTTTTTCTGAAGGAATACATATGAGCTTGATCAAACCCATACTGTTAACTGCAACAGCCATCGCTTCACTGTTAAGCCCGATCTTCAGCTTGGCACAAGCACCATATCCTACTAAGCCAATTAATTTTATCGTTCCTTACGGAGCAGGTGGTGGCGCAGACTCGCGCAGCCGTCAAATTGCTCAAAAAATGAGCATCCTTTTAAATCAACCCATCATCGTAGATAACAAACCTGGAGCTGGTGGCAACATCGGCACAGAATTTATTACTAGAGCAGCACCCGATGGGTACACCATTGGTATGGGTAACTTTGCGCCTATGGCAGTTAACAAAACCCTCTTTGGAAATCTACGCTACGACCCAGAGACTGATCTGAGTCCGATTATTTTGATTGAAAAAGGTCCACTTGTTTTAGTCGTTAATCCAAACTCACCTTATAAAACCGTTAAAGACATTATTGATGCAGCCAAGGCAAAACCAGGTGAGCTCACCTTTTCTTCTGGCTGCATTGGCGGCAGCCACCAACTCTCTGCAGAACTATTTAAACAGAGTGCTGGCATCGATATGATTCATGTGCCATATAAGAGTGGCTCAGCTGGCCTGACCGACTTAATGGCTGGTAACGTCTCGATGATGTTTGATCAAATGTACTCAGCAATGCCTAGTATTAAGGCCGACAAACTGCGCCCGATTGCCATCACCAGCAAGAAGCGTTCCCCGCTACTACCGAATGTTCCTAGCTTTGCTGAAGTGGGCTACCCCAAAGTTGAGGTACTGAATTGGCAGGGCTTAATTGCACCTAAAGGTACACCAAAGGCCATTATCGACAAGCTCAATGCTGCTGCAAACGAAGCATTGAAAGATCCTCAACTGAGAGAATTAATGCTGTCACAAGGCAATGAAATTGGAGGCGGCACTCCAGCAGATTTTGCAGCACTCATTAAATCAGAGGCGGCCAAGTGGGGTACTGTCGTCAAGACTGCCAATATTAAGCCAGAGTAATTTCTGGCTTGTTTCGATGAATTACTTCAGCGCTTGGTAACTCAAAATACCTAAGAAGGTAAGCGCTAGGGATCCAATGAGGTGAACTAGTGCCGTACCAAGCGCCCAAGTAATTTCTCCGCGCTGCATCAATCCCACCACCTCTGCCGAAAAGCTAGAGAAAGTAGTAAGCCCTCCAAGAAATCCAGTGATCACTAGCAAGCGCCATTCGGGCGAAAGACTTGGATTATTACCAAAGTAAGCAACAGCAAAACCGATCAAGTAACCGCCGACTAAATTTGATATCAAGGTCCCCATCGGGATTACAGACGCAAAACCGACCGTTAAGAAATTAAACCCAGCACGTAAGAGCGCGCCCAAACCAGCGCCAAAAAAGATTGCAAGAATAGACGGCCACATATTGATTGCGTTATTGAATAGAAAAACTCAGCATACTGAGGGAGCTCATCTCGATACCATCTACCAATACTTTGGCAGATTCCCCCTCAGACTGTAAAGCAAGCGCATACAAGGCTGGCCAGTAATGCTCTGGGGTGGGGATAGATAAATGCGCGGCATCACCAAAAAGCTCCCAATCAATCAAAGTCTCATGATGATTCATGGCCATCTCAGAAATGAAGAAATCATTGAACTGCTGAGCCCATGGATAAGGTTGTGCGCCATCTTGCCAATGGATGGTTCGCAGATTATGTACAACGTTGCCACTAGCCAAAATCAAAATATTTTCATCGCGTAGTGGACGAAGTTGCTTTGCGAGCTCATAGTGTTCCCGAGCCGACATCGAACCATCTAAACTTAATTGAACCACTGGCACATCGGCATTGGGATAAAGGTATTTGAGAACGGACCAAGCACCATGATCAATACCCCATTCATTCTCTTCCATCACCACTGGAACATTCAATAATTCTTGTACTCGTTCAGCCAATGCTCGACTGCCTGGCGCTGGATACTGAATCTCAAAAAGAGCTTGCGGGACCCCACCAAAGTCATGAATTGTTTTGGGCTTAGCCATGGCGGTAAGCCAAACACCTCGGGTTACCCAATGTGCTGAGATGACCAATATGGCATCGGGACACCTCAGAGATGTACCAAGATGAGACCAAGCTGCAGTAAAGCGATTCGGCTCTATGGCATACATTGGACTGCCATGACCAGCAAATACAGCAGGTTGGCGATGGCGAGTCATGAGTAAGGGGTATCAGCCGAATACGTAACCAGTGTGAGCTGCGACTAAAGCAAACAAAATAGCCAGGCTTGTGGCTGCTGCCAACATCACGATCAAAGTAATGATCTTTTTATTGATTTCTGATTTGGGTTCGTTGTGCCATTCGTTCATGCTGAATCCTCGTTAAACGCATTGATTAATAGCCTAATTATCCACTATCGGCCACGACCGGCCTTGCGCATCATGGCTTTTCCGCCACCAAATCCCGCCTGAGGGCGTCCAGCAGGGCCCGATGGGCCTTTGGGTGCCGGTGGGCGCGGGGCTGGCTTTGCCACAACGGGTTTAGCCACGACTTTTGCTTCGGGTTTCTTTTCTTCAGTCACAATTCACTCCTATAGATATCATATTGCCATGATTACTGACTATTCTATCCAAGCTGTCGCCATTAATGCCATTCCCCTGATTTTTGCCATCACGATCCATGAGGCGGCGCATGGCTATGCGGCCCGTAAATTTGGGGATAACACGGCCTATGCCCTCGGCAGGGTAAGCCTGAACCCCATGAAACACATTGATCCTGTTGGGACTATTCTCATCCCCCTCATGCTCATTTTGACAGGGTCCCCCTTTTTGGTTGGCTACGCCAAACCAGTGCCAGTGAACTTTGGGCGCCTTCACAATCCCAGAATCGACTCCATTTGGGTAGCGCTTGCAGGCCCAGGCTCCAATTTCCTGCAAGCCCTTATTTGGCTCATATTGCTGATAGCGCTTGTAGGGTTGGGGGTAAATGAAAAATTTCTGATTTCCATGTCGCAAGCTGGCATTTCCTGGAATCTTGGCCTACTAGTTTTTAACCTATTCCCACTGCCCCCACTAGACGGCGGACGGATTCTTGCCGGCCTCCTTCCTGCTCGCCAATCTATTGCCCTAGGCAGACTAGAACCTTGGGGATTTTTTATCGTGCTGGGCTTAGTCTTTACTGGCGTTATTGGGAGTCTGTGGATGACCCCTTTAATGAGCTTCTTTGAATGGTTAATCCTGCTGCTAACAAGCCCCCTTAGGATGATTTTTTAGCTTCAGCAAAAAATTTTGTTCTGAGATATGCTCATTCAAAGTAGCCCAACCAAACCCATGGAGACCCCCTTTATGAAGTTACTAAAGATTGTTTTAAGCACAGCAGCATTACTCACTATCAGCGGTACTGCATTTGCCCAATTTCAAAATGCGGAAAAAGCTGTTGAGTATCGCCAAAGCGTCTTTACCGTTATGAGTACTCATTTTGGAAGAATTAGCGCCGTTGTAAAAGGTGAGGCACCATTCAACAAAGATGAAGTTGCCAAGAATGCCGCTATTGTTGCGATGACGTCTACCTTACCCTGGCAGGCCTTTGGTCCAGGCACAGAGGGGGGAAAAGCAAAACCAGAGGTATGGTCTGACAACGCAAAATTCAAAGCTGCTTCAGAAAAAATGCAATTGGCTGCAGTAGAGCTCAATAAAGCCGCCCAATCTGGGGACTTAGATAATATTAAGAAGACATTTGGTGTCACTGGACAAGCCTGCAAAGCTTGTCATGATGACTTTAAAAAGAAGTAATGAAGTAACCCACAACTAGCGCAATGACGCTCAGCAAGAACAAAGCTAAGCCACGTTGCAAACCTCCATCTTTGGAGGTTTGGCCCAAGTCAGAAGGCGAGTATTTAGCCTCCTCGCTTGGGTCAATTTCTTTATCGCCTATCAACATTGGCTTGATTAAATTCTCGCCCTTGATTTTTTGGTAATAAAAAATAGCAGCCAAATGCAATGCAATCAAACCATAAATCAAATTCGCATTTGCTTCATGAATTTCAGAAAAAATACCGATAGCCGTTTCTGAAACGTATTTGGAAAATGGCCCCTGAAAAGCAATTTCATCATCAGCAAATAAGCCACTGATCGCCTGAATCAATAAGACAGTCAATAGACCCAATACCGATAGCGCACCTAATGGGTTATGCCCTAAGACCGCTTTGGATTTACCGCTTAAATAGCTTAATAAGGTTGCCTTACTTGGAATGAAGTTAGCAAAACGTGCATGGGTTGACCCTAGCAAACCCCACATCATTCTGAAGATCAATAAGATCAGAATGGTATAGCCAAAATAAGCATGCCATGTCATCGCATTACCGCCAATATTGACACTGGTGATGCTGCCGATGATGCAGATTACTAAGAGCCAATGAAAGAGACGGATGGGTAAGTCCCAGATTCGGATGATTTTCTTCATGACAATAGAATAAACAGGTTCTCCCTTAAACTAAAGGGAATTCATGAAAACAAGTAAAGCTTTTAGAACTCTCTTGCTGTACCGTGTTGGTGCAACCTTGAGCTATCAAATTATGATGGTTGCAGTAGGCTGGCATCTTTACGAGATTACCCATAGCGTGATCTCACTTGGCCTCATTGGTCTCGCTGAACTCGTTCCTTATTTTGCCCTCGCCCTTTACTCTGGTCATGCGGTCGATCACTACTCACGCAAGCTCATTTCCGCAATTGCATCCGCCATCCATATTCTGGTGGCTTTGTTTTTGACTGCTATTGCGTTGGACTGGTTATCTCCGCCAGTGCCGCTGATCTATACAGCTGTTGGCTTCATTGGCGTAGCAAGGGCCTTACTTCGCCCCTCTTACCAAGCACTGTTTGGGCAAATTATTCCGCGAGATCAATTAACCAAATATACGGCGTACGCAACCGCTTCCTTTCAGATTTGCGTAGTTGTAGGCCCTGGACTTGGAGGCCTCCTGATTGGCTTTACCAGCCTAACTTGGACCTATGCATTTGCCGCCCTCTTTGGACTGATTAGCCTCTATGGGGTCACTCTTATTAAAGTACAGCCAGAGATATCCTCCAGTCCAGCAGGTCAGGTTTTCAAAAGTCTAAAGGAAGGTTTTGACTATGTCAGAAAACATGAATTCATTCTGAGTACGATGGCTCTAGATATGTTTGCAGTCCTATTTGGAGGTGCTGTTTCTATCTTGCCAGCTTTTGTGAGTGAGGTGCTGCATGGCGGACCTGAAATGCTAGGCATTCTTAGGGCAGCGCCTGCAGCCGGCTCTGTCTTAATGGGGATTTACTTGGCAAGGCGCCCAGTCCTCCACGACTCAGGAAAATATATCCTACTGTCCGTTGCTGGCTTCGGTTTTTCTATCATCGCGTTCGGCTTATCAACAAGCCTTTGGATATGCGCTTTTTTCTTATTTGTCTCCGGCGTCTTCGACTCTATCTCTGCTGTGATTCGTAGCAGTATTTTGCAACTGACGACTCCAGACCACATGCGCGGTCGCATCAGCTCAATCAATGGTATTTTTATTGGCTCATCAAATGAATTAGGTGCGCTTGAATCTGGCCTAGCTGCCAGTCTACTGGGCCTAGTGCCTTCCATTATCTTTGGGGGTGTGGCCACTATTGCAGTGGTTTTAATTACCTATAAGCTTGCCCCACATTTAAGCAAGCTACATCTTAAAGATATGTCCTAAAAAAGCTGAGGGTGTTGACAACTCAGAGCTTGGGATAATTATTTAATTTCAGGGAGCTCTTTCTGAATTAATTTCAAGCCAGCGCGTAGCAAGCTTTCATAACGCTCGCGCTCCGCCTTGATGGTTTCTGATGTCCAAGGAAAAAACCCCTCCCCAGTCTTCATGCCTAACTTACCGCTTGCTACACGATCACTTAAACACTTCGCAATATTAGGGGAGTTATTGAGAGATGGGTAGATGCTAGCGCCTGCTGCGCCATGAACTTCAAGACCCGCATGATCACGCTGCATTACAGGGCCGGCAGCTAGGTAACGAAAACCGAAACCGAAGCGGACTGCTTTGTCAATATCTTCCAGACTGGCAATCCCAGCATCC
>Ga0114959_10004155_pt1 | contig 11191 bp, 15 predicted proteins | sample C_130625_EF_Meta_FD_87317 | JGI IMG/M metagenome (GOLD analysis project Ga0114959, IMG submission 87317) | Freshwater microbial communities from Lake Croche, Canada to study carbon cycling - C_130625_EF_MetaG | ecosystem: Environmental > Aquatic > Freshwater > Lake | place: Lake Croche, Canada...
GATGCTAAATAAGGAGTATCCTGAGCTTGATCACTGGATGGAGCCTGAGCCGCCAACTCCTCTTAAGCTATCAGGTCACGTGTGTTCATATGGCGACTTGACCTTTGTGCCTCATAATTCTACGGAGTCTTCACCTTCTTAACCTTCTTCACAGGAACAACTCCACCCGCAGCAATGATAGCAGCATCCTTTTGCTCCTTGAGCTTTTTTCTCTTGTGACACCAGGCCCAGAAATCCTTTGTTCCATATTCAGGCATAGGGCCAATATCAGACTCCTGGACAGGAAGAGCCTTTACCTTCTGCTTCGCAGCATTCTCAGCAAGCGCGATCGTCCAGTCATCATCTCCACGAAAGACACACTCTGAAACAGCCTTAGTCACAGCACAATGCTCCCAGAACTCATCAAACTCCTTCTTCTCGCGCTTAAGTTCCTCATGATACCACTTAATATCCTCCTGAGGAATCTCCATATTGTGCTGCCTGTAGTATTCACGGAGGTTCTCAAAGGTCTCCATAGCAAGCGTGATATGAACACCTGGGGCAGGAGGTGGAGGAACAGGCTTCTTGATCTTTGTGGAAAGGACTTTTTTGACTGTTGTAACAGTAGGAACTTCTTGCGGAGTGACTAAAACAGTCTTTTTAACTTTCGTTGAAAGGACTTTTTTGACTGGCGTCACCTTTTCTGGTTCGGGTAGGGCCTTTGGCTCCTCGAGAACCTTTGGCTCCTCGAGAACCTTTGGCTCCACAGGAACATCCTTAGGAATCTTGCGGTGAAGAACTTTCTTGAGCATCTTGATACCTAAAATATACGACTATGAGAAATCAATTTTATTTTTTATGCCGGGTTAAGTTATTCTTACGTTTATTCTTACGCGTCCTACGACCACCTACTGTCTTGTCGACTTCAGAACGAATTTTCCGCCCGAGATTTGTGCTAGTATTTATTCCTCCAATAATCTTAGTGGCCATTACCTCTCCCTTTAAAAATTTAATATAAGTTAATAAGGCATATTTTTTCTTTTCGTCTTTCTTTTCATCATTATTTGTTGCAACTTCATCTTTAACAAAGGCCTCAATTTCCTTAGATTTCTCATCTAATTGTTTATTACGTTCCGTAGGATCTGCTATCTTTGATATCCTTTTAATTTCATCGAATTGAGCCATATGGTATCCCTTTTCTTTACCAAGAAATCCAGCGACCGACTTAAGTATAGATGACATCTATAAGAGTTATAGATTACTTTCTAGATGAACGACGTTTCTTAGTCTTTGATCCACCCTTAAGTTTTAAGGTTGTGTTTTGTAGTATATCTCTTAGTCTTAAGAATTCATTTAAATATGGATGAATTAACTTAATGGTACCCTTCTCAACGATTGCTTCAGGAAAATGTTTTAACTGAGTGAACCCTGGAAGAGATCCTAACACAGTAGATTTATCTTTACACGGAATATCTGGATTTTTTAAGAAGTCTACAAGACTTATTTCTTCTGATGGTAATAAGATATCTATTATTTTAGTTAGTATTGGAACAGTTTGATCAGCCTCCATTATAGATGTTTTATCTTGAGAAAGACCCTCTTTTAAATTTATTTTATAAGATACACGATGACGCATACCTTTACGAATTTCCGCACGGGCACCTATATAATATGTTAGTAATTCCTTTATTTTAATTGACTTAAGCCTTTGAATAACATCATGAAATCCATATTTTTCTAGAATAGTTGTATTTAGAGGAATATTACGCGCCTTTGCGATATTCGCATACCATCCCAGACTTTCTGTAGTTAAAATACGATAAAGAGATAATGGAAATTCATTTACTGAATCTTTACAGACAACCTCTGCGAGATCAACAAGATTAATTGAAGCAGCACCAAGCATAGAAGCAATCGTAATGGCATAATTTATAGCAGCAGTTCCAGACATCTTAGCAGATTTATTAATTTGAGATAGATACAGAGTAGTGTCGCGCTTTTTTCCTTTCTCTAGAATGTTAAATTCTATTTCTAGACCTGGTGAAGATTGTATTGAATTAGCAGTTGATCGAAATGTTATTTTTACATTATCAGGCATTATAAAAATAAATTCTCGTTCGGAATCTTCTTTATCATCTATTCTTGCTGAAAGTTCATAAATCACTCTAAAGACTTCTGGCATATTTCCTAGGACTGCTTTTATTTCTTCAGGAAGATTTTGTAAATCAATCTCCATCTAATACTCTAGCAATAAATATTATTTAAGACCAATCAATCACAATATAAGATTGATCAAGAGCTCGATTTACAAATGGAAGCGTTGTATTATCAAGTTTTGAGACATCATAGAGCTTTCCATCAATACCCTTTGACATAATCGCATGAGAAACTGCGCAATCTGGAAAGAGATACTTAAGACCTTTAAGAATGCTTGGCATATTCTGAATATAAAATGGTTCTGAAGTATTTCTACCAACAGTGGGGATCATATAATTTAAGGAAGTCTCAGAAGAACTAGTAGCAGCAGTTACAGCTGCTTTATATATGATGTCGACAGTGCGATTGATACTACTAATACGCCTCTCCTCCTCCTTCTGCGCCTTAAGCATCTGGAGTTCATGACGTGACATAGGCTTAGACATTTATGCCTAAAAATAAATGGGCAAAGGGTCAATTTTTATTTGATATATTAGAGTATATCAAATAAAAAATCAGAGACCAGTGGTTAATTAATAATTAATCAGGTTTGCTGTGTGGTCTCTTTTACCGCGACTTAAGAATATTAAGGGATGCTGTGTGGATCCATAATATAGCTGGATCCTTAATTTTAACAAAAGGCTGCTGTGTGATATCTTTCCTATAAGATGGGTGGCCAAATCCATCTTCAGATATCTAACATTCTGTTGATCTTACGTTTTAAGGTTATAAGCCAGATCAGCTCTCATAACCTGCTTACAGGGATAACCTTGTAAGCAGGGATAACCCTGTTTACAGGGAGCAAAGTTAAATATGAATTTAATTGTTGCTGTGTGCTCCCTTTTTACAACTATCCTTTACATGCTTTTAGTGAATCAATTTTTAGGCCTAGTTTTGCGAGTTCTCTTTCCACCCTTAAAACGATTTATTATATAAGGATCCCAGTGGTCTCCTACATTTTTTATATACAAGATATCTTTAGATCCTTCCTTTAATGGATATTGCTTGATTAAATCAAGAGTATCATGCTTTAAAACAATCCCATCTCCTGGATCATATAAATCTTGTGTAATTGCTTTAATTTCAGGATCGGATGCCCAGGTGGTATTACGCAAGACATTCTGTTTCATAGTCTGAATAAACTCTTGTTTGCTTGGAATAATTGTGCCTATATAGTCAAATAGATTTGGTATTCTACGTAGATTATCATAACCATCATGGGTCACATCAATACTCGCAAAAGGTATATTATCTCTATTGTTTATATATATTATACGCCTCTCTCTATGATTATATTGCTTCTTTATATTCAATGCTTGCCAGTGTGTGTCATTAAATACAAGTTCTCTTGATATAAAGAAATCAATCGCTTGACCAGGATCTTCTATAACCTTTAATAATTCCAGATCCTGAAGGACAGTATTATATATTTCTTCAAGAACATGTAAATATGTTAAAGATCTAGATAGATAATGACGAACCGCAGTTGTAAATGTTCCCTGAGTATAAGGGATTTTCATATTTAATCCAAGAATTCTATTCATACGATCTAATACATCAGGCCTTTCCTGGGCTGCTAAAAATACAGAGTAATAGAAACAATTTCCATCACCTGGAGCGTGACCTAGTTCAAATCTTGATGTAGCAGGTAACCCTGGCAATCTAGCTGGTATACCTGGTAATCTAGATGGTAAAGCTGGTAAGCTAGAAGGTAATGCGGTTGTTCTCGATGATGCTATCATAAAGGCTAAGTTAGAACTCATGGCATTTATAGAGTCTTCTAATTCTTGTGATATATCTAACATTTTTTTCGCATTATTCCTTTCCTGATTTAGGCCATTATATTCCGCAGATACGGTATAAGCATTTGCCATGGATCTGTATTCATTTATAGCTTGCTGAGCAGCCATTATATATTGAGATGCTAATCTTATAGATTTATTCAGTTCTTCTTGTTCTTCAATAATCTTATTCATACTCGTTATAGCATAACTTATTTGCGTATATAGTTTTTGAGGTATCTTAGTATGTATATCATCCGATAAAAAATATTTTGAATCCTTTATATATACTAATGATTTACGAGCAGCGTGTAATTTAGCATAAGAGGTAGGAGGAGAAACTAGGGATGGAGGGGGAGGGGGGGGAAGAGGGAATGATGTCGCCCGTGATGGTAGACGAGGAGGTGGATAAGCTGTCCTATTATTTTTTACTGTTTTATGAATACGCCCGAGGAATGGCATCTAATAAGAGTATTTATTTTCAATCTAATGAAAGAACTGTCTAACACGCGCACGGACAAGATCATAGCGCGCATCCTCGAGCTGGATCTTAAGAGCTTCCTCAGGTGTCATCTGGACTATACCCTTCGTCTGAAGCACCTTGAAGAGACTTGGCGACCATCCAGAAAGCATCACAACACCGGGGGTCGTAGCAGTCGCATGGAAGTCCTGGCATGTCGAAGCAATGTTCCAGATTACAATCGTAGGCATCTTGAGGCCCTGTCCCTCACCCCACATGTCCTCACCCGCACGCTTGAAGGACTCACGGATCATCTCCACATGTGTCTGCCACGGAGCCGTCTTGAAGACGTTACGATACGGGTTGCCCGTGTATTGATCGTAACCAGAAGACCCACATGCCTCGTCCCATGCCATGTCTGTAAGGACGATGAGGTTCTCAGGCTCCTGTCCAGGCTTTACGCGAGCTGCCTTACAGCGCGCGAGGACAAGATCCATGGCCTTCTGAAAGTCCGTGGAAGTTCCCTGGCTCATGGAATCTGGATGAAAGGACTTAAGCTTTGTGAACAGATCGCCCTCAGGAAGCGTATGCATCTGAGGCGTGGAGTCAAAGGTTAGGAAGGTGTTCTTAAACTCCTCCGTGGTCACCTCTGAGATGAGAAGGCCAAGAGCCATACTTACCCAGTAAGGAGTATCTCCATTTGATCCAGAGGAACGCATAGATCCACTAAAATCACACATGGCAAGCGAACGACCTAGACCACCACCCGTCTTTGCCGCCTCTACCATGGCACGCCATACACCACGAAGATGATCAGTTTCTCCATTCTCAAGCATAGGCTCATAGCTTGTATTATAGTAATCCGTGTAATTAAGAAGACTATGCGCCTTCTTTACTACCTCATGAGGAAAGAGGGTATCTGCGCCCTTGGCCGTCACCTCTCCAGAAGCAGTCTTCGAAAAGTGTTCCTGGAAGTGCTGGCGACACTCCATGCGATCCTGCCTATCTGGATGACGCAGAACATCATGGGGTGCTCTCTCATTCTTCTTTGTTGTTCCCTTCTCATTAAGAAAGGCCTTCACATACTTCTTGGCAGCCCGTCCAGGAACGGCTCCTGGAACGATATCCCTCCAAGTATTCGCACACATCGAGATCTCAACTGTCTTAAGAGCCTTATTCAGAGCAGAGAGACGCTTACGATACTTCTTCATACGAGCACCCTGGAACATCATTCCTGGAACAAGGAGTGATGCCATCTCAGACGCACCAGGCTGGCCCTCACGAGGCATCCACTTTGCCAAAAGAGAAAGATTTGGAGCATGAGGTTTTACAGTAGGAGGCTCCTCACCACCCCAGCCCCATACAGGTGTCTGGGAGAAGGTTGAAAGGGCAAGTTCATCCTCTTCGATCTGCTTCTTCACAATATCCTTCACACGCTGAGATGCTACAGGGCTCAGCTTAAAGAGATCCTGCCAACAGCCATACTCTGGAACAAGATCGAGAAGACCAAGGGCAAGTCTGGATGTAACAGGAGTCTTAAGGAGTGCCTCAAACATCTGTCTAGAAGCATCACGCTCACCTTTTCCTCCACGGATATCACGGGTCTGGAAGGCTAAGACGAAGAGTTCCTCAACAACCTCAGGCCCACGTGGATCATGAAGGACACACTGAAGGATCTTGTCTATATTCTGTTCTACCGTATGAACATCTACACCACGCACAAGCAGGGAACTCAGGGCAACCATGGAATTGCCAAGGCCCAGGGTAGTGTAAACATCAGAACCCTTAACACCAACTGCGGTAGCCATTATACACATTAAAAAAATAAAGGCTAAATCAATTTTTATAGAAGATATTAGGCATAGGCCGCAACGAGAGCCTTCTGATCAGCCTTACGAAGCCAGGCACGCGTATCTGACTCTGAGCAATGAAGCTTCTTAGAGACAAAGGTCACCCAGCGCGATGTAGCATCAGCACGTCTATCTGCGATCGAGCTTGTAGGCTTCTCATCAGTGGCCTCAGAAAGAAAGGCATGATACCACGTTGACCAGAGGGACCAGAACTTAGACGTGGAGGGCGTAGCTAGAACGGTAGAAGCAGGCGCAGACTTCTGCTTGTAAAGTGTAACCGTAAGAGGCGTCTTTGAAAGGGAAAGAAGCGTAGTAACAGCTGACTTCTCACTGCGAGTATAGACCATAATACTCAACTAATGTGCGTGGCAGCAGTCAATTTTTAGGCCATTCATGAGCGGAAGTGGTGTATTTGAATTTACGATTCTCTGAATCCAGTAAATTGTGCCGCGGTTACAGGTCACACGGATCAAATTCTCTCCGTTAAGAAGTTTGCTTTGAACACCATTCAAAAGAAGGCGGCATGCCATAGATTCATCTGCGGGAACACAGGCACGATAAGCATCCCTGATATTATCATACTCCTTGTAGCTAAGCTCACCATTTACCTCCTGTTGCTGAACCACGCGATAGTTCTCCATTGTGTAAAAAATACAATGGAGAACTATGATTCAATTTTTTATTCGCTATCAGGCTCCGTCTGAATTTCCTCATCTGAATCATAATCAAGGCCAAACTTATCGACCGCCTCATTCCAACTGATCTTCTGTAGAATGTAAGGCTCCGTTTCGTGAAGATTATTTGATGTATTCTGCTCTAGATAATTCATAAGCTCAGTTACACCAGTAAACCTGCGAATAGAAGGGCACTTCAAATGAATCACCACATCCTTCTCATCCTCGGGAACGAGGCTATCCTTCAGAAGATAAAAGATACGAGGGCTAGCATCATTCAGACGCGTCTTAAGGATAAAATACGACATAGTGGTACTGCCAGTACCTTTTGGGTGACTGGTCAATTTTATACCAAAAATTGAAAGGTTACCTTATACTATAATAAGTACAAATGGATACTGACCTTATGAAAAAGAATAAGGAGATTGAAGGGCGTATTGAGTCCGCCCTAAGTGAAATAAATAGCCTAATGTCTGACATGAGTAAGGGTATCACATTCGAAACAGAGGAAGATGAGAAAGCGGTGGTTTTCCTGTATATCTTGAATATTCTAGATATTGATCAGAGAAATCTAATCTATGTTGATGAGTTTCTTAAGAAACGCTTTGGGTTTCCAGCCTTGAAGGCTCAGTTCTACATGTGCGAGTTTATTGATCACCACAAGGAGATTCGTGAAAAGTATCTTCCTATTGTTCAACCGGCTGTTCAGCAAGTTCTAAAGAAAAAGGGACCAAAGCCGTATTCTGAAATGACTCCTGAAGAGGTAGCAGCAGCTAAGGCAAAGAGGGCGGCAAAGGTAACTGTACCTGTAACAGTGGTGGACCCTGTAACAGTGGTAGCACCTGTAAAGAAAATTCTAAAGACAAAGGGTGGTGATTCCTCAATGAAGTCTCCTGGTCTACTTATCTGGAATTCTTTCGTTACTCTTACTCGTAATGATCTTGAGAAAGCTGGTTCTCCGTCGAGCTATGAGGATGCTGTAAAGAAGGCACAGGAGCTAAAGAATAATGATCCTGATAGCTACAAACTATTTTCTGAGAACTGGACACCCGCTTGATTCATAAACTCAAGTGCTTCCTTATATTGCTTTGAAGATGTAAAGACAATTGAAGTCCATCCAGGGTTTAGAGCTGCCTTTATAGCAATTATATTTTTTGATTTTAAGGCGGTTTCAAGATTTTTAATTGCTTCTTTAATTGCGACCGTTGAATATAAAATCTCATTCTTTTTTGATTCTACTTGTTTTAATAAGATATTTTTATAAGATATAAGAGATTCACTTGTAAAGCTAAAAAGAATTTTATTAAGAATATCTATTTTTTCTTCATTAGTTGAACCTAGTAAATTCATTAATTCACTTTCAAGATCAGCTGGCGCATCATTTCTATTCTTTTTTAATACAAAAAAAGAATCTAACACATGTCCAAGTGTATCCTTTGATTTTGCAAGAGTATAATATGGATGAAGAGTATTTAGCCTCCATGTATTCCAGAATCTTTGTTGTTCTTCAAGGAATAAATTCTGTTGCTGATGTGTATAAGCCCAGCTTTCATAATCATTTGATATAGAAAATAGATCTGCTAAGATCTTTTGGAATAATTCAGGTTTTATACTCTTAAAAATAACCCTTGGTATAGTATTTACATTTTCAAGAATAACTTTCGCATCATGAAAGAGACATCCTTGGCTTACATACATCCAGGCATTTACATACAAAGAACATGCTTCATTCACAGCTTTAATTGCGTCTTGAAGAGCTTCTCTATATTGTATATCCTGTATACAAGATAAATCAAAAAATCTATGATGCTCCATTCTTTTTTTATAATACTAGATCATCCTTAAACCTTCTTAGTCTTCTTCTTGCGCTTGTAAGTTACAAGAGTCCAACCCTCATTCTTTCCATCCCAGATCTCTGGGCCCTTTCCAGTAGCAGCCGGCGGCTGAACAAGCTTCTTCTTAGGCTTAACAAGCTGATTCTTGTCGTTCATACATATTATAACGGTGTAATAATGTCAATTTTTAGCCCATTGCGCGAAGTTCATCCATATATCCCTTCCTAGAAATCTCACGATATAACTCGTGAACAGATGCTCCTAGAACTTTTTCATAATTAAAGACTGTAGGCATAAATAGCTTGCTATAGTTAATCGGATCAACTTTCATAAAGAGACTTTCCTCTAGGCCAGCACGTTCACAAAGAATCTTAATCGCCTTACTGTGAGTTAGACGACCTTCTACTTGAATATCGGAACTAATAGTCATAAGCTCTCGAACAAAGTTTACAGGTCGAGGAGATGGCCAAAACTTGTTACGATAATATGCACGACTTCTACGTCTATCAAATACGACGGGTTCATCTGAATCATCATGAGGAGCAAGGGAGTCGTATTCCTCCTCTTTATTGTCGATATGAGAGTCATGAGGAAGATCTTCCGAAACAACATCTTTGTCAAAGTTACCATTACAATATTCGATCGCGCAATAGCCAGCGACAAAACATAGCGTAAGATAGGCATAGTAAGGATCAAAATGAATCAGCATACTAGTATATACTGATTCATTTGAGTCAATTTTATTACGATAAAAAATACCGATTGCGGGGGTCGAACCCGCGACTCTGTGGTTAAAAGCCACATGCTCTACCAGCTGAGCTAAACCGGTGAATTACCCTAGGTGGGGATCGAACCCACAATCTTCAGCTTACATTGTATACCTACGATATAGAAGGCTGACGCGTTATCCATTGCGCTACTAGGGCTGTCACACCTATCACAGTGGCGCCCCGCCACTCAATTTTTGCGCCGGCAAATTTTTTTATAAAAGAGTCCTATTTACTAGATAATGCTTGTTGTTTAAATAGTCACTGCCTCCCTTAGAAGCTTACACGCAGCCTCCTTAGACCAGAACCAGACAAACTCACTATTGAAATACTCCTCAAGCTCCTTATCAAGGAGAAGAGTTGCCCTCTTAATAAGAAGGGATCTCTCAAACAGAGCATCATTGATATCCATCGACCAATAGTAGTAGTCTTCCTTCTCATATTTCGGAGGCTCCTTTGACTCCATATTCTGAATATAATTCTCAACATCTTGAAGACTGTAGATAGCATCATCAAGGTTAAGACTGGAAATATCGGTCTCGTGAATCATAGCGGTCATTGTGTAAAAAATAAAGCGTTAGGAATATGTTCAATTTTTACCAGCTGCGAAGACGCTTCTTTGCTGCCTTGGCCTCCAGAAAAGCCTTATACCGCTTAGCCTTCTCCTGAATCACAGATTCTGGAATGACCTTCTTTATCTTCTGAGACGCAAGCTTAGCCGCAAGCTTGTTCCGCTGAATGATCTCGCGAAGCTGGTTCTTCGTAACCTTCTCCATGATCCTTGCCCTTTTGATACAGATTAAGGAGTATGAAAATGAATCAATTTTATTTTAGTAGAATATCTTTTAGACAGGATGCTATAGACTCAATAATAGAAGGTGGAACGGCGTTTCCAATCTGTGTCACCTGATCTTTCTTAGAGCCAGTGATTAGAAATTCTAGAGGAAACCCCTGAACCTGCTTGAGTTCATCAGGAAGTAGGCAGCGAATATAAGATCCACTCGAATTCTTCAAGCCCACTAAAAGTCGCGGCTGGTGATCGTAAGTACAGATAACTGTCTTACACGGTGTATTTAGATTCAAAACTTCCGAGTGAATTGGACTATCGCGCTTTCCACAAGACAGAAGACGATCATAGGTCTTATCATTATATGTCTCATCAAAGGATGTAGCCTTCAGAGTCACATAGGGATGCGGAGTTCCAGATGGAACCATTGTATCTGGAATCTGAAGTGCCACGGTATCAAAGTCATTGGGGATCGCCTTTGTATCTAGCTTCAAAGCACCCTCAAGAGTCTTCTGAATAAAGGAGACCATCTGAACGAGAGGCTTTCTTGAACCAGATGTTGAAATAGAAGCCCAAAGACTTTCTGGATTAAGAGTCATTGTAGACTTATACCCAATAATAAGAAGACGCTTTCTGCTCTGAGGAACTCCAAAATCCGTTGCTTCAAGCACCTTGTAAGTCATGCTGTAACCAATCTCGGCAAAGGCTTGCCGAATGATCTCAAGCATGCTTGGATCATCCTCCTTGGGCCCAGACTTCATAGACAAGAGGCCAGATACATTCTCGCCAATGAAGAAGGGAGGATCCGTAAGCTTAACGACACGAACAAACTGTCTGAACATTTGATTTCTCGGATCCGAGA
>Ga0114959_10004156_pt1 | contig 11191 bp, 24 predicted proteins | sample C_130625_EF_Meta_FD_87317 | JGI IMG/M metagenome (GOLD analysis project Ga0114959, IMG submission 87317) | Freshwater microbial communities from Lake Croche, Canada to study carbon cycling - C_130625_EF_MetaG | ecosystem: Environmental > Aquatic > Freshwater > Lake | place: Lake Croche, Canada...
ACATTCCCGAACAATCAACTCGGCGAACTTTTCAGCAAATTCGTCAGGCAAAGCGTATCGATCACCTACAAATTCAGCCTGTTCTTTAAGTTGTTTTAAGCGTTCATTCATTTTCGAAACCTCGGCATAACTTCATTACCTGCATATTCAAAACTTGATAACATGGGCAGGAGTCCAGCCAGATCCTCTGCAAGGTGACGGTGAATCACAGGCAAGCGATCACCATCTACTAGCATGAAGTACAGCTTCTCTGTACCTTCTTCTATCTGATAGTCGAAGATATATTCTAAATCTTCTAAGGTCATTCTTCACCTCCAAAATATGCTTTAATATTCTTAGCAGTCATATCTAATGCCACTTCGGCAGGAACTTGAACAACACCAGGCTTAGCCGCAAGGATAACTGTCACACATTCCTTCACAATCAACTCGGCGAACTTCTTATTATAAGATTCGATCCATTCAGATACACTGAGCGTACCTTCCGGTATACTAGATTTTGCTTGTTCAGCAAGTGTTTGGATTAGACTTCCCATTCGTGTACTCCTTTAAGGGCCATCCACATTTCCTCTTTTTCTGTAAAAATTAAACTGTATCTTTCTAAGACTGTTCTTCTTTCATCGTCGCTAAGTTTAGTCCAGTTGTCTACAGCTTGATAACTTCCGTAAGAAACTTTGGGGAAAGATTCGTTAATCCATCCGGCCAATGCCTTAAATGATTCTACAGTATTAGAAGGATGGCTATGTTGTACAGCCCTAAAGAAGTCATTGGCTAATATAGCAGTAAAACAACTACCTGGTTCATACCCATAGACTAGATAGTTAAGCATTGGGCCGGCGAAGTCATCTCGAGGTACTTCCCAGAGTTTAGCTGATCGCATAAGTCTAGCGTGACTGTATATTGATATCATCATGCTGTTCCCCAACGTAGTTTAAACCAATTGGCATCTTGTTCACTTTCAAATATAAAGTCGCGGCCGCTACGCTCGACATTATGTTTACAGTTGTCCTCTATCCAAAAGGTAATATCAACAGCATGATTATTATCTATAAGTCGTGGGATCATTACCCTAGTCCAACCTAAGCCTTGCAACATTCCCCATAGGATTTCTCGATCTATCTCTGATTGCATTTCTCTGGTCTTAGCTTCAATCATTTCTTCTTCTATTGTCATGCTAATTCTAATTCCTTAACATGTTTGCAAGTGCCACGGAAGGTGTATCCAGGGCATGTACAAGTTTGTGCTTCTGGATCAACTGTATATGTTTCACCTTTACTGCCCTTAACTTCGATGACATTAGCAGGTTTCCAAATTTGTGTAAACAAACTGTCATCTGTCTTTTCAAACTTACGACCACGTTTGTCAAAACCTTTAATACCATTTTTAAAATAAAACGGTTGTGTTTCGCCAACTTTAATGTAGGCAACTAAAGTAGTACCGTCAAGCAAATAGACATGTGCTGGAAATAGTCCGCCAGTAGTTTCTTTAAGAGCCTGCATGTTTTACTTTCTACAATAAGTTGATCTTGTGTCTAGTATAGCATCTAAAACGCTCATAGTCAACAACAAATGGTTGCATCTGCTCTGTTTAGTGTTGCAATTCGTCTACAGATCATATATAATAGCCTTAGCGAACATTGATTAGAGGAGAACTAGTATGCCGCAATTGATTACAGCCCAAATTAACAAAGAAGAATTTAAAACACTTTTTGGATTTGATGAGCCTAGTGGGTATTTTGATACGGAGCCCTACAAAGATAAATTCCGTTTGGTAATAAACCGATTTGGTAGATGCTATTGGTTATTGAGCATTGATAATCTACAGGGTCCACGATTCAGTGGAAATAATGTATACTATCAGGGCAACAATGCCCGTTTGATGCGTACCATTTATCCAAAAGCTCGACGAATCATTGACATTGGTGGCAACGTAGGTAACAACACTATCGCCTACAGTGAATGGGCAGACCATGTTGAATCATTTGAGCCTACACCCACAACCTTATTGTTACTCAAAGCCAATTTAGCCATTGCACAGCAAAGTAATCTATCAGGTATATATTGGCGCGGTACTGACATTGACGGTGCAATCTTTAGAGATCCAAATGCTGAAGCAGGTTGGTATCACTATAAAGGTATTGCCCAAAGTATGAACCTTAGGGCTCAAACTACTATACACGAAGTAGCGGCCACTAATAGAAATACTGGTACTATCCAAATTCAAGACCATACCGATCACGGTGGGCATAACTTTACAGTCTACAATCCAAACCAAATTAAGAAGCCTAAAGATGTTGTAGAAGTAGATTGTCGTACTATAGACAGCTACAATTTTCAAGATGTAGACGCAATTAAGATAGATGTAGAAGGGTCCGAATTGTTTGTAATTGAAGGAGCCAAAGACACTATCAATCGTTGCAGACCCGCAGTACAAGTTGAGATTGTGCCCAAACAATGTAAGCAATATGGGTACGATCCACAAGCTCTATATGACTTCTTTAAACCTTTAGACTATGTGTGTGTTAGTGCGGTTCGAAAACCTGCCAATGCAGATCAAAGAGGATTGTTCTTTGGCAAAAGCATAGGAATGGAACATCAGCAGATAGCCAAATATATGGATAGACTGTTTGTGCCCAGAGAAGTTCATGAAGCAATTGACTACGGTGCAATGGCACAAGAAGATAATCAATTTGATAATCTTTTTGATTTTGGCACTTGACATTTAATCTAATTGGCATTATAATAACGACTGTTTTAACAACTTTACTAAGGCAGAACAATGGCTCAAAAAGAACGTAAATATCCCGAAGAACTTGAAAATATTTTTGGTAACAACCTTGAAGATATTTTTGGTACTGAACTTGAACAACTAAAAAAGATCGATATTCGATCGATTGCAGGGAACGTGGTTAAGATCGAACAGTTGATCGAACAACTACCTCATGATGGGGTACTCGATGTTTATCAAAAGTTTGGTAAGAACGCACGTCCTACTTTTCTACAAGTAGCAGTAGAAGTTCTTAAGATGCTACACGAGTCCAAGATCTTTAAAACTTACAAGTTACCTAAACTTGAAGATTCAATTGCCCGTGTTGGTGGTAAAGAAGCAGATTGGTCTAAGTTATATCTGCGTTATCCTGTGCAACGTTCAGTTAAAGTTTGGCACATCCTGCGCGACATTCTAATTGAATGGGACGGTAATTTAAACGATCCTGCGTATGTTCGTGTACTATCGGATGGCACAATGAATGTTAACGACAAGCAACATGGTAACTTTGGTCGTTTGATCATGGGTGAGGAGTTGGTTGTCATTGAAGGCATTCACAGCGATGATGAGTCAATGGACTCAAACATGTTTGCATCACGCAACATTTATAATCTAGAAACCAGTTGGGAAAATAATGCTTTGGTTCGTGTAACTAGAGCACAAGATTACGAGCTTGAAGGTGTTACGGTCAAGCCAGACGATGCTCCCTATTTGGAATTTTACAATCTATTGGACAATTTGGATTGCTCTTGGCAGGAACGAAGTTTGCCAAAGAAGCCTAAAGTTTGTCAAAATGGTGAGAAGTTGTACAAAGACTATTGTCAATACGGTAAAAAGCCTTCAGGAAAAGATCTCAGTATCTTTGAACACGCTGTACAAATGAACGTAAGCATTTGGCCACACGGCGAACTTGCACGTGAGTTTGTCTGGGGTGTTAGTGAGTTCATGCAACAAATGCAAGACTCGGGATTTACTAGCGCACAGATGCGAGATATTCGATCCTATGTCAAACGTGCGGTAGGTGAGAACTACCCAGACAATCCTAAGAAGCCAGGTCGTGCAACTGGTGCAGGAACTCTTTGGGGTGATGTACGAGCGTTCTTAAACACATTAGATACTAAGGGTGCAACTAAAGATTGGCGTACAGGGGTTGCTCCTAACTACACTATTGCCGCAGGCATTCGTGACTTGATCCTTAATTGGAATGCCTATTACAAGGATCACTCAAACGTTACACATGTTAAACTTGATTTGCCTCTTATCAAAAGTGCAGACGGTGATGAGTTTGATGTTGAAGTTGGCTTCTACTACAACGGTGAACGTAAGAACAAGAAAGGTAAAGATCTTCAACCCTACTACCGAGATGAAGAAGTAGCGTTTGATCATGCCGAACTTGAATTTGATACCGAAGAAGATGAAGCAGACGCAGTATAATAATCTGCTAGCGGATCTTAAAGCAGTTTATATCAAGCACGGTTTTGACAACCGTGCTGTTAAAGTGCAAGGTCAATCTAAGGAAGAATTGCGTATTCAAGAATGCAAGGAGAATCCACATCCTAAGTATCATACTGGGACATATGGATCTCCTGCAATCTACGATGAGTTTAAACACACAAACAATCTCAAACTTGTTTGGGCACGTATGAGTTCTAGTGTAGCAGAGTATCAGTTAAATGCAGAAGAAGTTGCTGCCATTTCTCCGGATTACTGTCCAGTTACTGGTGCGTTGATTGACTATGGATACGGCTTGAATAGAGTAACAGATAATCCTTACTTTCGTCCGGGCATTGATCACATAGTTAGTGTAGGTAATGGTGGAGCCAAGTATGGCGATATATCCAATATTCAAATTGTATCTGAGTTTTTTAACACAATTAAAAACTACGGAACAATGATCAATGCAGTCCAATGGTTAAGTTTTGAATTGTCTAAACAGACCCTGTAAATACTACTATGAAAAACGTAACAATAACAGGACATACTAGGGGAATTGGACTGTCACTGGCAAATCGATTTGCCAAGGAAGGCTATAACATAATTGGCTATAGCAGATCAACTGGTCACGACATTTCAACTGAACAGGCAGTCAATGAAATAATAGAAAATCTAAAAGATGGGATTTTTATTAACAATACCTTTGATCTCTATGGCCAGCTAGCTCTGTTAGAGGGAGCCATTAAAAAATGGCAAGGCACTGACAACCTGATTATTAATATTGGCAGTAAACTTGTTCATGCATGGCCTCCTGGACAGCATCCTGATTGGATGACTGCTTATCTAAAATCCAAAAGACGACAAGACGAAATAATTCGTTCAAGATTCAAAGTATCTTCTCCTACAATAATAAACATTGTAGTGGGACCTGTTGAAACTAGCTTATCAGAATCTATGCCCGGGCCAAAGTTACAAACAGAAGATGTTTCGGACTTGATCTTTTATCTGCAGAGTATCAAGGATACTGTTGCCGTTAACGAAATAGTCATGTGTGTTCCGCATACTAATTGGATACCTATTTTTGGACTTGACAATCTAGACGATTGACTGTATAATCAACTATCACAACAACTAAGGTTTGATATGACACCAGAACAACAAGAGTTTTGGAATGCCCTAAGTTACAATCCATCGAGTGATACTCACAGTCTTGCACAAGATATGATCAGTATGCAGGGCACACGACGATTCCATCGAGAAGTTGATCGTTGTATCATCTATGTAATGCATAACTTTACCCGAGAAGATATACTTAGAGCATTTAAAACTTGGCTCAGTGTATATAGATTGCCCTTTAACCCAGACAAGTTAAAGACATTTGATTATTTTCACAGCGAACTGGGCGAGGAAGTAAATAACCGCGCATCTAACCAGATCCCAATTAACCCCTTTTAGGAGAACACATGGAACCAAAACACCTATACACTATTCAATGGACGCAACCCTATGCCACTTATCAGCAACGTCCTTATCTACGAAATCTGCAAGAACAACTTGAACGAACTGTTGAGCAGTGGCTTGTAGACGAGCCGGATTACGCTGATGCTAAAAAAGAACTAAAAAGGATTATGTCATTATGAACTGGTTAAAACGAAAAATTCGCCGTTGGCTGGACAGTGAGCGGGTTAGCGGCGTCGAAGAAAACAAATATGCTACTGCCAGTATGAACAGTATCAGCTCACGTGATGTTAACAGTGACCCTACTCTACAGTTTAAGATCTACAATGCCATTGGCGGTAAGGTTGTGGAGTTTAGTCGCTATGATCGTCAACGTGATAAAGCTCTACACAACATCTACATCATTGGCAAAGATGAAGATTTTGGCGCAAAGATAGCTAAAATTGCCATGTTAGAAACCCTAAAAGATTGAGTAAATAAACAAATTATGGACACATATATGGACATCATTGGAACACTAATTGTAATTGCCTTTGCCTTTTGTTTGGGCTGGCATGCTAGAGGTATAATGATCATGGCGGCAATTGCCCGTGATCCCGACAACGCAATCAAGATTCTAGAAAAGATCAAAGAGATCAACGCAGAAGAACTGCCCAAAGAACTAGATCGAAATAATGTAACTATTGTTAGATCTGAAATAGTTAATGGACAATGGTACCTCTACACTGATCACGAAAACGAGTTTCTGGCACAGGGTTCAAGCCTAGAGCAGGCGCTAAAGATAGCAAGTCAACGCTTTCCCGAGCGAGCATTTTGGTGTCCAACAGACAACAAAGAACGCCAAACTGCTTGATAGTTCAGCAGAATTATCTTATAATGGTAGTAACTGATGCATATCAGTATAATCTATAACAAGGAAAAACGATGAAATATTTTAATCCAGAAACAAAGACCTACAAGGTTTTCACAGCACTTTACAATGGCGAGAAGTTGACTGCCAGCCAAGCTGAAAAGCGTTTTGGCGTAAAGAACCTAGCCGCAGAAGCTAGTCGCATTCGCCACAATGGCTATGCTATCTACTCTAACACACGTACTGCTGGCAATGGTGTTACTGTTACTGAATACGTAATGGGCAAGCCAAGCAGAGAAATCGTTGCTCTTGGCTACAAGGCCAAAGCAATGGGCATCACTCTTTAATCGGAGCTGGTTCAGTCAAAAAGCCCTGCTACGGTAGGGCTTTTTTTATAACTATACAATATGATTAATGACACAATAAACTGGATTAGACAAGACTATAGGCTAAACCCCATTAGGTTCTGTTTGGAGCTTCTGGCCTGGGCCATGAGCATTGGCTCTACCATATGGATGGGCATGACCCTACCCAACCCTCCGTTTGTTTTCCTATACCCCCTGTTTATCATACAGTGCTCAATCTTTGGGTGGGCCGCTTGGTCCCGTGGTTCAACAGGCATGGTGGCCAACTATCTCTTGATCGTTACCATTGATACCATTGCCATTACTAGGATGATCGTAAATGGATGATGAAAGACTGCACAAGATAGTCACAGCTATCGACACGGTTGTCGAAGACAACATGGATCTCAAGCCCCACGAAATTGGAGCTATTCTGCTCAGCAGGTTCACACACGTTATGAGTGCTGACCCTGAAACCGGCCTGGGTCTACTCAAGCATGTGGCCCAACAGTTTGAACTTATAGATCGGGGTACACGCAACCTGGGCAAGTGGTTATGATCTATAGATCAGCCAGCGGTGAGCTGTTTCGTCTGCTGAGGGTCACTGGCCCTCTAGGTGATGAATGGGCACACTATCGCCGAGAGTCTACGGGTGTTGAATACTCCTGCAGGCTTGAAGCATTTCTTCAACGTTTTTGGGAAAGCACACAATGATTGATTGTCTAATACTAGGTGATAGCATAGCAGTGGGTACACAACAGTTCAGGCCCGAATGTCAACTGATAGCCAAGGGGGGTATCAACTCTAGCCAATGGAATCGCAAGTACAGAACAGAGCCCCTTGGTGCCCGTACAGTGATCATAAGCCTGGGCTCAAATGATCATGAGCATGTACGCACTATTTGGGAACTGCAACAACTACGTGATAGGGTCCAAGCTGATAGGGTCTTTTGGATTCTGCCAGCTATCAAGCCTGACGTACAGCGGATGGTACAGAACTTAGCAGATCATTATGGAGATACTGTCCTACCCATCTTGCGACTGCAAGCAGACCGGATACATCCCAGCTGGGCTGGCTATCGAGCCATAGCCGAGGAAACACGATGAAGCTGGTACTAGTGACCCTCCTAGTGCTACAGGGCTGTGCGGCCTATACAGTGGCCAGTACTACAAGTCTAGTCACTACAGATCATACGCTCGCAGATCACCTCGCAAGTCAGCTGTCCGGTGATGATTGCCGCATGACCAACCTAGTTCGAGGTGGCTACTGTGATGTCCAAGACCCGGGTCGCAGATACAATCGGAACCCACTCTAAACAAGTCTGCGAAGCAGCCGCGGAAAAATTTTAGCGGCACTCTCTAGACAGGCCTCTAAGCAGTCTAAATGTACGCTGTGCATCTGTTTCCCAGTATTCCTCTACGAGTAGCAGTACAGATTGCGATCTAGAGCCGCTAATCATGTCAATGCGAACATAGATCCTAGTGTGCGTATAGAATCTAAACCATATCCATCGTTGCTTGACCATGCGTGGAAGCCAAGCGAATCTACGACGACGTAGGCAGCGAATTCGATCCAAGCGCCGAGTCATTTACGTGCCAGTTCTAGAAGAAAGAGATACTTTTGATAGGCCTTTTCCACAGAGGGATTCTGATCGCGTATAAGACTATCTCTACAAGCCTCTTGCCTGCACTGCCGTCCATACTCAGCATCGTTTTTAAGATGCAGAATTTGTTCTTCTTGGCTGACTAGTCTTGCTAGATTGTCCTTGGTCAAGTGTATGGCCTTCATGGGAGTAATCTTGGTTTCCATTCGCCAATCCTCACTGGAGCAAACATCACGGTAGTAAGGCATGGGTTTCACATATTGATTGTACTCGCGGCTGTCTTCAATGCGGCATTCAAACGTGCGGATAAACTTGTCAAAGACTTCATCACTAGTCTTTTGGGCTGCGTAAAGGGGTGTAATCAATGTATGTGATCCTCATCGTGTGCATGTTCAACAGCGGCTAATATGAGTAGAAGCACAATGACTAGAAGTATGCCCGTGCCAATGGCTAGCCAAAGATCAATGAATGTTAACTGCATCCAAAACCACATGACTGCAACTACGACTATGGGCGTAAAGACAACGATGGCAATCCAAACGGCGATGCAAGCAATGGTTTCTAATAGTGTATGCATAGGTACATGAGCAGTAAAGGCCCCGCTGTTGACATGTGGCTAGCTGACTGCATTGATATATTCGAATCGTACTAGCGGCTAGATCTACAGTTGAAGACAGTTTAGAGGCGGTGTTTGTCTGCTGTGAGCTTAGAGTATACAGGTAAGAGCACTTGCTAGCAAGAGTTTTGAACTAATGAGCGCCAAAAGGCCCCGCTGTAGTGATCACTGTGTAGAGGCAGGTGGGGGAGAATTGGGGAGAATTGGAGAAAATTGGAGAGAAGATTGAGTATTCATTTAAACTATGCCTCTCTCCACCACGAGCCTGCAGGATAATGCAGCCTAGTCCTAGTCTAGGTCAACCATTCTAGCGGTGAAATATCCATCTTTGATTGCACAATTCTGCACTTTGTCACACTTTGTCACACAAAATGGCTCATTTTAGACTCAATTGCTAAAAGGCCCCGCTGTTACATGCACGTATACGCATGGGGTCATGATCTAGATCACACAATTTCACATTTATATCAGAAGAGTCTACGATAAAGAACGGTTCAGATAGTGCTAACTGTTAAATATACTATATAGAACCGAGGGATCAAGATGTATAATCGTCTAGCACAAGTTGAATATCCTACTCACTCTGTGAACATCAGTCAAGACTGTGAGTCTGGTGTTATCACAGTGTTCAAGCACAATAACTCTGTATGTCAGTTCGAACAGTTTACAGATCAAACTCAAGCATCGGACTATATAATGCAACCCTTGCCCACACATCGTTGGGTCGTCAATCTAAGTGATGAATAAACCGTCACTGTTGCGCTAGAACAACACTGCTCTTTATCCATTGACATCAACACGCTTCTAGTGTATAATTGTGGCTTAACTACTAAGGAGCCCATATGTTTGATCGTTTAACAGATGAGATGTCAACTATAGCCCAATGGATGGGCGCTGGTCAACTAGAAGCATTAATTTGGATCGGTGATCATCTGGAAGAGTACGATGAGGACTTCTGCAGGCAGTACAGAGGTTTTATGCGCATGGGACAGGCTCTGTTTGCACCTAGTGTAGAAGCTGACTGATCTATAGGGTCTTTGGTTGACGCTAGCACCTTTTGGCGTTATAATTATGACATGACGAAAAGAACTGCTCGTAAAGACTCAAACTACATCATCTATGTCGCAGAGCATAACGGCTCTGCTTACATAGGCTTGACCCGCAAGGGCACGGTCTCTGTGGCAAAGGCTGTCCGAGAACGGTGGCGTAAGCATATCTCACGTGCTCGTTGCGAGGACAGAGACTGGTTGCTTTATCAGTACATCAAGGCGGGTAACTGGACAGACTGGTCACATACGGTCATAGATGTCATACGCGGGCGGGCAGAAGCTTATGCATACGAACGGGCGCTGGTCAAGGCTATAGGGACTGAACTGAACGATCAGTATCAATGACCCTTAGGTTGACAAGGTCTTTGAAACCTGTTATAATTGTGGCTTACAACGAACAAAGGAGCGAACCATGTTTAAACTGTTAAGTACTGCAAACCCCAAGATCCAAAAGGGCACCAAGCTGGGCTATCTTAGCTTCATCTTACACTTGGCCCCAGCTGATCTTAGCGGCTACGAAACATGCCCCAAGCGGACGGCTGGTTGTACTGCCGCTTGCCTCAACACTGCAGGACGTGGTGGCATGTTCAAACGTGGTGAGAACACCAACATGATCCAAAAGGCACGTATCCGCAAGACTCAGTACTTCTTTGCCAACAGAGATGCCTTTATGGTGGACTTGGCCAATGACATCCGTAAGGCTATCAAGTTCGCGGCTCGCAAGGGCTTGAAGCCCGTGTTCCGTCTTAACGGTACGAGTGACTTGAGCTGGGAGAAATACTGGGTTCCAGTCTACGACATGACCTTGTTTGAATTGTTCCCCCAAGTACAGTTCTATGACTACACTAAGGTCTTGGGTCGTAAGGTATCTGCTTTCCCTAACTACCACTTAACGTTTAGCAAGGCAGACGGCAACGATAGCGATGTAGCAGAAGCTCTTCTGCAGGGTATGAGTGTAGTGGCTGTCTACGACGAGATCCCCAAGGGTGTACCCAGTGCAGACGAAACTGATCTGCGCTTCTTAGACCCCAAGGGTACATTGTTAGGTTTGAAGGCTAAGGGTAAGGCCAAG
>Ga0114959_10004157_pt1 | contig 11191 bp, 24 predicted proteins | sample C_130625_EF_Meta_FD_87317 | JGI IMG/M metagenome (GOLD analysis project Ga0114959, IMG submission 87317) | Freshwater microbial communities from Lake Croche, Canada to study carbon cycling - C_130625_EF_MetaG | ecosystem: Environmental > Aquatic > Freshwater > Lake | place: Lake Croche, Canada...
CACCCAATGAGAGAATCAAACTCCCAACCCAGCGTTCGTAGCACTGTGTGATATTCATTTCACTAATCGGGTATTGGTACCTTGTGACAGTTTCGAACTGCCGACCCTCTCGGTGTAAACGAGACGCTCTACCACTGAGCTAACAAGGCATAACTGGTTCCCTCGACAAGAATCGAACTTGTGTCTCAGCGTTATCAGCACTTTGCTCTACCATTGAGCTACAAGGGAATGGTACCAAGAGACAGAATCGAACTGCCCACACCCTGTGCTTCAAACAGGTGCTCTACCAACTGAGCTATCTTGGCATACTTGGGGTGACTGAGGAGACTCGAACTCCCAACGACTGGAATCACAATCCAGGGATCTACCATTGATCTACAGTCACCATATTAAAACATACTATAAGTTCCTGCTTATCTCTAATATATTTTAATATGGTGCGTCGGGCGGGATTCGAACCCACGACCAATAGATTAAAAGTCTACTGCTCTACCAGCTGAGCTACCGACGCAATTTGGCAGGGGTACTTGGAATCGAACCAAGAACGACGGAATCAAAATCCGTTGTGATACCACTTCACCATACCCCAACATTTGGTACGCAAATTTTTAAAGAACAATTTTGTTTGTACGATAACAAACAAAAAACCCTCTGGACTTTCATCTCAGAGGGCTTTGGGAAATAAACGTAAATTTAATTTACTTTCCAAAACCCCCACTATCGGCTGTAATCTCATACTGTGGGCGTGCAAATGACCAGCCACAGTTTAGTGGAAGATGTTTTGCTAACGACAGACAGATTACTGATTTCATAATTGAAATTATACGCTCTTTTTGAATTAAAGTAAAGTAAAAAAATAATAACCCTCTTTGCAGTAGGGTTATCTCTTATTTAGCATAATTTATCTTTTATATAAATTAAAAGAAAACGATCTTCTTGTTACATTAGAAGTTTTCATTGGTATACGATGAAAATAATTAGTTGGCCAATACATTAACTTTCCAGGTCTCATATCAAAATCAACCCATATATCGTCAATTAAAAATTGTATATTAACATCTGATTGATCTACATCGTAGTAATAAACTCCACAGAAAAATGTATCTTCTGAATAATTAATATGAGTGTGAGCATCAGAAATACTACCTATCTTCATATCAGTTGCCCAGTTCTCACCAATCATACAATTTTTATTCGGAGAATGCATTATTATTGCATCACCCAATTTAGTTAAGTTATGCATTCTAATAACACTGTAATTAAAGGTAGCATAACTTACATCTAATCTTGGATACGGTATTCTTGACTCTGGATCTTTTGTATCAAATGGATTGGCATATGGTATATCAAGGTTGTAAAATTGCTCTAATTCTTTTTGAACATTATTAAACTCTTCACCTACCAATTGATAGGAAATAATTTTATCTTTCGAGAACATTTATACTACACTTGTTTAAAAAATCAATACCATCAGTATTGCGATATGCGTTACGATAGTAAAAACTTGAAATACCAGCACCATAGATCAATTTAGCGCAATCAATACATGGAGCATGAGTACAGAATAAACTGGCACCATTACCTGATTCACCATCACGTGCAAGTTTAAGTATAGCATTTGCTTCAGCATGAATAACCTCGTCTTTCGTTTTTGTTTCACTAGTAGGATACCAAGATTTTGTGGCATCACAATATTCACTTACATGATACTCACATTCGTTTGTCCAACCAGCTGGCATGCCATTGTAACCGATTGAGATGATGCGATTGTCTTTAACAACTACCGCACCTACCTTCAAACGAATTGCACTGGACAGTTGAGCAAATCGTTCAGCTGTATCCATAAATGCATCAATCCACTTTTGTTTCATTTACCAAATCCAAAAGGACATTTTTTCTCTGGAAAAATTCCATCCCGTAAATCTCTTGGATTATGATAACGAATGCTCTTATCCATTGCATCGTGCATTTTCACATATTCGTCTTCACTTAACAAATGATGTTTTAGTTTAATTTTACTGTCTGACAATGGAATCAAATGAACCATAGGATCATTTGCAAAATACTTAATTACTACACCTCTTTTTATAAAGAGATTTATGTGAGTAGCATTTTGGTATTTAAAATCTAAAACTCCAGGTAAAAATTGCACATGCTCTAAATTGTGAGTATTATTCCATAAACAACCATTCCATGAAAACTTTACTCCAGTTTTCTCTCGTAGAAACCATGGTGACTCTATTTTAATGTGATTGTAATTTAGATAAAAATCTCCAATTTGGCTTCTATGGTGTCCTGATGCTGTAGAGTTTGCTTCGAACATATTATGTCCACCAAAAACAAACCGATCGTTATGCGCTTCCAGTTGACAATCTGCCCATAAAGGAATTATGAATCCATTTGCAAATAAGTCTCTAAAAGCATTACATTTTTTTAGTGTTGCTATTTCCTGAACCATTTTTGAATTTGGATCAGGATTCATTTTATGTGAAAAATGTGGGGGTAGATCTTTCCACTCTTTTGGAATAAATTTACTGGCTCTTTGTATTTTGAAATTATTATATACAATTAAATCTTTAATAAAACAATCAACTACAATTTGTTTTCGTTTAAAAAAGAACATTTGATTTAACCAATTCATTGTAAATATACCTTTATGTTTTCTAGTTGTGTTGCAATTGAATTGTTTATCTCAAAATTAAAATCTACAGAATACCTTCGTTGACTATGTACTAACAATGTTGGTTGTTGATATGTAGTTTTGAAGTTAGTAAAAATGGTTTCACTTCTACTATCACCAGCACTAAGCAATTCATACATCTTCATATCCAGTTCTCTACGATATAAGATATAATCTCTACCACTACCACTACCAACTACCAGCAGATTGGGAACTCTTGGTATATGTTGGAAATTAACACCAATTGTATGACAATCATTTGAACCATCAAAACAAACCATCATCTCTTTACTTGATTGCATCGGCTGCTGTTGACCAGCATATTGAACTGCAACTGCACTAAAGGGATTGACTCGAAGTAATGCACCTACAACACTGCCATGCCCACTGTTATATGCATTGTTTGATACTTTACCTTCTTGGTTCACTACCTTTGAAAATTCTTTCAGATCAGATATCCACTTTGGTTGATATGCCAATATCACTGTCCCAGTTGCATTAGTTGAATATCTACCAACAGTGTATCTGGGATTTATGACTGTTGCACCAATTGCCACATTCACATTGTCAAGACGATTTACAACTTTGGCTCGTTCTTCAAACTCATTAAAGTCCGCACTGAAGTCAGTATTGTTTCGAATAACTCTGTTATCTTTTTTCTCGATAACATCTGCAGTTATGATGACCTGATGTTCTTTACCATTTGTTCCATGCGAAATTACATCATAGTGTTTGATAACACCACCATTGTACTGAGCGATTTCTTCAGTTACTCTGCCATTTCTGGCTTGGTTCTCTCCAATAATAAAAGTTCCAGCTATCTTTTCCAATGCTTGAACTTTTGCATTCTCAAGTGCTCTCTCGTAACTTTGACCATAACCAGTAACAGTAACCTGTTCAGCATGCGCAAATGATGCAATTAACATCATCGCAAGAATGGTTTTCTTCATCAATTCATCTTCTCTTTTGTCCACTCAGCAGTTGACTGAATATCTTTACCGATACCAGCAACAGTACTGCAGGCAGAAACCATTGAGATCACACATATCATAATAAAGAGTTTCATATTAAATCCCGTTCATCATTACTCGAATTGTAGATGCTGCATTGATACTTTTCTTTGAAACCATAAGTTGAACTGCAACCATATTTGATTCACGATCAACATCACGTCTAGAAACAAACGCACCTTTCAAAATACCTTGAGAGTTATCTGTAAGTTTTTCAACTACAGATTGAGATATCTTACTTGCACGTTTACGTTCTTCTTCGCTGAATTGTCCACCATCAACATCAGAGTCACTTCCAAAAATACTATCAGATTTTGTATCTTTGTTTTTCTTCACACTCTCACTGTTTTTAGATGTAACTAAATCTTGTAGTGCAGACTTGGTTAAATTCTCTGCAACTTTACCAGACTTAACATCGTTGTTGAGAAATTCTATTAGGTTACGTTTAGCACGCATAGTGGCTAGAAGGAATGCTTCTTCTCTTCCTTGAGCATGGTTGAAGTTGATAGGTGCTGTGCCAGATGTCTTTAGAACAAGCCACTCACCTTCATCTGAAAACTGTATCTGGACTGTGCCAGCAGTTTCCAAGAATTCTGCTTCTGCTTTCTTTACGTCTGGTTTCTGTTCGAGTTTATTCTCGACTTTGACCACTGGTTCTGGAGACTTACTTCCAAAGGAAGAACATCCAGTAACAAATAATCCAAGAACAGCAACTGCCAATATACTTCGTTTCATTTCACATTCTCCTTAATAATCACTTTCGCATTGTTGACCTGTTTATCTGCAAAACTAGCAAGATTGCTAAATCCTACAGTAGCAACGACCAACCCCATTACAAATCCAATAATTAAATTGCTCATAACATTCTCAATCAATTAGTGGCTCTTCTTTTAAGCCACGCCATGATGCAACTTTGATTTTCTTACCTTCATCATTTATCCATTTCTTTCCATCCCAATTTGCATACTCAGGAAATGGCCAATTAGGAATCTTAGGATCTTTGGCTTCATAACGACCCATATGATAAGGGTTTACATCAGCAGGATACCATTCAGTTTTCTTGGCTTCTTCTGCTTCCCATTCTGCTTCTGCTTCTTGATCGGCTATGTGATCATGATGATAGTCGATCAAACCAGCGAATTCTTCAATATCACTTGGAATTGATTCCAACGATTCAAGATCGCTAATATCATATTCATAGTAATCATCATAACCATCTTTATAACAACCACAGAATGTCATTCCTGGCTCATGGTAGAAACCTTCAATTTCCCATTCCTCGCTATGAAGAAATTCATAAAGTGCAAGTGGTGGTGCCCATGCAGTTTCAAATGAAATCCAAATCGTGTTATCTTCTGAACGATCCCAATCGATTACAGACATCTCCCATTTGGTTCCCCAGTTGGTTACTGACCAATCATATTCCCATTCACCAGTGGAACTAGGACGCAGATGTTGAAAGACTTGCTTATCTTCAGATTGAAGAACAGCTTCCAATGCATCGATTTTTGATTTATCCGAATGTGTTAGTCGGACACTATTGTCGCACCAATTTGGCATAATATAACTCCATTATAAAAAAACAATTTATTTTTGGTAGCAGAAGTTTCCTGTTACTACCTGACCATTAATCATCTCACTCTTTAATTCACATACCTGTCCAGGCATTGACATTACTGGAGCCTGAGTTGGTGCTCCATAAATCACTTGTGGTTGCTGATAAATCACAGGTGGTTGCTGAATAATAACTTGCTGTGGTGGATAATAATATGGATCGTATCTTGGACGATTCAATTCATACCCAATAACACCACCGATAATTGCTGGGGCAACCCAACTACCACCACCCCAGCGATAGCCATGGTGATGTTGATAATGTTGAGCCTGTGCTGGAACCGCAATAACTGAACCAGCAACGATTAGACTTGCAATAAGTTTCTTCATGGTACTTTCCTTTTTCGTTTCCATAACTAATTATACACTATTTATGAATTAAAGTAAAGCGATTTATTACCCTCTGCCACCAAGGCTGGGCGACCCTCAGTTTCATTACTGCGTCGCTCCAGCCACGGATTTTTTTGTTGCAACCTTCTTTACAGGTGCATTTGCAACAAAGCCAGACTCGTATACAAGTTTATGCGTGATCTTTGGATAGAGTTTATGCAACTCTTGATCTTTTACTGCAATCAACATCTTTGCTTCAGTTGGATGAACACCTTCTAGCAATGATATAAACAGACTTTCTCTTTTCAAAGGTTTTAAATCTGCACGACAGAAAACATAGAGACGACGCAACTCGCTAAACAAATTAGTTGGCGTCATTCCCAATGGTTCAGCTGATGGTTTAAATGGTGGTTCTCCTTCAGGAAGAATCATTTTCTTCTCTGGATCAAACGCATGTTCAAAAATCAAACGCAAAGCACCATCACTTTTGTATTGTTCAATCATCTTTGGATCACCATTGATATCATCTAACATCTGTGTAATATATTTTCTCATCAAAAATCCTCTAGTTCGTCAAGTAATAAACGACATTTGTTGGCAATCAAATAATTCATAATTGCCATTTTGTCCCCTGTTGGTTTAGTATTTATATACGTTGTAACAATCTCTTGACGAACATCATCTGGAATATGATCAAAGTCAACCAGCGTTATGTTACGTTGCCAGTTACGACGTTCATCATCAGTTTTGCATGCAATGAATCCATTATCAATAAACTCTTTCAGTCGTTTCGCTGACATAGGTTTCTGTCTTTCTCCAGAAACAAATACATCATCCTTACTCAGAATGTTTGGTATACCATCGCCAGCATCACCTTTAACAATATGTTCAATCTTATACTCAATAATTTCTCGTTGAGTTGCATTAACATATTTCTTTTGCATCGGAGACCATTGCTTTACTTTTGGATACAACTGTAATTGCTTGAAGTCATTATCAGATGAAACAATCAAAATCTTCTGTGAAGTTTCTTCCAGACCTTCCATTATCAATTCATTTTCTTGTGCATACTTACTCAATGCAGCAATGATGTCATCTGCTTCACATCGTTCAATGTGTAACACTTTATATGGAAAATTCTTGGCAATGTCTTCACGCATTTCTGACAGTGTATCAAAGATCAAACCCCAATCAAGATCAGATGCTTCACGTGCTTTCTTACGACCTGCTTTGTAGTGCTGGTAGTATTCTCTACGCCAGTACTTACGTCCATCGCAACAAATAACAATATCACCATACTCTTTACCATATTTCTTTTTATATGATTTGAGTGTAGACAAAGTTACGTGCCGAATCAGATTTTTAACTTCTGACTCAGTACCCTTTAGTTCACGTTGGAAAGTCAAGATGGCGGACAAAGCCACCTGACTATAATCAATTAAAATCATTCTAAATTTCCACCAAAGTAATCAATCACTATTTTTAAAGAAGGAATTAACTTAGTCATAGAGTTATGATAGTCTTCAGGATGCATCCAACTACCTGTCTCTACATGATCTTTAACTTCTTTCTCTAGATACTGGAGTTGTTGTTTTAAAGTAGCCAGCACAATCTCATCGGCAACTTCGAAAGGTATTGTTATTCCTCTGTTCATTAAAATGCTCCAATCAAAATAATTTCTTCATTAATACGTCCATTTGGAGCTGATGGTTTAGTCGTCAAAGTCTTCATTGCATTATTTAATGCACGTTTGCCCATCGCAAGACCTTTAAAGAATTCTTCTGGCTTACGTAGCGTAAATACCTTTGATTCTTTTACATCAAAACCAATGATAGATGTTCCCTTTACTGATAAAGTATCACCGATGGCTTTGTATACACCAACTTTACGATACTTTGTGTTATAGAACCACAATTCACTTGAACCGATAATGGTATCTGGCTTGATAGACTTTAAACTCAACTCTGCAAACTCACGCATAAACTTCATCTTAGATACCAACTTAGTAGGTGATACTTCTTTACGTTTGCGTGGAGCACGATTAGCCTTGGCAGTTTGAACCATTTGCTGACAGTCTGCAATGATAGTCTCAACAAACTCAGCAAATCGTTTTAGTTCACGTTTGTTGAAGTGTGAGTAACCTTCTACCAGTTGCGCATCATCTCCATCAATCGCTTCACGAAGTTCTTTGGCAGTACCCACAAATAGTTCTCCAATGCGTTTAGCAATGGGTCCAGCCACTTGATTAGCAAGTAAGTAATTTTTGGTAGAGAAATCACTCTTACAGCCAGCAAGAACAAAGTCATCAATAGCACCTTCAATTTCTCCAGCATACTCATGGGCTTTATCTTCCATGCGTTGCTGAATCGATATAACATTAGTTGCGAGTTTAGCAGTTTCTGCGTCAGCATCTTTCTCGGCTTGCTTATCCTCAGATTTTTGACGCTTTTGTGTTTGGGATTTGAGAAACTCTATACGCTCAGAAAAATAGTTGGCTTCTTTCTCATTGAGGACTGAACCACCATCCATCAATCGTGCAAGAATTCCAGCATGACGAAAGTGGTACTCATCGACTCGCAATAACGCAACTGCCAATTTTTTGTCAACTTGCGCTATGTGACTGATGAACCATTTTTTCTTTTCTTTGTCGTCATGATTCATGTTGTAGTAATTTAATGCAAGGATCAAATCACGTGTGTAGTTTGCTTCAGATAAAACAAACTCTGATCCAAGTGCACTTTGCTGAGCACGAGCAATCGCTTGTTTACGTTTTGCAGTATTCATAGCCATAGGTTAAACCTCCATAATATAATTTATTATACCTTAAAACTGAATAAAAGTAAAGCGATAACCCTGCACATTGTAGGGTTATTTTTTGAAGGTTAGAACAGTATGGCAGAAACCATGCATCAAAACAACAGCCAACCATGTTTCAAGTGTGTAGGGAATCGCTAACACGGGAAATAAGGTATTCAGTGCCCAAATAATAGTCAGCGGACCAAGTGCCACTAGTGCTAAAATTAATGCTACAAAGAACATTATTGCAATTCCTGTTCCCATACCACCACTCATCTTTAGTTCATCAAATATTTTAATCATACAACACTCCATTTACAGATTTTACTGAGTCCCAGCGGAAAGATCGCCATTCTTTTATGTCAAGATCGAATACACGAACTGCGGATCCAACAACGCTGGAACTTTGCGTTGACTCTTTTGGTTGGCTTTCTGTTGGGATATTTGCTGAGACAAGAGTGCAGAGCATTTCTCGTTCTGTTCCATCTTTTTTGGTGAATAGAACTCGGACGCCTTCGAGGTTAGTGCGCAGGGAGTTGAGTACTTCATCTTCATTCAGTTTGGTTAGAGTTGTCATTTTCAAATTTCGCTTTCAAATCATTAATAATAGGTGTAAAGAAACTTTCGAATTCTTCTTTGGTAAAGAACCATACATTATCACTGTTGATAATATTTCTACCATCATCTTCAGTCAATTTTTGTTTGAATCTAATTTCAACAGTGTCAAAATCTGGATGTTCTTTAACAGTAATGGTCTTTAGCAAACCACTTTTAAAATATTCATACTCACGATTAAAGCTGGTCATAGTTGCCTTTCTTGTGTTTAGGTTGACGAATGTACTGAATCTTTGACTCCACGACACGCATGCGGTACTTAGGAGTCCTTAAATCTTTTGCTACAAGATTTTTAGGTTTCAAAGGTTTATTATACATCATTTCCTCTTTTCTGTCAATTAAAATTTTGACAACAATTTCCTTGCTTCTGTTAAATCCAATTCTTCTTTATCCAACTCTGCCATTATGATCATACGTTGCATCAACTCTGCTTCTTTTTGCAATTCTTCATCCAAAGAGTTGTACCACTCAAAGTAGTCTTCTTCAGACTTGATGTTCCACATAATGTTTAGCATACGTTTCTGACGCTTACTTACTCCATGGATAGTGATATCGCTCATACAGTCTCCTTAAAAATTCCAGACCAAGTCATTAGTTTATTCAACTTCTCATTCTTTGCAGTCATTACTGCTGACTCAGAAACAATTCCATGGTCAATAAGAAGATCAATCATACACATAAGATCACCGATCTCTTCTTCAAGATGCTCACGATTAGTTTCACCTTTATGACTGTCATCCATGCCAAACCGAAACACCTTACTTATCGCTTGTGTAACTTCAGCACATTCTTCTTGAGTAATCAAAAGAATCTCTCGATTCACTTCATTAATTTCTTTCATTTTTGCAAACTTATTCATTCTATCACATACCTTCCAATTGTAAATTCATAACAATAACTTGCTTCATCTTCAAGTTCTTCATCGGGAACATCATCATCGTCTATTGCAAGTGCCTCACGAATATAAATGTTTTTATATTTCACTGCGTCATCATATTCTCTGAATACTCCGAGGATTTCTCTCTCGCAACTACCCATTTCTTCCACAACAGAAAGAACAAATACTGCATCATCAATCATATTAACTCCAATCTTTTTTGTTGCCACTTGCTTCATTGTCACGATAACCTGCAGTATAGGCTACGATCTCTTCTACGGTCATATCCTTCAATTCAATACGATTACCACGATAACTACCAGCGATATAGTAGTGAGGATCAAAATCGCGATCATAGTAAGAATCAGCTGAACCACGATCATATGGTCCACCATGTCGTTCGTCATAAACACACTCAGTATAAAATTCAGTTTCCATTTTATTCATCTCCATAATAACCATAATCTTCATCGGTACCAAACCCAGCGGATGTCATTGCGCTATCATGGTCACCATCCATAGACTCATCATAACCATTTTCATCCAATGATTCATCGTACGCACTAACCGCATCGTAAACCATTTCCAATGGGATGCGTAAGAGACCAGCGATTGAAGTTGGCTTTAAACCTTCTTCAAGTAGTTCAACAATTTCAATATCAATATCAGACATTCTGCTCATAATTTTCTCCTCAGAAACGATTTGTTTTTGTAGAATTACCTTTGGCTTTTCCACGACCAGGAAGTCCCACGTAATTAAATGCATGACCAACTTCGCTGGACCATGTTTTTTGAGTTTTGCGAGGTTTACGATATTCACATACAGTAACTTTCACACCATCTTTCATAACGCTGATATCAGTGTACTTCATATAGACCTCACTCAAACTCATAAAATTTTACTGAAGGATCCAACTGTTTGAGTTGGCGAGCAACAGTAGTCAATTCTTTGTACTTTGCTTGCACGACATTTCGTGGAAGTTCACCATCACAGGTCAAGTTTTCTGGACTCAGGTCAGAGTCAAGTCGGTCTGCCAAACGCTGGCGACCCTGTGAAGTTTGGATCTCGTACTGCTCACCTTTGAAGATGGCGTTCCACTGGTTGGCTTTTGCAATGTAGGCATTCAACTGTTTCATAACTAACTCCTTTTTATTCATCATAATAGAATTATACTACAGTTCGCAATTAAAGTAAAGCGGACGTTGTAAAAACCCTACGAATTGTAAGGGATTGCTAAGTCATTGATTTTAAAGGGTTTTTTCCTCTGG
>Ga0114959_10004159_pt1 | contig 11187 bp, 13 predicted proteins | sample C_130625_EF_Meta_FD_87317 | JGI IMG/M metagenome (GOLD analysis project Ga0114959, IMG submission 87317) | Freshwater microbial communities from Lake Croche, Canada to study carbon cycling - C_130625_EF_MetaG | ecosystem: Environmental > Aquatic > Freshwater > Lake | place: Lake Croche, Canada...
GGCATCGAAGAGGTCGATCTGGAAGCCCTGCACACCGCCGGAGAGAGAGGGGAAGGCGTGCGGCGCGAAGGTGCCGTCCACGCCGCATTTCAGCGGCGGCTGGCCGGACCCGGTGGCGCCGACCGTTACGGTCTGGGCAAGGGCAGGCCCGGTAAGGGCGATGCCAAGGGCGAAGGCGGCGAACCAGCTGCGCATTGTTATTGGCTTTCCGTCTAACTGCGTGGGGCACGGTGGTGCCGCATCCACGCGGCGGGCGCAATCGGCCGGATAGCGGGGGAGCGCGCGGTAAAACGTGACCTGCCGATCCTGCAGGCGGTGTGCGAACGAAATGCCCAGTGGTCGGGCAGGGCCGTGTGCCTTTGCCATGAAATCGCCGCAGCAGCGCCCAAGCCATGCCGCCGCGCGGCGGCATCACGCTGCGATGGCGGAGAAGGAGCCGCCCCGCATGCACCGCTTCGCCTATGGCCTGATCGCCGCGGCTTCCCTGACGCTGCTTGGCTTGATCGCTCTCCTTCTCAGCGATGCCCTCGCCCCGGGGCGGCTGCCGCCGATGCTCGGCTTTTGGGCGGCCACAATGGCCGGCTTCAGCCTTGTCATCGGCCTCGCTTTGCTGGAGCCGCAGGACGCTACCAGTTGAAGGAAATACGCCCGGCCATCGCCTGGAAGGCGCGGTCCGGCCCGGGGATACGGATGTTTCCATTGGCGTATTCGAAGGAAAACCGCACGCGCTGCAGTGGGTAGTAGTTCAGCGCCAGGCTGGTCACCGCCTGGCTATTTCCCGAAATCGGCGTGTCATACAGGTTCACATAGCTGTAGCGCGCGACGAATTCGGCATAGCCGCGCGCGTCGGGTTCGGCGGTGTTCAGGTCCTTGAAGCGCGGCCGCGTCCAGACCGCCCGCGCGCCGTCCCAGCGCCTGGGGCCGCCGATAAGAGGCACTGCGATATTGGCGTACCAGCCGCGGAAATTCGGACTGGCCTGCCCGTTGATCCCCTGCGTTGTGATCTGATGGTATTCCGCCGCAAACATCACCGGGCCGAGCAGCCCGGAGACCTCGCCCCCGAGGTCATAGGCGCCGCCGATGTTGCGCATCGTCCCGGTATCCAAAAGCCGGGTCGGCTCCAGCCTAAATTCGGGATAATCCCGCAGCCGCAGATTTTCGCCCGGGCTCGTGCCGGGATGGAACTGCGCGGACATATCGAGGCCAAGGGCGAGCTTGAAGGCGTCGGTGTTGACCGGCAGCGCCACCGCGCGGCCGACCAGGCCGCGATTGCCGCTATCGTTCAGCACCGAGGCGACACCCTGGCTGAAATACCCGGCGGCGAACCAGCGCGCCCCGCGCGCCTCTATCCCCTGGGCGAAGCGGGTATCGCCAGCGGCGAGGCTGTTGGCGATGTTGATGATGGCCGGGCGTTCCATCATCAGGCTTTCGAAGGAGCTGGTGGCGAATTCCAACGTGTAGTTCAGGGTAAAGGCGCCGGCTCGCAGCGTCGCCCAGCTCAGCCCGGTATAGGCGGTTTGCAACTCGAACAGGCGGCTGTTCCGCTCGGGCTCGAACTGCTTGCCGGGGCCGGGCGCGAACTCCCAGGTGAAGTTGTAGGTAAAGTCCTTCAGGTAGGTCCCCTGCAGGCCCAGCCGGGCGCGGCGCACGTTGAACAGCGGGTCCGGCACGCCTGGCCGCTCTGCGTCGCCGAGCAGCGGCGGCCGGCCGCCGGGATAGCTGGGCTGGCTCCAGAAGCGGCCGGCATCGGCATCAAGGCGCAGCACGGGGGCAATGGTCAGATTGCCATTCCCGAGGGTGATCAGCGGCCGGCCATTCGGTACCGAAAAAATCGGCTGACCGGCTGAGAGCTGCCGCGGTGCGGTGATGAGCGGCGCCGCGGCCGGCTCGCTGATGCTTTCGCCGGCATTGAGGCGGCGCTCAGCCTCTGCGTCGCGGGCAAGTTCTCCAGGACTTGCGGCCGTCTGCGCGACGGCCGAAGCACTCAATGCGCACAGCAGGAGGGCTGGGACAAACCGACGCATGCATCACCATGTCCGACGTAGAAGCCGGGGCAAATACCGCAAGACGATTTCATGCGTGACGCGAGATTCGTTACATTTTAAAGAAAATCCTTGCTGCGGGCTAGGTGGCGATGCGGGCTCGCTGCGCCACAGCCCAGCCCGATTGCAGCGACCGAGGCTGCGCGCCATGCTCCGGTCCGCTGACACAGGAGACGAATATGACCGGCGTTCCCGATATCAGCCCGAGCGAGACCTGGAAGGCGCTGCTCGCCGACCCGGATGCGGCGCTGATCGATGTGCGGACGGATGCGGAATGGACCTTCGTGGGCGTGCCCGACCTGGCGGCCGTTGGTAAGCAGGCGGTGCTGATCCCGTGGCAGGTCTACCCCTCGATGCAGGTGAACGGGCATTTCCTCGATCATCTGCACCGCGCCGGGCTGACCGCTGCCAACCGGCTGTTCTTTATTTGCCGCTCCGGCGCCCGCAGCCTCGCCGCCGGGCAGGCCGCCCAGTCTGGCGGCTATCCGCAGGCCTTCAACGTCGCCGATGGCTTCGAAGGGCCGGTCGATGCCGAAGGCCATCGTGGCCATGTCGCCGGCTGGAAGGCCGATGGCTTGCCTTGGCGGCAGCGTTAATCGGCGCATCGCGCCACACCAAAGGGAGGGATCCATAAATGAGCGTCACCCCATTGCCGCTGCAGAGCGAATTTCTGTTCCGTATCGTCCTGACTGCCGGGGCGCCACAGATGGTTGCCACCGGCCCGGGCAAGGAATTAAGGGTCGTCCCGGTGATCGGTGGCACCTTCGAAGGCCCGCTCGGCAAGGGCGAGCTGGTGCCCGGCACGACCGCCGACTGGCTGCGGGTGGAACCGGACGGCACCGCGCATATGGATGTGCGCCTGGTGCTGAAGACCACCGAAGGGGCGACGATCTTCATGCACTATGCCGGGGTGCGGCACGGCCCGCCGGCGGTGCTGGACCGCCTGGGCCGGGGTGAGATGGTGGACCCGGGCGATTATTATTTCCGCATCGCCATTCGATTTGAGACCGGTGATGCCAAGCTCGGCTGGCTGAACCGCACTCTGGCGGTCGGCATCGGCCAGCGCCCGCCGGCCGGGCCCACCTACGACATCTACGCGATCAAGTAGCTGGCGTGTCTGGCTTCGATACCGGCCTGTTCGGCGCCCCCGGCGGGTTTGAGGTACGTATCCTCGACCTCTCCGGCGGCAATGGCGCCGACCCCGTGGAGACCGTGCGGGGCTTTCGCACGCTGGAACACGCCAATGCCTTCGCCCGCCGTTATGTGCGCGACAGCCTGGAACGCTGCCGCGCCAGGGGCATGACGCCGGCCCAGGTGATGGAAGCCTGGTTCGCCTTTGGCGAGGATGCGGAAGTGCTGGGCGGCGCCGAGCAGGCCTGGCGCAGCGCCGCGGAGCTCAGCGATTTCGCCGCCCGCGCGGCCAGCGATGCCGAGGACCGCAATTGGCGCGCCCTCGATCCCCGCCGCGACGCCGATGCTGAGGAGGAGGCGGAGGAGTGATGGCCCGCGGCCCCTTGCATCGGCGGCCGCTTTGCCCTTTGGCTCCGGGATGAAACTCCGCTTCGCCCCTTCGCCCACCGGTCTGCTGCATGTCGGCAATGCCAGGGTCGCGCTCGTGAACTGGCTGGCCGCCCGGCAGGCCGGCGGGCAGGTCTTGCTGCGCCTCGACGATACCGACCTCGAACGCAGCAAGGCAGAATACGCCGTGGCGTTGGAGGAGGACCTGCGTTGGCTCGGCCTCGATTGGGACGCGCTGTTCCGCCAGTCTGACCGCCTGGCCCTTTATGCCGCAGCCGCGGAGCGGCTGAAGCCCAGCGGCCGGCTCTATCCCTGCTTCGAGAGCGAGGAGGAGCTCCGCTATAAGCGCGAGCAGCAGATCCGTATGAAGCGCCCGCCGCTTTATGATCGCGGCGCGTTGAAGATGACGTCGGAGCAGTATGAGAGGGCGCTGGCGAACGGCAAGCAGCCCTATTGGCGCTTCAAGCTCTCCAACCGCAGCATCGAATGGCAGGATGGCGTGCTCGGCCGGCGCATCGTGAAGCTGCCCAGCCTGTCGGACCCCGTGCTGGTCCGCGCCGATGGCTCGCCGCTCTATACCTTTACCAGCGTGGTGGATGACCTTGAAAGCGGCATCACCCATATCCTCCGCGGTGAGGATCACGTCACCAATACCGGCGTACAGCTCGACCTCTGGGAGGCGCTGGGGGGCGATCCGCGCGCGCTGTCCTTCGCGCATTTGCCCTTGTTGACCGATAGCGATGGCGGGCCGCTCTCGAAGCGGTTGGGCAGCCTCTCGCTCCGCCAGTTGCGGCGCGACGGGATCGAGCCGCCGGCGCTGGCCGGCTATCTCGCCGCGCTCGGCACCTCGCGCGATCCGCAGCCGGCGACCCCGGCGGCGCTGGTGCCGGGCTTCTCGCTGGGCACCATCGCCCGCTCACCCGCCCGGTTCGATGTGCAGCAACTGCTCGCCCAGAACCGGAAATACCTGCATGGCGCGAGCTTTGAGACGGTGCGCGAGCGGCTGCCAAGCGGCGCCGATGCCGCTTTTTGGGAGGCGGTGCGCGGCAATCTCGACCTGTTGAGCGAGGCCCGTCCCTGGTTCGAAGTGGTGCGCGGCGATTTCATCCCGGAGCCGCAGGCGACGGAGGCCGATTTCCTGCGCGCCGCGCTCGGCGCGCTGCCGGCCGGTGCCTGCGATGCGACGACCTGGGGGGCCTGGACCGCGGCGTTGAAGGCGGCGACCGGACGGCAAGGCAAGGCGCTGTTCCTGCCGCTTCGCCTCGCTTTGACCGGGGAGGGGCATGGGCCGGATCTCGGCGCGCTGCTGCCGTTGATTGGGGCCGAAAAAGCGATTCTTCGGCTGCGTCGTGCAGCCGGAGATTAACCAGTTTCAACCCCAATCCCGCCGCATTTCGCATTAGGATGACGTGGGAGATCATCGCCCATGTCGATCCTGCGCCTGCTCCTTCTCGGCTGCCTCAGCATCACCGCCTGCGCCCCGCGGCAGGCGCAGGTCTGGAATGGCGCGCGCGGTTACGACGGGCGCGGCGATTATGGGTATGACGTGAACGGCGCGCGCAGCGCCGGCGGCGGCTATGGGCGGTCCTATGCCAGCGCCGCCACCTATCGTGCCCGTGCGGCCCGGCGCTACGCCGCCCCGGGGCCGTCGCACGACCCCTGGGGGCCCCATATCCGCGAAGCAGCAGCCCGCTTTCGGGTGCCGGAAGGCTGGGTGCGCGCCATCATGCAGCAGGAAAGCGGCGGACGGCTTTACTTCGCCAGCGGCGAGCTGATCACCTCCCGCGCCGGCGCCATGGGGCTGATGCAGGTCATGCCCGGCACCTATGAGGAGCTGCGCCAGCGCTACGGCCTCGGCTCCGACCCCTATCACCCGCGCGACAATATCCATGCCGGCACCGCCTATATCCGGGAGATGGCGGATCGCTTCGGCGCGCCGCATTTCGCCGCCGCCTATAACGCCGGGCCGCAGCGGGTCTCCGCCTGGCTGCGCGGTGAGAGTTCGCTGCCGAGCGAGACCTCCAACTACCTCGCCAGCGTTGCCCCGCGGCTCGGCCGTGCTTCGGCCCCAGCCGCCCCAGCCGCGCCGCGGCTGGAGATGGCGGAGGCGCCGGCCGCCGGCGGCGATGGTTTCGCCGCTTATGATCCCGGCGCCGGCGACGCGCCGCCGCCCGCGAACCCCGCCGATCGCGCTTTTGATGGCGGCGGCCTGATTAGTGCCCAGGCCCCGACAGGGCAGCAATCCTGGCGCTGGTGATCGCAGCGGCTCTTGCCTTCCGGCCGGCTGGGGGCGAAGGAGGCTGCGATGACCGAGCTTGCGCCCGACCTTGTCCTGCACAACAGCCTGACCCGCCAGCGGGAGCGGTTCGCCCCGCTCGATCCTGGGCATATCCGCATGTATGTCTGCGGGCCGACGGTCTATGATCTCGCGCATCTCGGCAATGCGCGCCCGGTTGTCGTCTTCGACGTGCTGGCCCGGCTGCTGCGCCGGCGCTATCCGCGCCTGACCTACGTCCGCAACATCACCGACGTGGACGACAAGATCAACGCCCGCGCCGCCGAGACGGGCGAGCCGATCGCCGCCATCACCGCCCGCACCACCGCCGATTTCCACACCGATATGGCCGCCCTTGGCGCCCTGCCGCCGGATGTGGAACCGCGCGCCACGCAATCCATCGCGCCGATGATCGCGCTGATCGAAAAACTGGTCGAACGCGGCCATGCCTATCCGGCCGATGGGCATGTGCTGTTCAGCGTGCCCTCCTTCCCCGACTACGGCGCGCTGTCCGGCCGCAACCAGGACGAGCTGCTGGCCGGCGCGCGGATCGATGTCGCGCCCTACAAGCGCGATGCCGGCGATTTCGTGCTGTGGAAGCCGAGCCCCCCGGACCTGCCGGGCTGGGACAGCCCCTGGGGCCGCGGGCGCCCGGGCTGGCACATCGAATGCTCCGCCATGTCGTGGACCGCGCTGGGCGAGGTCTTTGATATCCATGGCGGCGGCCATGACCTGCTATTCCCGCATCACGAGAATGAGGTGGCGCAGAGCCGCTGCGCCTTCGGCACCCCCACCATGGCCCGCACCTGGCTGCATAACGGCATGCTGCGGGTGGATGGGGAGAAGATGTCGAAGTCGCTCGGCAACTTCCTCACCGTGCGGGACATCCTGGCGCGCGGCGCCTGGGCGGGGGAGGCGTTTCGGGTATTGCTGCTGCGCACGCATTACCGCGCCGATCTGGATTTCACCTTCGCTGCGCTCGAGGAAGCCAAGGCGGAGCTCGACGACCACTACGCCATGCTGGCGCGGGCCGTCCCGCCCGCCGATGGGCATGAGGCGGTGCGGGACGCGATGGTGGAATGGGCGCTGGCGCCGCTGGCCGAGGATCTGAACACGCCGCTCGCGCTCACCCGGCTGCGGGACCTGCGGACGCTGGAGAATGTGGCGAGCGTCGGTGGCAGCGCCACCGCCGTGCTGAGCCGTATCGGCCGCCCCTGGCCGGTGGTTGCCGGGCTGGCGGCCGCCGCCTTCACCCAGGCCGCGGCGGTGCTGGGCCTCTGCCCTTCCGATCCCTCCGCCTGGCTGAAGGGCGAAGCCGATACCGACTGGATCGAGCAGGCGATCGCCGAACGGCTGGCGGCGCGCAAGGCGCGGGATTTTGCCCGCGCCGATGCCATCCGCGCCGAACTGGCCGCCAAGGGCATCATCCTGGAAGACGGCCCCCAGGGCACCGGCTGGAAGCGCGGCTGAGCGGCTATTCCGCCGTCCGCAACCCGCCTTCCTCGATGATGCTGGCCATGCGCTGGGCATCGGCGGCGACGATGGCGGCGAAGTCGCGGGCATTGCGATAGACGATCGGCGTCTGGATGCGGGCATGGCCCTCGATCATCGCCGGCGCCTGCACCGCTTTCGCGCAGGCGTCCTCGAAGCGGGCGATGACGGCGGGCGGCGTATCCTTCGGTGCAAACAGCCCGTGCCAGATCGAAAACTGCACATCCGTCCCGGCCTCGGCCATGGTCGGCGCGTCGGGGAAATCCGGCAGGCGCCGCGGCCCTAGCACGGCGATGGCGTGCAGGTTGTTCATCTTCACCGAGGAGGGGTGGTCGTTCATGATCTGCACATCGCCGGTCTGGAACGCCACCATCACATCGCCCGGTCCCTTGTAGGGCACGTGCACCAGCTTGATGCCGGCGATGCGCGCGAAGGTGACCATCGAAAGATGCGGGGTCGTCCCCGGGCCGGTTGTCGCGAAGGGCATGTTGCCGGCCATCGACCGGGCCTTGGCGATGACATCGGCCACGGTCCGCAGCCCGGAGTTCGGCGGCGTCATCATCACCAGCGGGCTTTGGTTCACCATGCAGATCGGTGCCAGGTCGCTGGCCTTGTAGCCGGCGTTCCGCATGAAACTGGGCTGGATGGCGACGGGGCCGATGGGCGTGAACAGCACCGTCAGCCCATCCGGCTTGGCGCGCACCACCTCGGCGGCGGCAATGGTGCCGGCGGCGCCGGTGATGTTCTTCACCACGACCGGCGTATTCCACATCGGCTGGAATTCGGCGGCCAGTAGCCGGGCCACGATATCGGCGGCGGAAGCCGGGCCGAAGCTGGTGGTGATGACCACCGGCGCCTGAGCGCGAGCGGGCAGGGCGGCGAGGCACAGCAGCGCAAGCGCCGCGATTGAGCGGTATCGCATGACCTAGGTGTCTCCCCTATTGTTTTGCGCTGAGGCTAAACGCCGGCGCCCCACGTCGGCAATGCGAAAGGCAGGCACCATGTCCGACGAGTCCCCGCTGAGCATCACGCGCGACGGGCCAGTGGTGCGCGCCGTGATGGACCGCCCGGCGCGGCGCAACGCGCTTTCGGAAGCGATGGGCGCGGCCTGGGACCGGCTGCTGGCCGATCTCGCTGGCGACCCCACGGCGCGGGTGCTGGTGATCGGCGGTGCCGCTGGGCATTTCTGCGCCGGGCTCGACCTGACCGAGGTGGCGAGCAGCGAGACGCCGGAACAGAAGCTGGCCCGCCAGCAGGTGCGCAACCGCCGCACCGGCGCGCGCTTCGCCGATATCGCGGCGCTGCCGCAGGTGGTGATTGCGGCGATCGAGGGTAGCTGCCATGCCGGCGGCCTGGGCTTCTGTTGCGCCGCCGATATCGCCATTGCCGCCGCCAGTGGGCGCTTCTGCGCCCCGGAAGTGCGGCGCGGCCTGGTGCCGGCGCAGATCCTGCCCTGGCTGGCCCGCCGCACCGGCCGCACCGCAGCGACCCGGCTGGTGCTGGAAGGTCGGGTGATCGATGCCAACGAGGCAGCGCGGATCGGCCTGGTGCATCAGGTGGCCGCCGATGCGGCAGGCCTGGAAGCGGAGGTGCAGGCAGCCATCGCCGCCGTCCTGGAAGGCGCACCCGGCGCGCTGGCGGAGACCAAGGCGCTGCTCGCCGCGCTCGGCCCGATCTCGCCAGACGGCTATGCCGAGGCAGGCGCGGCGGCCTTCGCGCGCACCGCGTCCAGCCCCGAGGCAACGGAGGGCATCGCGGCCTTCAAGGCCAAGCGGAAGCCAGCCTGGGCCGGCGGGTGACAGGCGGCCGCTTTTTGCTGGTGATTGCAGCAAAAAACTTGCGAATTCCGCCGGTAGGCGGCAAGTAATAGAGAGTATCGATCGTCGATTCGTTGTTCTATTCCTGTCTATGAAGAGATGCGCGGGTGAATCTGGATCGCGAACAAGTGACGGCAGCGGAACTTGCCGGGTGCCAATTCCGGGAAGCCAAGCCCGATGAAGTGCAGCGCTTCGCCATGCAGCGGCGCATTTTCTTCATCGAGGGACGGCCGCATCTGGCATTGCGGAATGACGGTTTTTGCGAAACTGTCGGCACGCTGGAGCCATTGATCGCCTACGGCCGTGCCCGCTTGGCGAGCCTGGCTCCGCCGCTGCCCGAGGTGCTCCCTGCACCTGTCGCTGCCGCGATTGATGAGGCGCCATCGGCACCGCTCCCTGAAGCGATGCCGGAGACACCACCCGAACCTGCGCTGGCAGTGATGCCCGAAGCCGTTGTGGAGCCTGCGGCACCGCCGGCCCCCAAGCGCCGCGGACGCCCGCCGAAGCTCCGCGATCCGGCAGCTCCGGTCGCCCCGCCAAAGCGACGCGGCAGGCCCCCGAAGATCCGTATCGAGGCAGCGCCGCAGGCGCTGCCCGCGCCGCCGGCCCCCAAGCTGGTCGCGCTGCCGCGCGCGTTCGAGCCACTCACCGCGGTGGCACGGGTCGCTGTTGCACCCAAGCGCCAGTCCAGCCAACCTACCGGGCCGCGCTGGCTGACCGCCGGCGCCACGCGGCGCGGTCGCTCCGCTGTGCATTGGAGCACCCGGCGGGGGTAGGAGCGGGCGTCGGGAGCGATTAGGCTTCTCCTCAATCCAAGGAAGGAGCATCCGCCATGCCGACTGCCATCATCCGCGGCGTTGAGCTCGTCTACGAAACCCATGGGACCGACGGGCCCTGGGTTGCCATTTCCCCGGGCGGCCGACGCGGCTTGGTTTCCGTCAAGCCGCTGGCGCTGCTGATCGCGGATGCCGGCTACCGTGCGCTGATCCACGATCGTCGCAATACCGGCGCGTCCGGCATCGCCTTAGATGGCGATAGCGAAAGCGTGGAACAGGCCGAGGATCAGCTGGCACTGATGCGCCATATCGGCATCACTGGCCCGGTCTATGTCAGCGGCTGTTCTTCCGGCGCGCGGCTGTCGCTGACCCTGGCGATGCGCCACCCGGCAGCGATCAAGGCGCTGCTGCTGTGGCGGGTGACGGGGGGCGAATACGCGGCGAAGAAGCTCGCCTTCAACTACTACGAACAGTTCATCGCGGTGGCGCGCAAGGGCGGGATGGAAGCGGTCTGCGAGACCGACCATTTCGGCGCGATGATCAAGGCCAACCCGAAGAACCGGGAGACGCTGCTCGGCCTGGGCGCGGACCACTTCGTCGCGGCCATGGAGCGCTGGCTGGCCGGCTATCACAAGGGCTCGGCCTATCCGATTAGCGGTGTGCCGCCGGAGGCGATGCGGGCGATGACCTGCCCGGCGATCGTGGTCCCCGGCAACGATTTCATCCATCCCCGCGCGCCTGGGCAGGCCGCGCACCGCTTGCTGCCGAACAGCCGCTATGCGGAGATTTTCTCCCATGATGTCGAGGTCGATGTCGACTTTGCCGCCTGGGATGCGAAGGACCCGACGTTGGCGGCGATCTTCATCGACTTCCTACGGGCCAGCGAGACAGGGAGGGTCTGAGGCATGGCCAAGGGCTACTTCATCGCCGATATGCTGGCCGGGGCGCCGAATGAGGAAGTGCTGCGCTACCGGGATCAGGTCATGGCGACGCTCACCCCCTTCGGCGGGCGCTTCCTATCCCGGGGTGGTGCCTGGCAGCAGGTGGAAGGCAACCCGGTTGCCGAGACGGCGAAGCGGCGCTTCGTGATGTTGGAGTTCCCCTCCGTCACCAAGGCGCGGGCGTGGTACGATTCGCCCGCCTATCAGGCGATCTTGCCGCTCCGGCTACGCAACATGGACGGTAGCGCGGTGATTATCGAAGGGGTGCCGGACTAGAGCATGCTGCGTTCACATACGTTCACGCAGCCCGCTCTAGAATGTGTTGGA
>Ga0114959_10004160_pt1 | contig 11186 bp, 6 predicted proteins | sample C_130625_EF_Meta_FD_87317 | JGI IMG/M metagenome (GOLD analysis project Ga0114959, IMG submission 87317) | Freshwater microbial communities from Lake Croche, Canada to study carbon cycling - C_130625_EF_MetaG | ecosystem: Environmental > Aquatic > Freshwater > Lake | place: Lake Croche, Canada...
TATACTAAAAAAAAATCCAGAAAGGCTGTTTAATCCATCCCATTCCTTTGTAAGCAAATCTCGGATTGAATATATAAAACCAATTATTCCAAAACTCAATAAGGTTCGGTACATAAATAACTCAAAGGCAGGAATTTTTAAATTTTTAGTCTTATTTACGGGTGGCTTGTATTTGCCAGCAGTTGGGTTTCGTGCACTATTTCCATACTTTTTATAATTGCTTTGAGCCTCTTGAGCAGTTATGTTATTTTTGCTAGTAAAGCCTGCCCCATAAAGCAGTTTAATATCATAATCTTTTCTTAACTCAATATCACTAAGTACAACATAAGCTTCAGAAATTAAATTAAATTGGGATGTATTTTCAATTGAACTATTAGCATCAGGATGATACCGAAATGCAAGCCTCCGATATGCCTTCTTAATTTCAAATAAAGAGGCACTTGGAGTAATTTCTAATATGTGGTAATAATTTTTTATAAAACTTTAAACTCTGCAATCAAAAAATTCAAATTTACATTTCTCGTAAATAGAAATCAACTAAATGTAATTTAATCGGGCTGTTTTTCAAAATTACTTTTTTTGGACTTGGCTAATTTTTGATTTGAATAGCTGAAAATGATATTTATAATTTGATTGAAATTCCATTTGTTTTTAGAAAGGATTTTCCATTTAAGTACTTCTTAAAATATTCTTTTCGAGCAAAATTAATTATGCCTTTCATCAATAATTCTTAAGCAATTTGTTAATCTAAATATAAATAGTTGTTTTGTATTAAAACAAAAATAACATGACACATAAATTACAAATTTCATTTCTGCTTTTTGCTTTAGTTTTTAGTCTTGGCGCAAAATCTAAAAACAATGCAAGCACAATCACCAAACAATTTAAAGCTCCTGAAAATTTAAAACAAAAGGACTATGTTGCAAATACAATTTATTTTAAGGTTTTTGAAGATTTCAGAAACGCTTGTAATGAAAATGCAATTGCAGATAATGAATTACAAAATGCATTCAACAAACTTGGTATTCAACGTTTAAGAAAATTATTTCCAAATACAGAAAAACCCAAATCAGAATTCAACTCATTGGGGCAAAGGTTCGCTGATTTAACTTTGACATATGAATTTGTTTATACTACAAACACTAGTATTGTTGAAGCAATTAATATTTTACTTGCCACAAATAAGTTAGCTTATGCAGAACCAAAATACATTCACAACCTTCATTTTACGCCTAATGATCCAAGCATGCAAGCAAATCAAAATGCCTGGCTTACTAAAATAAATGCTTATAATGCTTGGAATACTTCAACTGGTGATACAAATGTGGTAATTGGTATAGTTGATTCAGGAACTGATATTGACCATCCTGATTTGGTTGCTAATCTTAAAATAAACTATAACGAACCAATTAATGGAATTGATGATGATAATGATGGATACATTGATAATTACCGTGGATGGGATGTGAGTGAAAATGATAATAACCCAAATATAGATAATAGCGACCATGGATCACACGTTTCTGGTTGCGCTGCTGCTGCAACCAACAATGGAGTTGGTGTTGCAGCTCCAGGTTTTAACTGTAAATTTTTGCCTGTAAAATGTGCAAGTCAAGCAAGCACAACTAGCATTGATAATGGTTATGAAGGTATAGTGTATGCAGCTGACCATGGTTGCAACATTATTAACTGTTCATGGGGCGGAAGTTTTTCTGGCGAAACTGGACAAAATGCAATTACATACGCCACAATAAACAGAAATTGTTTGGTATTGGCTTCTGCTGGAAATAGCAGTATTGACGAATCTAGTTATCCAGCTTCTTATCAATATGTAACATCGGTTGCAGCTACAAGTAATACTGATATTAAGGCGAGTTTCTCAACATATAATTATACTGTAGACGTATCGGCTCCAGGGCAAAATATTTATTCTACTTTATTTGATAATAGTTATGGCGCATTAAGTGGCACATCAATGTCATCTCCAATTGCAGCAGGTGCAGCAGGGCTTATCAAATCTGTATTCCCTACCTATACTGGCTTGCAAGTGGGTGAACAACTGAGGGTTACTTGTAGTAATATTTATAACATTTCGTCTAATCAATCGTTTATCAATAAACTTGGTAAAGGCCGCATTAACATGGGCAATAGCTTAACTCAAATAATGCCATCGGTTAGGATGGAACCAATAAATATTACTGATGGTAATGATGATGCTTTTGTTGCAAATGACACATTAATCATTTCTGGAAATTTTATAAACTATTTGGCGGCTACTGCAAATTGCGATGTTATACTTTCTGCTCAGAGTAATGCACCTTATGTTACTATTCTAAATTCTACTTTCAATATTGGTTCACTTGCTACCTTGTCTTCAATAAGCAATAACAGTGCACCGTTCAAAGTAAAAATAAATTCTAATGCACCCGCAAACACAAAAGTGCTTTTTAAACTTACTTATACTGATGGAACAACTTACAGCGATATACAGGTTTTTGAATTGATCGTAAACGTTGATTACATCAATGTAAACATCAACAATATAGCAACCACAATCACAAGCAAAGGCCGCTTGTTCTATAATGCCGATAATCCAAGCCAAGGTTTAGGATTTGCTTATAATGACACAGCAATGGCTTATGAATGTGGCTTAATGATTGGAACTTCAACAACAAAATTGGTAAACAATGTTAGAGGTGCTACTGCTGGCGCTTCTGATAATGATTTTAAATCATTGGTACCGGTGAAACGTAATACTACAAACCCAGTTTCTGATTTTGATTTGAATGGAGTTTTCACTGATGGTTTGGCAGCTACAGCTACAAAAATAGGTTTAGAAGTTGCCCATAAATCATTTGCTTGGAACCAACCAGGACATCTTAAATATGTGATAGTTGAATACACTATAAAAAACAAAACGACAACTGCGTTTTCAAACCTATTCGCAGGAATTTTTACCGATTGGGATATTCAAAATTATGCAACAAACTTATCAGACCAAGACTTGGCTTTGAAGTTAGGTTATGCATATAGTACTAACTCAACAAAACTTTATGCTGGAGTAAAAGTATTAACAAATCAACCATTTAATATGTACGCTGTTGATAATGTGGCAGGCGGTAATGGAGGACTTGATTTTACAGATGGTATTACTACAGACGAAAAATATAATGCATTGTCAACATCACGCCCGCAAGCTGGCGGAATAACAGGACAAGATGTAGTAAATACTGTTAGTACAGGACCATATTCTATTGCTGCAGGTGATTCAATACGAGTTGCATTTGCATTGATTGGTGGTGATGATTTGCTTGATTTAAAAACAAGTGCATTAAATGCACAAATTAAATATGATAGCCTTTATTATGTTGCACCAGTTGAGAATTCGGGCATTTCAGAACTTTATAACAATCAAAGTACAATAAGTATTAGTCCAAATCCGTCAAACGGAAATGTAAGGTTTACACTTAATATTAAAGAGTCAAACAATTATTCATTATCTATTTATGATGCTTGTGGAAAACTTGTTAGAATAATTACAAACTCAAAATATAATTTGGGTGTTGTAAATATTGAATCAAATATATCTGATTTTACTTCGGGCATTTACAATTGTGTTTTAAAATCTGACACAGAAATTGTTTCGAAAAAACTGAGTATAATGCATTAAAAAAATAGCAATCTGCTAAATCTAATTCCTTTTACATAAAGCTGCAAACCCGCACAGATTACAACTGTCGAGGTTTGCAGTTTGATTTATTGTCCTTTCGATACTTAACATTTCAGCAATCATTAGTTGCAAATTATGCTCATAAGATTGATAATTTTCTGTTGCAATAATTTCGTTTCCGTTTAATTTTAAATTGAGCATACCATTTTTAAAATTTCTGAAACTAATAATACCAGATTGTATAAGTTTGTTTTCGCTGTTTTGTTGTTGAAACAAATAAGCGTAGTGCATCAGTTGCAAAGCCTTATCGTACTCATCATTTCCGAAAAGTTCGGAAACTTCAGCAACTGCCAATTTACGCTCGTTAACAGTTCCCGTTTTATAATCAATAATTCTGATGGTATCTCCTACCCTATCAATCCTATCGGCAAAACCAGTTAGCTTTATATCTATTGTTTTGCTTTGATGTTGCAATTGAATGTTACCTGCCAACTCATTTTCTAAACTCAAAATAGTTAGCAAACGATTGTTTTTTTCATTTACCAGTGCATGCTGGTACTCTGCACGCAAAAAGTTTTTTACAAATTGTTTTGCAATATTTACTACCAATAAGTTTTTTCCATCTTCTATTTGATTTTGAATCTCAATATCTCTGCAAGCTCTCTCGGTTGTAATTTCTAGCAGCTTATTAATTTCTATTACTTGTGCTGATGTAAGTATTTTTCCGACATAAGGTTGATACAGTAATTCTAAAATACGATGAGCCAGCTTTCCTAAAATATCTGCACCCAAAAACTCATCAACTTCATCAACATCTTTTAATTTGGCAATATATTTAAAGTAAAATTTCAAGTCGCAACTTTGGTAAGCATTGATGGCTGTTGGTGTTAATCCTTTGTTAGTGAGGTAATTTAGAATCTGTTCTAATATTTCAGGTGTTTTTAAAATAGTAATTTCATTTGAAACCGATGTAGGTAAATCGCCAGCAATGGCAACCACTTCAGTAATTTTGCAGTTGATGAGTTCTTGTTTTAATTGCGACAAAAATCTTGATTTTTCTCCTCCACCTAAACTATCCGAATCAGTATCATAAACCAAATGAACATTTTTAGGATATTGCAACAATCTGTAAAAGTTGTATGCAGTTATATTGTCGCTTTGGCTTGGCAACGGCAAATTGAAAAATCTCCTTACATCAAACGGAACATAGCTATTACTATTATTTGATTTGGGCAATGAACCTTCATTACAACCCAAAACAATTACATTTTCAAAACTCAAACAACGGGTTTCTAACAAACCCATAATTTGCAGACCCATCAATGGTTCTCCTTTGTAGGACAAGTTCAATGTTCTGATACTTTGTTCTAAAAACTTCTTGATTGTTTTGAAAGTAAAACCGTTGCCTCTATTGTTTTCATCAAGCTTTTGTTTAATTAGCTCTACAAATAAAATACTTTCTGATATTTCTTCATTTAACAAGGTTTCAGTTTCTAATAAAAGTAAAATATATTCTTTCAAAAACTGCAACATCACTTCAAAAATTGCAACAGGTTTTTCGAATAATTGAAAGAATAATTTTAATGCTTGGAGTTTATTTTCATCTAACTCCAATAACTTAAAAAACTGCTCAAAACTTAGGTAAGGACCGTTGTATCTTATTATTGTATCAATCCATCTTTGCACATCAGTTTCATACGCTTTCAAAAAATAATTTCGGATAAACGAATGACTAAAAAATTCAACATAAGTTTTATAATAAGGTCGCTTTGTGGTTTCATGTTCATTTTTAATGCTACAAAATAAATTGGTGTAAGCCAAAATCCATTGTGCAGTTTGGGAATTGCGCAAGGTGTAAGACATAGAAACATTTATATTTTGAATGTGCGCAGGCAATGAATTCAAAACCACAGGCAGCAAATTTTCATTAGCTAAAACTATTGCTGTGTTGCTCCAATTTTCAGTTTTAATATCTGATAAAATTTTGTTGAGCAATTTTGCTTGTGGCACTTGTTTGGCCGCACCATAAAGGGTAATAGACTTATCACCAACATTCAACAGATTACTAATTCTGTTAAATGAAGTTGTACTTTTTTCATAAAAATACTGGATATTGTTTCGGATATAATACCCTGCTTCATGGTTTAAATCATTGATGTAATGTGCGTCTGTATCCCAAATAAATTCAAGCTTTTTGGCATCATTTAACTTTTTAAACATTAGCTTTTCGGCATTGCTAAAAGCATTAAAACCTACCACAAAAACTTTGTTAGTATCAACAACATCTAAAATATTATTGGCCAACCATTTGTTTGCCATACCTACGTAAGCAAGGCTTTTTGACAATAGATGGCTATTTAATAAACTATAATTATTGAATTGTGATTTAAAAAACGCTAAATATTTCTTTTGAACATCTGTCAAATCAGGTTGTTCAGGATTCCATAAATCAATAGCTTTGGTGTCGTTTAAGTAAGAAAACAAATCTCTTGAATCTGCCAATGCATTATCAATACTATTAAAATCCTCAACGGCAGTGTAAGCCCAAGAAGCAAACTCATCAAAACTTATTTCAGTTCCTATGTTTGCTTCGGCGTAAGCATCAAAAAAGTGAAGTATTGTTTCTACATTATCAATTATTTTGCCTTGAGGTTGGTAGCAATGATTGATGAACTCATCCAACGAGAAAATAGAGTCTTTGATTTGCCAACAAATATTTTTAAAAAAAACAGCTGCACGCCTAGAGGGTAGAACAACCTTGCAATTGTTTTTAAGTACATCATTGTTAATTATTGAGGCTGCGTAGTTGAGGAAAATTTGCATATTGGCTTTTGCTAAAATCTAAAAATCAAGAATAGGGAAAATTAGTTTGATATAAACAAAAATTAAACTTTCTTTGTCTCCCAAATTTTTAAACATCATGGCTGGATTAGTAACCATTTTAATCATTATAACTTGTATTCTTTTAATACTCGTAGTGTTAGTTCAAAATTCTAAAGGTGGCGGCATTGCTAGTAACTTTGCATCATCAAACCAAGTTATGGGTGTTCAAAAAACATCTGAACTAATTGAAAAAGTAACCTGGGGTTTAGCAATAGCCTTAGTAGTTTTAAGTATTTCGGCTAGCTTTTTATACAAAAGTAGTGGTGTAACAATTAAAGATACTGAGCTGCGAAATAAAATTGACAATGCAAAAACCCAAAAGCCGGTTCAAAATATGCCAACGCAAAACGCACCTGCCCCAGCAACAAAATAATACAAACTTAATATGATATTTGCCTCACAAATTTTGTGAGGCTTTTTTTTTATGTATCAAAAGTTAAAAGAAAATAAAGGTGTATTTTTTCTAGTAAAAGCCCTGCTTTTGTATGTATTGTGGGCAATTTCATATAGGTTATTCTTACACGAAAAAAGCCCCATTGATTTTTTCTTGATTGATAATCTTACTTCCGCAACAGCTGAAATATTGCAACTTTTTGGTTACCAAATGATGACATTGCCAGCCGATGTAGATACCTTAGGAGTTGTTGGAATTGATGGTTCACATGGCGTTTTAATTGGCTATCCTTGCAATGGCTTAGAACTTTTTGCTTTGTTCGCAGGTTTTGTAGTTGCCTATCCGGGTCAAATAAAAACTAAACTTTGGTTTATTCCTTTAGGACTATTGAGTATTCATATCTTGAACATCATTAGAGTAATTGGATTGGCATTGCTTGCCTACCATGCTCCTGAAAAGTTAGAATTTAACCATACTTATACCTTTACCTTTATTGTGTACAGTTTCGTTTTTATGCTTTGGATAATTTGGGCATTAAAACTTTCAGGTGAAGTATTTATAGAAGATACTTTAACAAACAATAAATCTTAAAACTTTGGTTTTGGTTTGCGATTAAAATTATTTCGCTTACCGCTAAATGAACCAGGGCTCCGCAAAGTAAAAACAGGCGTTTCGCCAATTTCTATTGGAATATTTATTTGAGGTATTTTACTTTCAATCATTTTCTCAATTTCGTTCAAACGATTGTAGTCGCGTTGGTTTACCAGAGTAATTGCTTCGCCTTTAGTTTCTGCGCGAGCAGTGCGGCCTACGCGGTGAACATAATCCTCAGGGTCGGGCGGAACATCAAAATTTATTACTAATTCAATGGAGTCTATATCAATGCCTCGCGAGAGTACATCGGTGGCAACTAAAATTGTGGTTCGTCTATTTCTGAAGCTCAATAAAACCTCTTCTCTTTCGTTTTGTTCCAAATCAGAAGATATAATTTTTGCAGAAAGTTTTCTTCGTAATAATTCTCTTCCTAAATTTTTAACAGCAAGCTTAGTTGAGCAAAAAATCAAAACACTTTTGTATTCTTTTTTCGAAAGTATATCACACACCAATGCTATTTTTTGTTCCTCATTACATAAGTAAAGACTTTGTGTAATGCCGCTTGCAGGTTTAGATATTGAAATGTCAACTCTTTCGGGATTATGTAAAATTTTATGTGCAAGTGTTCTAATCTTATCGGGCATTGTTGCCGAAAACATTAAGGTTTGACGCTTTGTAGGCAAGGTATTTACAATCTTCATCAAATCATCACTAAAGCCCATATCAAGCATCCTGTCAGCTTCATCTAAAATAAAATATTTTAGGTTGCTGAAGTTTACATAGTTCATATTGATATGTGAAATTAAACGTCCAGGAGTAGCTATAACTATATCAACACCAGTTTCAAGTGCCTTGCGTTCTTTGGCATAATTTACTCCATCGCCACCTCCGTAAACAGCAATACACGATAAATTAGAGAAGTATATAAACCCTGAAATATTATTTTCGATTTGGGTCGCTAGTTCGCGCGTTGGAACAACAATAAGGGCTTTTATGCCTGATGATTCTTCTGCTTTAATAAGATTATCAAGCATTGGCAAAACAAAAGCAGCAGTTTTTCCAGTGCCTGTTTGTGCACATCCAATCAAATCTTTTCCTTGTAAAATTATTGGTATTGCTTTTTCTTGTATTGGAGTCGCTTTTGAAAAGCCCATCCAATCTAAACTTTCAATAATGGATGGATCAAAACCAAGTTCGTTAAAATTCATGTGTATATATTTATTACAAACCTACATTATTTTAACCGGTATAATATCAAAAATAGGAGAAGCAATAATTTTGAACATTTGAAATCCTTAAATTAAGAATTCTTCAAGCTCAAAAAACTTTTCAATCTATTGTTAACTTCTGCTTTACCAATTAATGCAACCATATCAAAAAACTGAGGACCACCGCCAACTCCACTAATTGCTACCCTTGTAAGTTGCAAATAGTTGTTAGCAGCTATTCCCAAACCTTCGGCAGTAGATTTAAAAGTTGTTTCAATGTTGACTGATGTAAAATCTGAAATGCCCTCAAAAGCTGTAATTAAATTAGTGTAAAAACTTGCAGCACTTTCATTCCAACGTTTCTCAACAACTTTTTCATCATAGGCTGTTGGAGCAACAAAAAAGTATGAACCCATTTCCCAAAATTCATTTACAAAATGTGCCTTTTCTTGAATCAAAGCACAAAAACCCTCAACGTATGGTTGGTTTGCAAATAAAGGACTATCCACATTTTTCACTTTCATATCTTTCAAGAAAGCATCTGCCAATGAAGCATTGCTTTGCTTACGCAGATATTGTTGGTTGAACCATTTTGTTTTTTCAGGGTCGAACTTTGCACCAGCTTTGCTTACTTTTTCAAACGAAAATGCCTCGATTAATTCTTGCATACTCATTATTTCGCGGTTGTCTCCTGGGTTCCAACCTAACAAGGAGAGCATGTTTATAAATGCTTCAGGAATGTATCCACGTTCGCGGTAGCCGCTGCTTACTTCGCCAGTTGTAGGGTCTTGCCATTGCAATGGAAAAACAGGAAAACCTAACCTATCTCCATCGCGTTTGCTCAACTTACCATTTCCATCAGGCTTTAGCAACAAGGGCAGATGCGCAAACTGCGGCATCTTTTCTTCTAAGCCTAAATATTTATATATTAAAACGTGTGCAGGTGCTGATGGTAACCACTCTTCGCCACGAACAACGTGTGTTATCTCCATCATAATATCATCCACCACATGTGCTAAATGATATGTTGGCATTCCATCACTTTTAAGTAAAACCTTATCATCAACTTGGCTAGAGTTTACAACCACCCATCCTCTTATAATATCCTTAATTCTAATTTCTTCGTTGCGAGGTACTTTTAAACGAATAACATAAGGTTCGCCGCTTGCTAACCTGCGCTCCACTTCATCGGCAGGTAATACCAATGAGTTTTTCATGTTTTGACGACTGATGGCATTGTATTGAGGCGCTGCAACTTTTGCTGCTTCTAATCTAGTGCGCATCTCATCTAACTCTTCTGATGTATCAAATGCATAGTAGGCATGCTCGCTTTCAATTAGCTGTTGCGCATATTTTTTATAAAAGCCTAATTCTTTTCTCTCGCTTTGGCGATATGGCTCGTGCGGACCGCCAACACCAACACCTTCATCGGGAGTTATGCCACACCATTTTAGTGCATTAATAATATATTCTTCCGCTCCGGGTGCATAGCGTGTTTGGTCAGTATCTTCAATTCTTAATAAAAAATCTCCACCATGCTTTTTAGCAAATAAATAATTAAATAATGCAGTGCGCACACCACCCATATGCAATGGCCCTGTTGGACTTGGTGCAAAACGCAAACGCACTCTTCTATCAGCTATATTTTCCATGAAATTATCTATCTTAAAAATTCGCGCGAAGATAGAAAAATAGGAAGATTACCAACTACCTAAATATTTCAGAACTATAATAAGCTGCTTGCTAAATTTGCTAATTCACTGCGTTCACCTTTCTCGAGAGTTATATGTGCATATAACGGATTGTCTTTCATCTTATCAATTAATGAACTTAAACCATTGCTATGTGTATCTAAATAAGGTGTATCAATTTGATAAATATCACCAGTGAAAATAATCTTAGTTCCTTCACCTGCACGAGTAATAATCGTTTTTATTTCATGCGGAGTAAGGTTTTGAGCCTCATCAATAATAAAACAAATCTTCGAAAGGCTACGTCCGCGTATGTATGCCAAAGGTGTAATATGAATTTTTTCACTCTCCACCATTTGCTTAATTTTCTGATAATCCTTATCTGTTTCTTTAAACTGATTTTGAATTAATTTTAAGTTATCCCATAAAGGTTCCATATATGGGTTAATTTTAGATTTTATATCACCAGGCAAAAAACCAATGTCTTTATTGCTTAATGGAACAATTGGACGAGCCAAATAAATTTGATGAAAGTTTTGCTTTTGCGCTATGCTTCCGGCTAATGCCAATAAGGTTTTACCTGTGCCCGCAATACCTTGAATTGATACCAACAAAACATCAGGGTTTAAAACAGCATGCAAGGCAAATGCTTGTTCAGCATTTCGCGGAGCAATTCCAAAAGCAGTTTCCTTTGGCACACGTTCTATATTTTTAGAAGTTGCATTGTAGTAAGCTAATACACTTGA
>Ga0114959_10004170_pt1 | contig 11164 bp, 10 predicted proteins | sample C_130625_EF_Meta_FD_87317 | JGI IMG/M metagenome (GOLD analysis project Ga0114959, IMG submission 87317) | Freshwater microbial communities from Lake Croche, Canada to study carbon cycling - C_130625_EF_MetaG | ecosystem: Environmental > Aquatic > Freshwater > Lake | place: Lake Croche, Canada...
AGAAGATAAATACGAAGGGGATCATATTGTTCCTTGGACTGCGGGGGGTAAAACGGTTCCGGAGAATTTACAGGTGGTTCATAGGCGATGCCACCAGTTGAAATCGGTTTAACATCTACTAGTTGAGGTGTCCTTACTTAAGGACAGCATTACGAACTTCGTATTTGTGCTGCTATATAGTGTTTATTGAAACTAGCACTTCGTATTTCAGGTTTTTAACCTGTACTAGTAGAGATTAAAATCCATATAACCAAAGGTTAGGTATATAGGTATAAATACGCGATTTTATTTTGCTGCAAATAAAATCGGGTTTAACGACGACGGGTTTTTCGGACGCGTCTTTTTGATTTCTTGGATTTTCTGATTTTTCTGCTGCGGTTCTGGTCGCTGCGCTTTCTCCCCCCCCCTATCTTGTTCAACTGTAGGTTGTTGAACGATAGGTTTTTTTGATTTAAAATAATCAAGACCACTAGATAATAATGATTTTGGTTTTTCCTGTAAAAATACTCGTTTAATATAATCAGAATTATTCTTTAATAGACTGCTGTTCGAATATAAATTGAATTCATTAAACTCATCATATAATATCCATTTTTGTGGGTTAGATCTAGAATATTTGTTTCCAAGAGTATCAGAAGAAGAAGGAACAAACTTAGAATTGTTAGACAATTCATGAGAAGAATTAAAATAAACTGGATCACGTAATAGACCAATATGTCCTTCTTTATATTGAGCAGTTAAGTCTATATCAATTTCACCCGCCTTAATAGATTTAGATTCATAAATTCGAATTAAAAAATTCCATACCATTTTCTCAACATAAACTACGAACGTTCTTGGATTAGGATCTCCTTTGATATCGTTTTGTAATTCACTTAAACTATGATAACGTTTACTCATATATTATAATATTATTCTATATAAAAAATTACACTTTAGGGGTACGACGATATTTATTAATACTATTGCCAAAATTACTTAATTTTTGTATAGCAGCAGAAAACATATTAATTAACTATAGTATTTTTAAATATTTTTATCTCCCTCATCTAGCACCACCATACATTTCTTCGGTCCTTTGTGTTTTTTAGTGTCGTCTTCCTCCTCCGACTCCCCTCCTTCCGTACCTTGTGCATCCGAATCTGAATCTTCCAATTTCACAACGCACTTCGCTGTCTTTTGAATACTGGAAGCACTCCGATAAACCAATTTCCATTTCTCCATCTCACCCTCTCCAAACCCCCCATATTTCGTGCTATTGATCGACTTGATCGTATACTCACATTTCTTATAATACCGCCGCCTCTTCGCCCACTGATTCTTGAACACATCGTGTCCGTCCACTATATCCACGACGATAGGTTTGTCATGCTTCTCCCGCAATATTCTACCAACCGACTGCACAATATCCGTCTTCGGTGTCACCATAACCAGAGTATTCAACGTCTTGATATCCAGCGCCTCCGCTGCCATTGCATACGTCGCCACCACTACCTGTTTCTCCTCTGTCTCTTTCAGCGACGCCTCTTTCATTCCTCCCACATAATACCCCGCAGTTGCGATCCCTTGATGCACTATCGAATCATGCAAATAGGTCAGGATCGACCGATTATGCGCTAAAATCATGATCTGTGCCCCCGGTTGCTCTTTCACTAAATCCCGGATAACCCTGACAATAAAATCACTGCGATCCCCGTGATCACATAATTTCACAATCATGGTGCTGTATTTCGGATTTCCCCTAAAATCACATTCCACCTTATTGAATTCTGCGTCCTTACTGACATACTCGATCGCACGAACTTCGACATCATGCTCACCCCCATCGCGTTCGCCCTTGAACACGACCTCTCCCAGAAATTGTTTGAATACATACGTCGTCCCGTCTTTCCTCTCCATCGTCGCGGATAGACCCAACATGTACTTGGAAACAATCTTGAACAGGGCACGCGAGAACACCTCGCTCGATATGTGGTGGACCTCGTCGATAATGGTCAGACCGAAACTCTCAAATACTTTCGGATCATAATCTTTTTGCGAAATGGACTGCAACATTCCAAGTACGATATCTTTGCCTTCAATATCGATCTCAGGACCTTGGATTCTACCGACCCGGGCATCCGGCAGAAACTGTGCTATCCTCTCGATCCATTGATTTAGCAAGAATTCTTTGTTGACGATGACAAGCGTTTTCTTTTTGAGTCTGGCAATAATATTGAGTGAGAGGACAGTTTTGCCGAAGGCGCAGGGGAGTTCGAGGAGACCACCGCCACCAAAATCCGACACAGAATCTTGTTGATCGATTCCTTGAACAGCATTCAAATACGCCTCGACGACGGGAACCTGTATCGGGCGCAATCCCCCAGCAAATTCAATCGCAATATCATCGCCCGGGTGTATTGCCATCCGTTTGACCTCTCCGAACATCGATTTTCCATAGAAACGCGGCAAATATATTTTATTGCTGGATTCGCGGTATATGGGGTATTCTACGACATCTGCCACGCCGAACATTGCCCCTCCCGTCACTGGTCTGACAGTCAGTGTTTTCCGAATATCTTTCAATTGTTGTTCCGTCAATTCTGATTTAGGAATGGTGTATCCTCTCGGTCCTAAATAAGTGTTGAGAGGAGTAGAAATTACCGGTTCTTCCTTTTTATCTTGTATTACGGGTTGCTGTATTTCCTCTGGTTTTGTAACAGGTGGTTTTATTGCCGGTTTGGTCGCGGGTCGCCATTGAAACCTCGGTCCAGACGAATATTTGGATCGGTTCATTGTTATATCAAATATACTTAATTATGTTGTGTTGGATTGTATAGTTCTTTATACATTTTGCTTTATGTTTTATTCATAAAACAAAAAGGACCTGACTCATATATATATTATTGAATGGAACTGAAATATCTGTTCATGTTTATTGCAACATTTAGCATTTTGCTATTTTCATTGGTATTGATGAAACGGACATATATAGCACAATTATTAGGACCTGCTATCCCGGAACCTTTCGCCGAAAAACTAGAGGACATGCAAATGCTGTTGCAACCATTCTAGCATCAAACCATGGGTTATCCCGACGAAAATATGGTCGTATAGTATATTTAATTTCGGAATAAGATGAACATGAATATTCTAGAACTAAAGAAATTCGGTGTACTGGATATCATCCTTCTCGCATTATTTGTCATTTATATCGTGTTTCCCATTCCATCGCCCCAATGGTTAGTTCCTCTCGTCGACTCGCCATTAGGGATGCTGGTTTTGTTTGTGGTTACCCTGAGTCTTTTCGTTTACCGCAGTCCGATTTTAGGCGTTTTGTATATTTTCGTTGCCTACGAATTGTTGCGAAGAAACCACTATGCTGTCCCGTCTAGTCCGATCGTCTCTGAAACACAATATGTAGTTAACCGGGCACCAAAGGCGATCCCTACCCAAGCAGAGAAGAACGCTGAACTACAAACGCTAAATCCACCACATTCTGATACTCTAGAAGAAGAGATTGTGTCGAAAGATGCGCCGGTGGGCGTTTCCCAGTTACCCGTAGGAATGGAGACATCATTCCATCCTGCCAATGATAAGAGTTCACTAGGTATGAGCATGGTATAATTGTAACATATAACTTTCATAACAATGTGAAAGTGATATGTTGTGTCTATTTTTTATCAACATTAACGTAAACAAGAATTGTAGCAAAGATCAATACCATAAAAATTGTTAAATTAGTAAATATAGCAATATCATTTTTAAATGACAATGATGGAATCAAACCTAACACCAATACAAGTATCATAATCAAGAATACAATACCTGATTTTTTCCCAACGACATCTGGTAATGGAAAAAACCCACCAACCAACGTAATCAACTCGTTGTAAAATGCAAACATTGCATCCGTTTTTTCAAACCCGGTGTGATCACTATTGGATATCCCATCTTTAGTTAAAATTCCGCTGGTTCCGGCAAAATAAGATAAAAATATACTCAGCGCAACAAATTTGAATATTTCGCTTCCTGTAGAAGCACCGTAAGAAAACATCATGAGTGCAGCAATACTAAAATTTAACCCAATGAATATATTTACAGCATAGTGATTACCTTCGAATTTATTAGTTATTGCTGATTCAATACCAGAAACGCCGTACAAAATCGGTCCCCACAGATAGGCAACACTCGATATCAACAATGCCATCATGAGAAGTGAAATCGTTGTTCCAGTAGAACCACCTTTGTCTTTTTTTTCAGTTTTCTTACCGTCTTCGGTCAACAATTCGCAGTCCATGATCCAGTCTAAATCTTTCTGACTCAACGTTGAATTTTTATTTTTAGACACATTCGTATCAACCTTTAACTCCGGACTAAAATTCGATGAACTGTAATACGTTTTCCCTGCGTATTGTTTTAGTGGTATCGCTGAATCTTTATCGAGTGTGATCGTCAATGGATAAGTTACCGGCAACGGAACAACACAATTCGTGCTGTTTTTGATGTAATTATTAAGTGTCAAATTGACGATCGTTTTATCTTTCGGTGGATTCATGATATTATCGATATCGGATGGAGGCGAACTGTCATTTGCGTCAGTAGATACGTTTAGAGGAATCGCAAAATAAACCAATTTCGACTTGAGGTCGTGGACGTCTGCGTAACACTTCATAACTAAATAGTCCGGTTTGTTGAATGGACTATTTATGCTAGTAATAGTTGCGGAATAAGCAATAAAACTTGTTTCGTTTATTTGAATATTAGTGACAAGTTGACCAATTATCGGAAGTTGTATTTCTTTTGAATAATCTGTGCCTTGTAATGATATTCCGATCTCTGGGAAATTATAATACACAGTTGTCATGTTTTATAGACTATAGTATAAAACATCATATTTCAAACCATTCAAAATGGTATATAATTCAGAGTTGCATTTTCATATATCGTCGCCCTAAATGTATCGCCGTACCCTTCCACATAAACCGTGTCGCCATTCGAAATACTATCACATCCATATTCACTCGTGCAACTTCGACCATTGACACTGATCGGCAATTTGGCATTGAATGCGACGCCGCCACTATTCGCCACCGTATAATATTGCCACTTGTCGCGTCCATTGAGAAGATTGCGTCCAAAAAGCGGTAGTATGAGAGGATCGGTTCCTCCTCTCCCACTATTGACATTTTTTGTCAGTATGCCGATTTGGCGGTAAGGTGTGTTTGCGCTGCTCGTCCGGATATTAACCGGCAACCCGACACCAACCCCTACAGGTGTCGGAGGCAACTGTATTGGTCCTCTCACATCAATCGTGTTGAGAGGAGGAACATATATATTTTGCAAAGCAGATCCTGAATCCACCACAGGGGATGAAGCAGCAGGTGTATTTATGATCAGATTTGTAGTAGTTGTCCTCGGTTTTCCACTTCCGAATTGCTTATAATACAAGTACCCGACACTAATACTTAGCAATACTAATATAAAGAGTGTCATGTTTTCGACGCATATGGCACCACCAAATGCGCCTCCAGTGGGAATGCACTTTTTCGCCATTTATATGTATTATCCAGATGTATTATCCAGATGTATTATCCAGAGTTTAGTTGATTGCTTTATCCAAACTATTCAATGATGCGGTTCCAAGAGGAATGGACGATCTCATATAACCAGGCATAGTGTTATTGAAATCGTAAGAAATCATGTTTCCAATATCTTGAATCACGCCGACATCTGTTAATATGCTGTCTAGTTTCATCGGAGTTCTTCCATTACACGAATAACAGTATACTCGAAAGAATTTAATAAACCCAATTGATAATATACTATCGACCGCAGAGTCAACTGGGGTAGATAAATCTATACCAGTTGTCTCTTTTATTTTATCTAATATGAACATGATAAAAAGATACAATATTATAAAAAACAATGTTATTACATGAATAATAATACACCCTCCGAATACAGTAAACAGAATAAACCTTATCAGACATGCCAAATTGCTAAAAATAATTTGCAATACAGCAATGACTAAAAGATATATATCTTTTGTTCCTAGAGCAACCGATTTTACTAATCCGTCAATACCTAATGTTAATGCACCAGTCGCCTCTGCTAACGATTTTGCCATATAAGCAAACCGTATCGGAAGTTGAATAATTCCCAAAATCAATTTGATCAAATCAGATATGACATCTCCACTACTACCATCACCTTCTACATTGGAATTGTCGATTTTTATTCCACCTGATCCACGAATACTGGAAAAAGATGATGCAAACGCTCCAATGGTGCTATTTAGTAATGCATCTGTATCCATTTGGGACATGTCCGGATTCAACACGCTTGCCAAATCAGTCTTTTCTGAATTTATGTCTGGATTCTGCACAAAAGAAAAACCAGGGGATTTTGAATCAGATAATAAAGTTTTAAAATTATGTGTAATGGATCGAAATTTATCTAATTCTTCATCTCCTAACATTTTCGAAAATCTATACTAAATCAACATATTACGTATCAGTATTTTATTCGCCTTCTATGCGAATGGATGTGGTAACTACAAATTAAAAAAACTGAATATATGTCCAATTCCAGTTATTGTGTCGCCAATAGGTCCTCCTATATCATTTGGAATCTGAACAAATATATCCTTAAACCATTTCGACGCAACGCGTTTGAACCCGCTTGTATCCCTCATCGCCGAACAGTTATAACACATATCCAGTATTTGTTCCGGATAATGAATTAAATGGAACGAGAAGTTCTTATAAATAAAATGGTCAATTCGTTCAAGTATTACGAGTACTAGTATTAACATCTCGACGCAACTTTTGCCAAACCAAAATTTCGGGTTCAATAATACGTCAATTATAAATAATACAGAAATGAACAGTGCGAGTATAAACAAACAAAAAACGTCGATCAAATAAAAAACCAAACATTTCGGAAAATTAAACATCTTTTCCACTGCACATATCAACAATTTAAAAATGTATATACACAATTCAATAAAGAATCTTATTGTATCTATTCCAACAATGCCGGTCAATATTGCAGTATTCTTTATCAAATCAACAATACCCTTCGACGTCTCTTTCAAACCCTGAACTATCGTTTTTCCTTTACTTGCAATATTAATTCCGATTGGCACGATTTTGAAAATCATCGCAAGAAGATTATCCTTGCTCGTATCGCTCGTATCTATATCGCTTCCAGGTTTCGGTTTATTCGAAATCTCATCATTGGCAGCATTTTGCGCTGCCACTTGAGACGTTTCATTCGCAAGTTCATTTGCTTTTGCTAAAAGTTCAGACGATAAATTTGTTAAACTTGATAACACTGACGAGTCATATTCTTTTGTAATCACATCTGGTTTATTAGTCGGTTTTGTTTTTAAAAATAACAGCGCATCTTCGGATATAACTGGAATTGGAACCGCAAATTTTGACGGTGCTGAATTATAAAATGGGATCATTTATTTGTATTATTTTTATATTTGGTATATAATACAAATATATTCACAACATATTTTGGACTAATTATGTTATTAGAGTTATATCCGCAAATAATCCTCCATTGCATTCCAGATTATTGCATATTTCGCATTGACTGGATAGTTTTTGCAGTACCATTGATTGATTGTAATAGATTCTCTGCCCTGTCCATGTGCGGTGCAATTGTCTCAAATCCATTTATGATTTTCTTCTGTGTAGCATGTAATTCGACTGCATGATCCTTTAAATCTGCAATTAGTGCTGCAGAAGTTGTTGCAGATATATTTCCAGAATAGGTATTGCCATGTGTAGGAGTTGGTATTACATTATTCCCGACCAAAATATTGTTCGTGTTTCCTTTAACGCTATCCATAAAATTACTCGGTTCATTTTTATCATCTCCTGCATCTGGAAGACCAGTTTCAGAGTTAAAACCCTCCACCTTCATTTCAGTTCCGCGGATCAAATTGCGTAAAACAGTCGCACTTGCGATTGTCACTGTCAGAATGACAGTCATATTTTTGTTGAAAAATGACACTAAAAATCCGACTAATATAAAAAAGGTACAATACAAATAGTCTTGATTTGTCGCCGCATAGAATAGATCGAATAATGCTGCTAAAAACACGAAATACAGAACGTATTTATTGTATATTACATCTTTCGCAGAACTCAATATATCCGTACTTTTCATCGATTTGTTTACCATTTCGAAAATAATATATCATACCTACCTATTTTTTGATGCGTTTTCTCAGTATTCTCCCGAGGAACAAACAAGCAACCTATATGTTATCGCAAAAATCGTCGTGTTCGTATAAAGTCGCAGTTTTATAACTAAACGGGATTTCATAAGCAGCATAGATCTCCAATACTTCCTTAACAACATCCTCTCGTTGAATATCCTCTCGATCGAACTCGAAACTACTGATACTATCGCTACGTTTACCTTTCATTTTAGAAAGGAAATCTTCCAATCCATTCAAATTATCCGGTCGATCGAATTGCTCTAAATCTCCCGTTACAATGATTCTGCTGTTTTCACCCAACCTAGTAAGCAACATTTTCATCTGCGATATAGTCGAGTTCTGCATTTCGTCTGCCACAATCCACGCGTTCTTGAATGTTCTTCCTCGCATATACCCTAAAGGCGCAATCTCGATGAGTTTCTCCTCTATCAAAGACGTCACTTCCGCCGGCGTCAAAAACGTATAAAGAATATCATAAATCGGTCGTATCCACGGCGCCATCTTGTCCTCTAACGATCCAGGCAAATAACCTAGATCCTCGTCGACACTGACAGACGGACGCGTAAAGATCAACTTCTCCACTTGCCCTGTCAAAAACTGGCGAACGCCATATTCCGTAGCAAAAAGCGTCTTACCTGTTCCGGCAGGTCCTGTACAAACGACGATTTTCTTATTACTGTTCTTGAGTGATTCTGCATATTCCGATTGGTGCCGGTTTTTCGGTGTGGTGAATTTCGCCTCGAATTTCTGTTTTTCCTTTGCAGATAAATTTTCGAAATTTTCGTAATATTTTTTACCCCCAATCGGTTCTTCGTCTAAAACCGAAAACCCGAAATCAGATAGTCGGTTTATTCCTGGAACTGAAACGGGAGCAGCAGCAGAATTCAATTCTTCGTAGTAATAAGTCAACTCCGACCGATCCATCTTCTTTCGCTGTTTCTGTTTTCTTCCTTTTTTACGTCGCTGTACATTTTCGCTCGGAAGACCCAGCGGGGCGTCCTCCTCTCCACGCGGACAAAATAAATCTTTCACATGAAACATATGTTCATCGATATGATCATTATTATGCGATCTTGCAGTCATATTTTTGAATAATACAACGGCAATTTGTTATATACTACACCGGCATAATCGCTAAACCTTATAAACCCGGGGTTTTACATGTAGCGTGATTTTTTCGGTGTTATTTGCATTTTTCGTAACAAACGCAGAATCGCGATATATTTATGAAAAAGGAAATAAAATCGAGGCAATATATTATTTAGCACAAATGTCAGAGAGAGTCCAATTCACACAAATCGATAATACGCTTATGATGGAACCCCCAGTAGAGTTTGATAATTTAGAATCGAAGGTGAAAAATGCTGAATCTGGGACCGCGACCACACCGAAAGCAGAAAAAATAAAGCGCGTCGAGCACGTGGAACCGATCCTGAAAGAGGACGATTCGCGATATGTGATGTTCCCGGTGAAGCACAACGATGTGTGGAAGATGTACAAGAAGCAGATCGATAGTTTTTGGCGCGTAGAGGAAATAGATTTATCGAAAGATTTGGGTGATTGGGACAGACTGACAAAGGACGAACAACATTTTATCAGCAAGGTACTTGCATTTTTCGCTGCCTCCGATGGTGTGGTCATGGAGAATCTGGCAACCCGGTTCATGAATGATGTGCAGATGGCGGAAATGCGTGCTTTCTACGGATTCCAGATTATGATGGAGAATATCCATAGCGAGATGTACAGTGTTTTGATTGAGACGTATATCAAAAACGCCGAACAAAAGGACCAGTTGTTCCGTGCGGTGCAAACACACCCAAGTATTGGACAGAAAGCAAATTGGGCGAAGAAATGGATCGGGGATAACCGGTCGTCGTTCGCCTCTCGTCTCGTCGCGTTTGCCTGCGTCGAGGGTATCTTTTTCAGCAGTTCATTTGCTGCGATCTACTGGGTTAAGAAGCGCGGACTAATGCCCGGATTGACTCTCTCGAATGAGTTTATTAGTCGCGATGAAGCACTGCATACTGAATTTGCCGTGTTGTTGTATTCCAAGTTGGAACGACCTCTAGCAAAGAAGCGTATTGTGGAAATCGTCAAGGAGGCAGCAGAAATCGAGAAGAAGTTTGTGGAGGATGTGTTGCCGGATCGATTGATGGGGATGAACGCGAAACTGATGTCGCAATATGTCGAGTTCGTTGCCGACCGTTTATGCTTGCAACTCGGATATGACAAGATTTACGGGTCACAGAATCCATTTGATTTCATGGAATTGATTAGTGTGGAGACGAAGGTGAACTTTTTCGAGAGGACGAATTCGGAGTATGCATTGGCGAACAAGGTTGTAGATGAGAATGTGTTTGATTTTGCTGCGGAGTTTTAGATTTATGTGAGTTTTTCAACAATATAGATACAACATAGCAATATGATAGTATTACACATTTTCTCACATAAAAAATGAAATATCATATATTTGATAATGATCAAGTTATAACCAAAATGTATAAATTATTAGATTGGATAGACGTAAATAAAATTGATTGGGTCTGTTTATCAAAAAATCCAAATGCGATTCATTTGTTAGAAGCAAATCCAGACAAAATTGATTGGGATTTTTTATCACTCAATCCAAATGCGATTCATTTGTTAGAAGCAAATCCAGATAAAATTGATTGGGTCTCTTTATCACATAATCCAAATTCTATTCATTTGTTAGAAGCAAATCCAGATAAAATTGTTTGGAACTCTTTATCACTCAATCCAAATGCGATTCATTTATTAGAAGCAAATCCAGATAAAATTGTTTGGAGTTTTTTATCAAGAAATCCAAATGCGATTCATTTGTTAGAAGCAAATCCAGATAAAATTGTTTGGAACTCTTTATCACTCAATCCAAATGCGATTCATTTGTTAGAAGCAAATCCAGATAAAATTGTTTGGAACTCT
>Ga0114959_10004171_pt1 | contig 11162 bp, 8 predicted proteins | sample C_130625_EF_Meta_FD_87317 | JGI IMG/M metagenome (GOLD analysis project Ga0114959, IMG submission 87317) | Freshwater microbial communities from Lake Croche, Canada to study carbon cycling - C_130625_EF_MetaG | ecosystem: Environmental > Aquatic > Freshwater > Lake | place: Lake Croche, Canada...
TAATGGGTTATAAATACCGATGAATTTATACGATAGAATTCTCTGTTCATAAATTTTAAAAATTTTACACGTCAACTTTTTATTTATTACTTTAAATGATGGTTATCTGAGAATTTTCAAAAGGGTCTTTACCTAAAAAATTGCATGGCATTGAGATCTAATTCATCTCAACGCCATGCAATTTTAAGAAAAAGACTCTTAGGTTCTAATACCCAGTATTCTGGTACATCTTTTCAGGGTTCAATTTTACCTCATCAGCAGGAATTGGGTATAAATAATCTTTCAAGCCAAAATTGGAAATCTTCGCAGTACCATAATCCGCTTGCGTTTTGGTTTTCATGTAAGCAACCAATTCAGTAGGCGTAAAGAAACGCAACAAATCAAACCAACGATGGTGTTCAAAAGCTAATTCAACCCGACGTTCATGCAAAATAGCTAATTTTAAAGTAGGGAAATTTCCACGATAAATTGGGTCTAACTTCGCCACTTCATAGCCTGCAACCTTTCCTCTTTCACGTACTTGATTCAAAAATGATATGGCTGTTGTTTCGTCTCCCAAGTATAAATTCACCTCAGCAAGCATTAAAATTACATCGGCATATCTTATAATTGGCCAATCATTTCCACCGTAGCCATTCGCTGTTGCAGTGGCGCTTGCATCTCTAAATTTGGTAATATACCAATCCTTTACCGAGGCATCATTGGCATATTTTATTGAAAATTCTTTGCGTAAGTCATTAGTTTCGAATTCTTTAACCAAGTCCATTTTTACATTCCCACCCACACCACTGCTTGGTTTCAAAGAAATTAATAACTCGCCTTTTGCCTGATTATTGGCGGCAATTGAAGAAGAATAAGTAACGTCTCCTTGCTTGTAAACAATTTGGAAAATAATTTCGGGATTAATTGATTTTTTATTTACGTCAAAAACGTCAACGTAAGGTATCTCCTTTAATAATCCAAAGGTTCTCATTCCATATGCAGCCGTCAGGTAGGTTTTGGCACTTTTCAAATTATCAGCACGGTTTGTTTGATCCAATGTGGTGGCCATCGTTAAATAGACTTGTCCAAGTAAAGCGTTGGCAGCTGCCTTAGAAACCCTACCTTTCCCCGTAAGTGGCTGTTGGTTTGGTAAATCACTCGCCACTGCCTCCTTTAAATCGGCGATAATTTGCTCGTAAACTTTTTCCTTTTTCTCTCTGAAAGTATTCACAATAATATCATCGGTCGTATTTAATTGTTTTGTGACCAAAGGTACGTCACCCCATTTTCTTACCAGCTGAAAATACATCAACGCACGAATAAATTTTGCTTCTGCGTTGTAAATACCTTTGTTGGTGGCATTCGTAAATGTTACTTTATCAATGTTTGAAGTAACTTGATTACAACGGGCAATGGTTTGATACAAGGACAACCAATGAGCTTTTAGGTAAGTATTACTCGGTAAAATTGAAAAATCATTGAACTGAAATGGTTCACCTGCATTAGATTGGTTATCATTTCTTCCTGCATCATCCGAACGCTCATCGGTAAAAAGTCCACTATTTTCACCGATATTATTTGAACTGCGAAGCGATTGATAGACGCCATTAACGGCCTGAAGCACGTCGTTTTCGGTTTGGAAATAGTCTGATGCTGCCACTGAATTTGGGTCAGTTTGCAGGACAAAATCATCTTTGCAACCAGTAACTGCACTTGCAATTACCAATAATATTATTAATTTCTTTATCATTTTATAAATATTTTTGAGAAGATTTTCGAGAAATTAACCTGATTAATTACCCGAAAAAATAATTTAGAATGTAAATTTTGCACCGATATTATAAGCTCTCATTAATGGATATTTACCATAATCAACGCCTGGCGTCAAGTTTGCGCCATCATTATAATCTACTTCAGGATTGTACCCTTTATACTTTGAGATCGTGAAAGCGTTATCAATTCCCATGTAAATTCGGGCATTACTCAATGCTTTTTGTGCTCCAAGCCATTTCTTTGGAATGGTATAACCAACCGTTAAATTAGTGCAACGGAAGAATGAACCATCTTGTAAATAAAAGCTGGAAAGACGAGTACTATTGCTTTGAGTACCACCACGAGAAGCACGGAAGATTTGTCCATTTCCCGGTTCAGTTTCCGAACGATAACGGTCGGCAACGGAAGCGTATTGATTACCAGAACCTTCCAAATTATAAACGTAATAATCCTGTCCGTCCAATACTTGATTGCCGTAAGAACCGTTGAAAGAAGAACTGAAATCAAGGTTTTTGTACGTTACAGAAAGCGATAATCCGTAGGTGAATTTTGCGTAAGGCGTTCCGATAACCGATTTGTCCAGATCATTTACTACTCCATCACCGTTGACATCCTCAAAATAAATATCGCCTGGTTTTAAGGTGTTGCTTGAAGCAGTTGAACGAGCAGGCCCTTTAATTTTATAACCTGCTGGAAATGATTGCGTAGCAGTGTTGTAAACGGCATTGTCGGCCGCTAAATTTTCTACGTCTGATTGACGAACCATTCCTTTTACCTTAAAGCCATAAAACATCCCAATGGGTTGTCCTTGTTGGGTAATGTGCGTTAAATATGAGCGTTCAGCCCCGTTGGTAATAATGGTGTTTGCTCCGCCAAGGTCTAAAACCTCATTGCGATTCGTGGAAAAATTTCCGCTTAAATTTACTGTTAAATCATTGCGTTGTACCAAACGGGTATCAATTTGGAGGTCTAGTCCATTATTTTGAATTTTAGAATTTCTTAGGTTTGTCAAGATGGTTGAGGCACCCGAAATAGCAGAAACTGGCTGATTAAATAATAAATCCGATGACTGGCTGAGGTAGTAATTTGCCATTATGTTTACTCGGTTATTAAACAAACTAATGTCCGTTCCTAAGTTGTACTGAGAAGTAGATTCCCATCCTAAACTTTGGTCACGAATAGCGTTCGGGTATACTGCCGATTGAATTGTTCCATTCCCAAAAACAACCCCCGTAGGGCTTGACATCGTTTGTAAATAATTGTAATTACCGATGTTGTTATTGCCACTCAAACCCCAACTTGCTCGTAATTTTATAGAAGTCTCACTGCCTAATTTATTGGCAAAAAATGGTTCTTGTGAGACATGCCAACTGGCCGATACTGAAGGGAAATTTCCCCAACGATTTAAAGGACCAAAACGAGAAGAAGCATCACGTCTAAACGAAGCTGTTAAGAAATATTTTTCTTTGTAGTTATAAGCCACACGACCTAAATAAGATAGTAAAGTAGCGGTTGATTTTCCCGTTGCACCGTTCAATGTAAACAGAGTTGGGTCAGCACCTTTTGCCGTAATTTCTTCAATTCTATCGTTTTGAAATCCTTTGGCTGTTACACTAATTTGATCAACATCAAGTCTTTGGGCGGTATAACCAGCTAAAGCACTAATATGGTGACCATCAAATTTTTGCGTGTAATTTAAGGTAAACTCAGCTAATTTATCCATTTCGGTTCTTGTCTGGGCAATCGCTGTTGCCGCCGCAATAGACTGTATAGAACCGGGTGCATTGGCTCCGTTACTCAAAGAAGTAGGTAAATAAAACTCATATTTTTCACTGTAAGTTTGTAAACCTAAATTCACTTTTGCCGACAAACTTGGTAAAATTTGGTAAATAGCATTACCACTGAAAGTACCCCGTAAACCCTTACGAGAAATGTGCGTTTCCGTGGCCAAGGCCACCGGATTTTCTACTGATTGAAAAGCATATAAAGCCGATTGAGAGGCTGCTTCATTCTTACGCAAAGAACCATCATCGTTATACGCTCTAAAAATTGGCATATAAATTAATGCGCCCAAAATTGGCCCTTGATTGAATCGTCCTTCTTGCACTTCCCGGTTTTCATTCGTTGTAATGGCTAAATTTCCCGCAACTCTCAATTTTTTACTGATTTGACCATCAATATTTGCACGGAAATTTATCCGATCTTGTTTGGTACTTTTAATAATTCCAGGTTGGCTTAAATAGCCGCCGCTGATTGCATAACGACTGGTTGCATTGCCACCCGAAAATGATAAATTATGGCGTTGCGACAATGAATTCTGGTATAATTCATCTTGCCAATCAGTGTTATATTTAGGTTTGATGAGCGTTTGAGTACCAAAATCATAAAATTCAGCGGGAATACTTACTGAAGACGCATTACCAACTTTGGCAACACGAGTGGCATTATCATCCGAGAACATCGCATCCGTCCAAGTTTTACCAGAATTTACCACTAAATCACGGTAAGTATTGTTGTGACCGTCGATTAATACCTGCGCAAATTGGTCAGCATTCAATAAATCTACTTTTTTACTCAACTGATTTATACCGTATTGCACGTCATACTGAAATTGTCCTTTCCCGTCTTTTCCTCTTTTGGTCGTAATTAAAACGACACCACCCGAAGCTCTTGAACCATAAATAGCCGCAGAAGCCGCATCTTTCAAGATATCAATGGATTCAATATCGTTGGGATTGATAAATAAATCGTTTCCAACGGGATAACCATCCACTACGTACAATGGATCTGAACTGGCATTGATTGAGCCAATGCCACGAACCCGAATTTTCGTACTCACATACGGCGCACCACTCACTTGTGAAACTTGTACGCCTGCTACTTTCCCGACTAGCGCCTGACCAACCGTTGGCGTTGATAAGTTTAATTCTTTGGCTTTCACGCTTGAAATTGCCCCAGTAACGTCACTTTTACGAACGGTTGAATACCCAATGGCAACAACTTCTTGTAATTCTTGCGAATTTTCAGACAATTTTACATTAATTATTGAAGCATTTCCTACGATAATTGATTTAGAAGTATATCCTACAAATGAAAAAACTAACGTTGTACCTTCCTTTGCCGAAATTGAATATTTACCTTTTGCATCTGTAACCGTTCCTTTTCTTGTCGTTTTGTCCAAGACATTCACCCCAGCCATGGTCTCTCCAATTTCATTGGTTACCACCCCCGAAATGGTCTCTAAAGTTTGTTTAGCGTACGTTTTTGAAATTGCTTGCGACTGCTCTATCGAAAGAACTCCCGCAAGTACAACCAACAGAATAACTCTCAGCCAAGTCTGTTTTTGTAATCGTGTTTGCATTATTTTGATTTTTATGATGATATTAATTTACTGTCTTTATTGCCAATTCACTCTCGTAAAATGAACGTTTGCTCTGCGAGAAGAGGTGACTGCAATGCCTTTATTGCTATATTTTGTGAGGGAAAACCCTTCTAATTCATCGTTCTGATCAATGTCAATCGTTTTCAAAACCACTTCGTGGCCGGTAGACAAGGATTTCTCAAAATCAAGAAAAGAAAACCGCCATCGACGACCTTCTAGTTGATTTTGAATCAATACTAAAATCTTTTTTTCCGGAACCCAAAGCAAATTCTGTACCCACGGACTGCAAGTGAATTTATTAACAAGTACTCCTTTTTCGGAGGTCTTTTTGGCGGTTTCAAGAACTAACGGATCATATATACGTACTTCATTTCTTTGATTTCCATAATCGGCTGTTGCGACCAACCATTTGTTTTTATACCTTACATATTCGGGGCGAGTTCCTTGGATACAAGCATCGTCTTCTATGGTATTCAATAAATTCCCATCCAGCGAATGGGTCTTTTGAAGTCCTTGCCAATCCACCTGATAGATGATGGCTTTCCAAAGTGTTCCTGCTGAATTTAGGCGAATGCTATTGCCAATAAAAGTGGGTAGGCCAGCATGAAAAGCAATTCCAGTAGGATGGTTAATGACATCTTTTCCCTCAACGCTCAGTTTGATTTCGTGGCCAGTATAAAGAATAGAATCGTTTTTTAGTGCATATTCCCGAATCATTCCAACTTCACGGTCACCGTAAATAAATACTTTGTCCTGCTGAATACTGATCCCTTGCCCAGCACCTAAAGAATCAACATCAAAAGTTTTTGTTAGGGATAAGTCTATATTTGAAAAATCTGCCTTTTGGGTAAAAAAGCAAAAACTCAAAATCCCTGAGAGGATAATTCCACTCAGTTCGAGGAAGTTTTTTTTGGTTTTCATCAGTTGTCTTGAAAATAGAATTATTCTTTTTGTTAAATACTAAGGGTCAAGTGGTTCGAGTGGATTGATTTGCAGCGCCTCAAGCATGGGATAAAATTCAGCTTCTGTTTCCGACAAGCGTTTCCCTTTTCGGTAGGGGATGTGTTTTAGTTCCTTTTCGCACCGTTTATCCAAATACAATTCTTGAATATTCATGCTTTGCGATTTTGATGTCGAGGTGATGCAAGGTTTGTCAAAAGGAATTCCGTAGCGAAAAATTAGCCGAGCGGCATTGCGCATATTCGTCGTGGTATGGCGGGCGTGTGGTTCAACAATGATTGCATTGGCAGGAATATGAAGCGTTTCAATCATGAATTTCTTCATTTCAATTGCTTCATTAAATTTAGTTTTGAAAGGATGAACATTTCCCCCAGAAACCATCACAAAAGGGGCTAATCCTTCAAAGAAGCGCAAAGCGGCAACCCTGCATCGCAACATTCCCTCGGCACTCAAGGCCGTTTCGGGTTCTTCGGGACCAGCACCCGGAATTAAAATAAGGGCATATTTGTAATCATTCCATTTGATAGATTTGACTCGTTCATAAGCTAATTTATTGACCGTTGAAGCCATCGGTTCATAATCAGCCGCCTGATTTCGTTCATTGATTTCTAGGGAAAGTAAAGCTGCTTTTAGAGCAGGTTCAAAAAATAATGAGGCGTTTTTTGTTTCTTCATAAATGGTCTTTGATAAATCATCCACCAATTGGGTGTAATTTCTCTTTTTAACATTAAAACTGATGGAATCAATGGCTGGATAATTAGGTTTTTGACCCTCTACGTAAACTGAAATTGTGAAATTTATCCCCTCTGCCTCTTGTTCCCACGCTTTCATTAACTGTTCCTTGTTGGAAAGATTTTGCGATAGAATATGAGTACCAGATGGAATTAAATGTTCGGAAACTAATTTTCCCAAGGCATTATTGTCGGCATACAATTCCCCTAATCTATTACTAACTTCCTGTACCTCAGCGTTGCTGAATTTCATCTTATCCGTAAAACATTTGAGATTGTTTTGGCAATCGGTAGGTAAAAAATGTAATCCTTTTTGCTTTTGCTGGGTGATGCGTTGAAGCGTTGTGTCTCTGGAAAGAAGTTCCCTAGCCGCAGGAATGTTTTGAAAAAGCGTGAGGAGGTAATAGTTTTTTGATTGCGTAAAATTATTACCGGTAATTAATTGATAATCGTTTTTTGCCTTTTGATTTTGGGCAATAGTTGGAAATACAAATCCTAATAAGCATAAGGTTAAATAAAAATTTTTCATAAGTTGATGATGTTTTGTATTGGGAGGCAAGTTTTAGTGTTCCGTCTCAAAATACAATTAAACTTTATAAAAAAGGTTTAAACTTCTTTTATAAAGGTGATGAAATAGTTTTGCTAGTTTTAATTGTTCGCAAAAGTAATGCTCGAATATCATTAGACAATTACTGCAACAATATCTAATTGTTAAAAAGCAAGGTTGGTAAATAATATTGTTTATTCAAATAATTATCGTAAGCCTCGAGGTAATAATCCTGTTACTTTACTTAGCCTGTATTTTTATGGATTACTTTCCAAATCGCTATTCAAAAACGTCAGGCGTATTGGCATTCGGATAATGAACTTCTTTATTTATTCGTTGGAAGGGGGTTTAATGGGTTGGACGAACTGCGAAAAGACTCGTGGGCGAAGATGGGGAAATTAGAATTCTTTTTTAAATAGGCGTAAAAAATACGGTGAATTGCGCTTCAAACTTTTTATCGGAATGAACGTTTCACAAGTACTATTGCTTCTTACAAATTAAGGTTGATTTCAACCCATTGCAACAGGGATTTGACCTTTGATCGCCATTAAAAATGCCTCTTTTTTTCTTCTAGCAACCTTCATTGACATGCCGTTTCTCATGGTTACCGTACTCGTTTCGTGGCAATATTCTTTCATATAAATAGGATTTATCATATTGCCTCGGTGAATTCGATGAAAGCCGTGCGTTTGCAAATAAGACACAAAATATCTAAGGGGATGTGATACTAAGTGCGTACTGCCTTCAACCAGCATGAAATTAGAATAATTAACATCGGCGAGTAGCATTACTACCAAATTAATTGGAACGGTATGCCTGGTTCTTTGATTTAAGATGATTCTATTTCGGTTAGGCGTACTTCGATACGTTTTCATAAATAAATTGTGTTGTATTGTTCAGAAGCACCTTCAGCTCGTTGTTCGATTTTCGTTGGTTGATATTCGATGTTCGTAATTAAAAGATATTTCCATGGTCAGTGAAGAAACTGACCATGGAGGAAGCTAGTTGTTCGATTTTCGTTGGTTGATATTCGATGTTCGTTATTCATTGATATTTCCATGGTCGGTGTCATCAATGAACATTGGGCGAGAGCGGTCAGTGAAGACACTGACTACGGAGGAAGAATAAAAGAATTGATCAAATCCATCATTGTTCCGTAATTGTTTTTCACCTTCATCAAATAGTTTAGAGTATTGAATCACTTCTGCTTTCAATTCCACTTTACTATAATTCAACTGATATCCGGTAAGAATTTCTGAGTAAGCAGCATTTCACCAAGTCAAAAGTTCAATGTATTCTACGGTAAGAATGAAATCCGATTCAGCATTTAAACCAGATTTCTATTTGAGGAGGTCGCTTATTCGATTGATTTTTATCACTTTTTATCTAGTAAGCCTCCAATAAACATTATTACTAAGACAATTATTATAATAAAAAACACATAAAGAATGCCTTGTACAACTAAGGCTAATAAAAACTTTAAAATAAAGTATGCGACTGGGATCATTATTATTACGAAAACTATAACAATCAGAACACTTAATATTTCTTTCATTTTAAACAGAATTTAATTGTTTTGGGGAGAGATGTGATTAAAATAATGTGAATGATTTTTCAATAATATAATTCCTCATTTGAGTCAATGCCATAATAAACATTGGATATTCAAATAAATCATAACTGGTTCCAGGATTTATTTCCAAAGGCCGGACATAAAAACAAGTGTAAGTTTTCAATAATAAAAAACTTGAGTCGGTTTCATTATAAAAACTAATAATTTCATTCAGATACAATTCAAAACGAGAATTCACAAATAAAGCCAAATCATCTGCGTTCATTTGAATTCCATAAACTCTAGCCTGATTAAACAATTTTTTGAAGAAATCTGGAACAATAAGTTCGTATTTCTCAGGACAATTTGATTGATATTCTTGTAAAGCAATTAGTGAATTGAATAATAGGACTTCAAATTTACCTTCGTTAGTTAAATCCTTATATGCTCTTTTTATTTCCACAATTCCACCATAGGCTACCATGAATAACTTTTCCGCATCCGATAAATCATTCAAAGACTGTCCTACTGACTTTATGGGTTTAAAAGCACGCTTAACTTCAATATAGCTACATATTTTTTCAGCATCCTCTCGAGTGACAGGACATTTACTATTTCGTAAAATTGCAGCTATTACATCTTTTGATTGAGGTGTATTTGAAGTAAAATAAGTGATGACAGCGTATGAATAGGTATATACAACTGATTCTTTTGAATATTTAAAATGTAGTAATTCTCGTACTTCTTGAACTTCTTTATCTTGCTGTTGATTCCCACCGGGGAATATTTTTTTGCGCAGTTGATCTATTTGCTGCTGTTTCTTTGTCTGTTCCGGTGATTTAAAAATGTCTAATAGTCCCATAATTTTTATATTTAAGTATTATCTACCCATTAATATAAAAAAGTAAAAAGGTAACTGTATATTCCGATGAATGAGCGCCAGTGATTCCAGTGAATCAGCACCACTTGTGGATAAGTAATTAACGAGGTTTACAAAGATAATTATGGATTATTAGGATTGTCATTTTTTCGAGATTTTCTCATGGATTCACCTTTCAGTTCTATGCGATGGACCTGTTGCATGAGTCTATCTAAGATGGCATCAGCGAGTGTTGGTTCATTGATATAGTCAAACCATTGGGCAACAGGTAACTGCGAAGTAATGATGGTGGAATTCTTACCATGTCTGTCTTCGATAAGTTGCAAAAGAGACAACTTGGCTGGGGTGTCCAAAGGTTGCAAACCCCAATCGTCTAAAATAAGAAGGTTGAGTTTTTCCAGTTTAGCGAGTTCTTTGATAATCGAACCGTCCGCCCTGGCGAATTGTAGTTTTTGGAGTAGTTTGGGCATCGAAAAGTATCCAACCTTGATGCCGATTTGACACGCTTGATAGCCAAGAGCTGAAGCAATGAAACTCTTACCGCACCCCGTTGCTCCCGTAATAAATACATTTTCACCCCTCTTGATAAAAGACGTATCAGCTAAACGGGAAAGGAGATTTCTATCTAGTCCTCTTTGAGGGAGATATTGGATTTCTTCGACGATGGCTTGATAACGAAAACGGGCCGCCAGAATACAGGCCAGAGTTTTACGGTTCAATCTTTCTAAGTGTTCAGCATCTAAGAGTTGAGCTAAGAGCTGGTCTGCCATTGGTTGCATATCAATAGGAAGACTCAAAATATTTTGGTAAGCTGTAACCATACCTGAGAGTTTTAAGGCTTTCATTTGTTGCAATGTTTCTTGTTGATTCATTTTATATTGAATTAAGATTTGAAAAATTATTGATAGTTTTTTGCCCCACGAATATTAGCATGGAAGGGAATAATGTTGTCTTTTACGGGTTCTTCTTGGAAAATAATGCGGTCTAAATCTCTATCCAAGATGTTTAAAATGAGTTTTAAGGATAAAAAATCGTGTAGTAATGCTCTTTCACAAGCGGCTTCTAAACGTACTTTTCCAATCTCTTTTTTCTTTACTAAAGCAAGGATTCCTGCATAAGATTTGTAGGCTTGTTCTGGATATTTACGGGTACAGAGTAGTTGTTCAATGGCTTTGAAGGTATTTTCTCCTACTTTTTGGGCTTGTTCAGTAAAGAATTCCGAGGACCAATTCATCATCCATTGATGTTTTTCAGGTAAATGTTCTTTTAAAGTGGTGTACTGATGTTTAGCTCTGAAGCGGGCATGAATGGCAATACGTTTGTACTCAAAATAAATCTCAACGTTCTCAGCCGTA